>Ga0209431_10003949_pt1 | contig 11683 bp, 10 predicted proteins | sample RifCSP13_3_FD_184021 | JGI IMG/M metagenome (GOLD analysis project Ga0209431, IMG submission 184021) | Soil microbial communities from Rifle, Colorado - Rifle CSP2_sed 13_3 (SPAdes) (version 2) | ecosystem: Environmental > Terrestrial > Deep subsurface > Rock core/Sediment | place: Rifle...
GGTTCGAACCTGAAGAGCGGATTTGGGTAGTAGCAATGTATGCACTCTGGCAGGACTCAAAGTGAGTTGCTTCTTGTAATCTTTCAGGGACTTATTCTAATATAGATTTAAGTATGTATAAAATGCTTTCGAAATTAAAAGGGGGTATAGCGGTATTTGCTAGGTTTCGAAGAATATCTTGGAGTAAGAAATTATTATATATTTACGTCTTTGGACTCATACTGGGAATAATAATGCTTCTCCTCTACGCATTTTTCCCCTCCTTGAGACTTTGTTCATCAATTTTCGGTCAGCAAATTTGTACCCCAGCAGGAATATTTTTAACTTTGGCATTGTCTCTGCCGGGGTATTTGATTGCCGGAAACTTATTATCATTTATTCCTGAATTACCTTGGGGGATATCACTTGTAATAGTAATAGTGGTTTCGGCTTTCTTTTATTATCTAGCCGGGTGGCTAGTGGATCAAAAGCTAGCAAAAAAAATGACGACAACGAAGTTTAGCAAATATTTAATAATTTTTGTTTTCGTGGTTTTGCTACTCGTCTTAATATCTTTAATTTGATGATTAAGCGCCCCTTTTTAGCTATTCTCCTTTGTTTGACAATTGTATTTTTAATAAGACCATCCCAGTCCGTCTTCGCACAAGTGGATTACGAGATAACAGATTTCTCGAATAAAATTACACTTCAGGAGGATACGTCGCTATTAGTTGAAGAGACAATAATAGTGGATTTCCATGTTTCTAGGCATGGGATTTATAGAATTATTCCCGTTACCTATTCTTACAAGGGGAAGACGATAAGAGCTGATTTTAAATTGGTTAAGATCACTGACGAGAGTGGGAGTCCTTACAAATATGATAAGAGTAGAATAGGTCAAAGCGTCCAACTTAAAATCGGCGATCCTGATATTACTATTAGTGGAGAACACACGTACGTATTAACTTACAAAGTTAATGACGTAGTACAAAGATATGATACCCATGATGAGATTTATTGGAATGTCACCGGACACGAATGGGATACGGATATTATTACTTCTTCCGTAAGAGTTAATTCGCCTTTTGCAAAAATTGAGAAAGTGGATTGTTTTGCAGGAAGTTTTGGTTCCACTCAAAGAGAGTGTAATTCAAGTTTTTCAGAAAAAGAAGCCGATTTTTCTTCATCTACGATTTTAGGTGACGGCCGAGATTTTACTATTGTAGTTGCTTTAAATAAAGAAAGTGACTTGGTTTTTCCGGGAAAAGCTGAAAATCTACTGGATTTCATGTTTGATAACTGGGGTTATTTGGTTTCTATTATTCCCTTTGCTGTGGTGAGTTACTTTTGGTTCAAAAAAGGCAGGGATAAAAAGTACGCCAGCGACAACGTTTATTATGAACCTGATGTAAAAAAGATTATCGACAGACCTGTATTTGCCCGAGAATATCTACCTATGGTTTATGCGCCGATTCAAGGTTATTCGCCGTCGGAAATTGGAACCGTAGTTGATGAGAAAGTGGATATTCATGATATTGTTGCCGAAATTACCGAACTTGCGCGTTTAGGATTTTTAAAGATAGAAAAAATAGAGAAAAAGAAATTGATAGGTAAGGTTGACGACTTTGCATTTATTAAACTTGAAAAAGACACAAAGGGTTTGGCCGAATATCAAACATACCTACTTGAGAAACTTTTTGATGAGGATACTACCGCCAGTTCGATTAAAGAAATTGAGAAGGTATATAGAGGTGACGAAAAGAAACTTAAAGAAAACCTAAAGCTGGCATCCGAAGATAAATATGTTCTTCTTTCTTCCCTCAAAAATAACTTCTATAAACACCTGGATGAGTTTAAGAAGAAGCTTTACGAGTCGCTTGAAATAGAAAGAGTTTTTGACGGAAAACCTGATAAAGTCAAACAGAAGTGGGTTGGAATATTTATTATACTGGAGATGACGTCAGTAATTATCCTATTCAATTTTGTCAGCATAACTGCAAACTTTTTCCCGCTGATTTTTTTTGGATTATTATCTATCCCTTCGGTGATATTTGCGATATCAATGCCGAGAAGAACAGCCAAAGGTTACTCTTTATTTAGGCAGATAAAAGGCTTAACGTTTTATCTTGGAAAAGGAAAATGGAGAGAAGAGATTGCTGAAAAGCATTTATTTTTCGGTGAGATGCTTCCCTTGGCAATAGCGCTTGGGATAGTTGATAAATTGGTAAAAGAAATGGAAGTTTTGGGTGTTGCCGCGCCTCAGTACTTCGGTGGTGTTGCGACAGGAGCAATTTATCATGACCTTACAAGATTTGAGTCAAGTACTGCAAGTACATTTGTGTCAGCTCCTGGCGGAAAATGGTCAGGTTCATCTTCATGGTCCGGCGGCTCCGGCTTTGGCGGAGGTTCCTCGGGCGGGGGATTTGGTGGCGGGGGAGTGGGAAGTTGGTAACACCCTATTATTACCGGTAAAATCCCGATATTCCCATTCAATCAAAATCCGATTTTGAATACGTTTGAATATCGGGATAAAATTCTACCTTGTAGAGTTAATTCCACTCAAGGATATCTTCTTCGATTTTGGAGCGGTTAAATTTAAGAATTCCTTTATAGGTACCCTTTTCCACTTTATATTCTGTCCAAAGTGTTTTGTCATTTGGTAGAAACTGTGCAACGATTATCGTAGATTCGTCTTTAATGGTGTTGACATTTATTTTATAGTTTTTTGATGTCGGCGATAATATAACCGATATTCCTGTGGCACTACTGGATTCTTGCTCAAGTTCAAATTTTACCTCTGCATCCGGACTCATGATAATAAGAGCTGATTCAGGTGTGGAAGAGGTGGCTGATAAAGGAGTTATTGAAATGTCTAAAAAGTCAAGAATTTCGTTAATTCCTTCAGATGATTTTACTAAATCCGAGTGGTTTTTATTTATTACACGGTTTATTAAAGCACCAGCTAAACCACCACTTGAAGTCCGAACCGTTCCATCACCCAGATCAGTATGATATTTTTTAGTTGGATCGCCATCCATCCAATTTCCTTCCTTGAGATCTTTTTTGTTAGCATCTTTTACGTCCAGTTTATAAAGAGTGGAAAAGCCTGTACCCGATAGAGTCCCGACCTGAACACCATAAAACGGGGAAGGAAAATCGTTATTGGGTAACCAGTTGTTTTGGGCATCTTGTGACGAAACTGCAATTTCTTGCTGCAGATTTTTATTAAATAAATAGTTAAACGTGGGAAGTAGATTTTGTGCGGAAGGTATATGATTTCGAACAGCTACCCGATCATTTCCAAATAAACCCGAGCACCTTTTTATAGCTACTGTCATGGCAATTCTTTGAAGTAAATTATCACTCCAAACTTCTCCCGCCGACCAGGCGGGGTATGCGAGAAGGGCTCCTTGATGTGGTGACCCTACCGTAATAAGTTTATCCAGGTTGCTGTTTTCTTTAGTAAATTCAAGGTAGGCTCTTCCCAGAAGTCCGCCCATACTATGGCCTACAATGTATGAGTCTGTACTTTGGGATTGAATCAAATTACTTAGAGATTGAGTATGGTGACTAACGTCTTTCCTCCAGTCGTAGTAATAAGGTATAACGTCATGTTCAGAGGCAGCAAGAGTTTGTAATAGAGGATTATATATGTCCTCGGCAAAAGGAGACAGTTCCCAATTTCCATAATATCCTTCATCTTCACAGTTTAACAAAGCATCAGCATTCCAACTCGCCCCCATTCCCGGTATAACTAAAACTGGTTGAGGCTCGGGTTCTAGAGAAGTCACAACAACATTATCAAACCATACTTCAGTTGGAGCCACGGCGCCTGTTCCAGCTCTTAAACCAATTTTACCAAACATTACAGGCGCAAATTCGTCTTCAACATCAAAGAGTAAATAATTGTTCACATATATCTTAAATATGTTTCCGTTTACTTCAAATTTGAAATGATAAGTTTCGTTATTTAAGAGGGGGTAATTCACAACACCTAGACTATAACCACCATTTGTTGTGTGTTTATCAAAAAAAATTGAGCCTAAAGTATGATGCACCTCGTAGAAATTTTGCTCATCTTGGTATTTGACTATAATATTTTTATCAGTTCCCTGGACGCCTCTGATATCTGCTTCGAAGATATATTGAGATATTGGTAAACCCCATACGACATCCGAAGGAATAGTATTGGTTACACCAGAGGGTACTATAATTCCGTATTCTCCATTTACTACCGACCAATTTGTTGGTGATCCAGTCACTATCCAACCATCGGCATTTCCATCCTCAAAGTCATCTTGAAAAATTAATGTATCAGCTAATGTATTGGTTGGGAAAACAAGAAATGTTAGTATTGTTAATGCGATGAAGAAGTAATAATTAAATTTATTCATATTGAAAAATCAACTAAACCTAGTCTGTAAGCATTATTCATTTATGTCAAGAGACAAAAAATTAGTATTAAAAAAAGCAATTGATGTTGAAAAATTGCGTAGAAACTACTCGGAATTACGGGATTATAAGTCTTTGATAAAGTTATATGAAAAAAAATTACCTCATATTCCTGACCGGAATACTGAAAAATTTTGGGATTATAAGAATAAAAAATATAAGATAACTCCTGTTACTGACCCCATGACATTTGACAAATTGAATATGATTGCAAATTTCCTATGTAGAAGAGATAAGTTTTCAAAAGTTTTAAATATTGGGTTCGGTTCTGCTATATTAGAAAATATCATGTTTAAATCAAAATGTTTATTTAATTGGTACGGAATTGATATTTCTAATGATTCGGTTCAGAAAGCGCGAAAAGTTTTCCCTGAGTGTAATTTTATACGGAGTGATGTTAAAAATATTGATCTTTTGAACGAAAAGTTCGATTATATATTAGCGATTGAAGTATTAGAACATATTATTCCGAAAAATATTTTAGGTGTTTTAAGTAAAATTAATCAGATATTAGCAACAAATGGAGTTTTTATATTATCAATTCCATTAAATGAAGGATTGCCTGAACTATTAAAGCGTGGGTTGAATCCAAATGCGCATGTAAGAATCTATACGCCAGATTTAATTAAGGCCGAACTTGATATTGCTGGTTTTAGAATTATTTCTGAAGACATTTATATCGCCTTTCAAAAATATTATCGTATTAAAACAATAATATGTAAGTATCTGATGAAAAATTTAAGAAAACCTAATAATATCGTTATTTTTGCCCAAAAAAAATGAAGGTACTTTTTTTAACCCGTTTATATTGGCCGCATGTGGGGGGTGTGGAGAAACATGTCTATGAAATAGGTAAAAGGTTAAAGGTAAAAGGCAAAAGTGTAACAATAATAACGGAAAAATACGATAAGCACTTGAACGATGAAGAGATAAAAGACGGTATAAAGATAATTAGGATTGATTATCCAAAAATCAAATATTTAGGAATATTTTATATATGGTTCTGGCTTCTTAAAAATATCACTTTAATCAAAGAAAGCGATATTGTTCATGTTCACGATGTCTTTATTTGGTACTGGCCGTTTAAAATTCTCTTGCCAAGGAAAAAAGTTTTTCTGACATTTCACGGAAGATGGGGGATTTATCCGATCCCTTGGGTTGATGTTTTGCAAAAAAAAATCGGAGCAAGATTCTCAAACGGATTAATTTGTATAGGAGATTATATTCCTAAAAGTTACGGCATAAGAACTGACATTATCGCATACGGAGCAACGTATACCCCTAAAAATATTCCCAGAAAGGATGAAAAATCAATTATTTATGTCGGGCGGTTAGATAAAGACATAGCGCTAAAAAAATACTTTTCTGTAATAAAAAAACTTAAAGGCTACAAGATTGAATTTTGTGGCCAGGGAGAGTTAGCAAGCGAAGCAAGTTTGTATGGGGAAGTTAAAGGTTTCGTTGACCCAAAGCCCTATATGCAGAAAGCGAAATATTGTTTTGCATCCGGTTATTTGACGATACTTGAAGCTTTGGCAAATAAATGTCTTGTTTTCAAAACTTACAACAACGCTCTTCAGAAGAAATATTTTGAACTTACGCCATTTTCAAAATTCATAATTACCTCTAATAATCCGAGAAAACTATATGACAAATTCAAATATTACGAGAAGAATTCTAAAGTTGCAAATAAGCTAATTGAAAAGGGATATAATTGGGTAAAGTGGCAAACTTGGGAAAAATTAGCACAGGATTATTTAAACTTGTGGGCTCAAAGGCGACAATAATTACTTTATTTGTAATACTCCAGGCATTTCTTTGGACAAAAATAGGTATATTTTCAATTTTCATAGGCCAAAAAAGACTGCCGGATTTCGAAGCATATCTTTCATTGTCGGGCGACATTATCAATGGAATAAATCCTTATACTGTTTCTCATCTGCAGACGTTGGGTCCGCCATTGGTTATCCTGCCTTATTTACCATTCACACTCGTAAGTCTGAAAAGCGCTAAGATTATGGTTACATTAGGTAGCCTTGTTAGTGTCTATTTTACTTGTTACATTCTCGCAAAATATCTTAATCCTAAAAATAAATTGCTCTTTTTTACAGTATTATCAACTCTATTTTTGACTGCATTTCCCGCAAGATTCACGCTTGAAATGGGTCAAATAGGACTTTATCTTTCGCTTTTAATTACTTTTTTCATCGTAAGTAGGAACGATAAATTTAAAGGTTTTGTTTTATCATTTCTGATTTCATCCCGATTATTTTTTGCAACTTTATATATATCTTTAACAAAAAGATGTAGGATAATATTCTGGAGTTTAATCGGAATATCACTAATATTTGTTTTCAGTCTGATTTTTATAAGATTTGATTGGTATATTTTTTATGTATATGAAAAGTTACTTCCGCTATTGTCGACAATTACTCAGGCTACGAATCTAGATTACTACAATCAATCTTTAAGAAGTACACTTTTCCGAATCGGCCTCGGTGATTATTATTTCTATGTTCTATCAGGAGTAATGATTACGGCGGGATATTATCTTTACAAAAAACAGAATGTGTTGGCAGCAATTATATTATCAATTTTAATTACCCCGATATCGTGGCAACATTATTATTCTATGATTTTTCCGATTTTTGTGACGACATATTTTTTCATGAATAAAAATTTAAAGAACCTGTCAATTTTTTTTATAGCTTTATTTTTATGGTGGATTGAGTTTCCGTTCCTTCACACAACTGATCGTAACTTGATATCCGGTATCGTTGCTTCTCATTATTTTGTTTCAGGAATGTTGTTATTATATTTGGGATATAGTTTAAACATTACAAATAGGAGAATATGAAAGTTTCTGTTTGTATTACAGTTTATAACGAAGAAAGAAGTATTTCTAAACTTGTCGAGAGTTTGTTGAGACAATCGAAAAAGCCTGATGAAATTGTAATTGTCGATGGGGGATCGGGTGATAAGACCGTAGAGATAATAAGGCATTTTCAGAAAAAGGATAAAAGGATAAAACTTTTAATTGAAAAATGTAGCCGTTCAAGAGGGAGAAATTTGGCGGTTGAATTGGCAAAAAACGACATTATTGCAATGACTGATGCAGGTTGTGTGCCAAAAAGAAACTGGCTTGAAAACATAACTGAACCATTCAAGCACAAGGAAGTGGATATCGTTGCTGGATTTTACACCATGAAGGTGTCTGACTCCTTACAAAAGGCATTTTCGGTATTTTTGGGAATACATCCAAAGGATTTCGACATTAATTTCCTGCCGTCAACAAGATCAGTGGCCTTCACAAAACAAGCATGGGAGAAAATAAGCGGTTTCCTTGAGAATCTTGAGGATACTGCAGAAGATACTGTCTTTAATTACAAAGCCTTAAAACTTGGGCTAAATATTTCACGAATGAAAAATGCTAGGGTAGAGTGGGAGATGCCAAAGACTTTCTCCGATGGGATAATCAAAATCTACAAGTATGCAAAAGGTGATGCAAAAAGCCGAATCTGGCTATATCCATCAAAAGGCCTTGCGTCGCACAATATAAAAGCACTTTCGATCTTTGCGCGCTATATCCTCGGTATTTCTTTTATTTTTCTTTATTTATTTAAGCTTGTGGTACTTCTGGTACCTTTGATACTTGTGATACTTTATATCCTTTGGTCTTTCCGCAAAGTATTTCTTAAAACAGGCGATTGGATAGCCGGGTTATGGGGAATTTTAGTGCAATTTACCTCAGACTTTGCGGTAATGAGTGGATTTCTTATGGGACTTAGAAGATGATATACTTCTGTTCGGAATGAACGGTAGAATTTTTAAAGATAAAACAATATTAATTACAGGTGGAACCGGTTCTTTTGGGAGCTTTTTCGTTAAAAAGATTCTTCAATATAAACCTCGGAAAATAATTATTTTTTCAAGAGACGAAGACAAGCAGTATTGGCTGCAGAATGAATTAAAAAATGACATTAAACGATTGAGGTTTGTAATCGGAGATGTTAGAGAAAAAGCGTCTCTTTTAAAAACAATGAGGATCGGGGTAGATATTCTGATACACGCGGCTGCCTTAAAACAAATTCCAAGTACAGAATATAACATTATTGAAGCCGTAAAAACTAATATTCTGGGAGCGCAAAATGTGGTTGATGCGTCGATTGAAGCCGGTGTTGGTAAGGTTCTTTCGATTAGTACTGATAAGGCAGTTGAACCGGTCAATGTGATGGGGATGACTAAGGCATTGCAGGAGAGAATATTTATATTGGGAAATAAACAGGCAAAGCAAACAAAATTTGCATCCGTCCGTTACGGCAATGTTGTTGCATCAAGAGGTTCAGTTATTCCTCTTTTCAAAAAACAAATCGAGGAAGGAGGGCCTGTAACTGTGACGGATAAAAGAATGACCAGATTTATCTTTACCTTATCGCAGGCAACAGAATTAGTTTTTAACGCCTTAGATAACATGGTTGGAGGAGAAATATTTATACCTAAAATCAGACCATTAAAAGTTTTCGATCTTGCACAGGTAATGGTGAATGAACTCCAACCAAAAAATAAAAATATAAAAGAAATCGGTATACGTTCCGGCGAAAAATTGCATGAAACTTTGATTTCTCCAATTGAATCATTGAGAAGTGTCCGAAAGCGAAAATTTTATGTTATCCTGCCGCAAATAGAACTTAAAGACATAGGCTTTACCTATAAGACGAATGTGATAAGAAAACGCCAGTTCAGGTATGCATCTGATACAGGGCCATTTATAACAAAGTCGGAAATAAAAAAGATACTTAAAGATGAAGGATTATTAAATTAGTACAATTTATTTACTTTTTCCGTAAGTCCCAGATTTTAAGGCGAGAATACCGTTTAGCTCTGATTGTAATCGAGCGTGATAATCAGGCTCTTGCATTAGTCTGCTGATTAGCCGGTAGTAATGAGGGCTTCGTTGAATAAGAATATCTTCAGCGCTTATAAATGAATATTTGATATTAGTATTGAAATCTATAAGATTTTCTTTGATATCAAAACCTACTCTTCCTGGTGCCAGTTCGCCAAGCCTTAAGAGCATTCCTCTGGCTCTGGGTATATGATAAGCGTTAGTTAAAAAGGAAATTGCTTTATAATCCCGAGTGCTACTTATTACGACCGCTTTAGAAAGTTCATGGATCGTGGTTTGCGAGAAATCTTCTGTGTTTATTCTATTTTCGGGAACACCCAATCTTATAAGTTCATTACTCATAATACCCGACTGACTGGGGTCTCCCTCGTTTGGATAATAACCACCTGTCATAATGAAGTTAGTGTCATGGAAATATTTTGATAACTCGGCTGCGGCGATTATTCTAGCTTTTCCACCCAAAACTCCATAATTGCCTTGTGTGTCCGAATAAGCACTGGTTGAATAACCTCTTTCTCTTTTGACTGTTCCGCCGCTTAAGATAAATACCGCATCGGGTTTAAATCCTCCAATTAAGTTTTCGTAATAATTAAGCTTGTATTCGGCTTGTTCAACCATTTCGAAGTATTTTAGTGCCTTAACTCTTTAAAGTAAAGAATTTGAAATGCTTTAGATCTCTTAGGGTATTAATCTTTATTTCAGTATTGACAAAAGAATTAAACGGTCGCCTTGCTGAACCTTTTGTGTTTTTGAATTTTGCCGGCTTTACCAGATTAGTATTAATTCCAAACGTTTTACATATTTGAATTGCAAATTCATATTTTGATACCTTTGAATTGGAAAAAACATTTAATATTCCGTATTTATTTCTCTTTTTGAAAATTTCTTTAGCCAGGCGATTAATGGACACTGGATTAAAAAAAACATTAGTATATGCAGTAACTTCTTTATGATTTAGTAACTCTCTTACTAGGTACAATTGTTTGCTATAGAAACTGGTTCTTATTATCAACGATTTTGATTTGTCCAATTGTTTTTCATTGAGATATTTTGTAAAACCATAATAATTCACAGGGTTCAAAGCATAATCTGATGTAATATGAATTAGCTTTTTATTATACTTTTTGCATACTGATTCTATACAATTTACAGCAAAAGTATTTACATTAAGGCACTTGTCTTTATTATTCTCACAATATTCGATATCTGTTATTGCCGCGCAATTTAGGATATATTTGGCAGATGTGTTTATAATAACCTTTTCTACATCATTTTTAGATGTTATATCACATTCCTTTTTCGTCAGAGATTTTGTGATCTTCGGATATAATAAGAAAAAACACCTTGCAAGTTTTGAATTTCCTCCTAATATGAGAATTTTTTCCATATATTTGAGAAATGTTAACACAAGTTATTCTAAACTTATATAAAGATGAGAAAAGGTAAATTTACTACTCGTACAAGATGCCGCTTCTGTTCGAGTAAAAGGTTAGTGAAAATCCTTGACATGGGTTTAATGCCCTTGTCGGGAGACTATCTATTGAGAAAAGATATTGGGAAAGAATATTATTACCCGTTAAGAATCTATTTTTGTAAAAAATGTTTCCTTGTTCAAATCCTAGATGTAATTTCACCTGATATCTTATTTAAAGATTACCGCTATTTATCTTCAGTTAGTTTAAAAATGCACTTTAAAAATTATGCTAATGAAATGACTAATAAATTCCTGAGAAAAGGAGATTTTGTTGTAGAAATCGGAAGCAATGATGGTGTGTTACTACTTCCATTGAAAAAGCTTGGAATAAAAGTTCTAGGAATCGATCCAGCAAGAAATATTGCAAATATTGCAAAGAAAAAAGGAGTTGATACAATCGTGGATTATTTTAGTGAAGAAAAAGCAAAATATATCTTAGCCCGAAGAGGTTTGGCTAATGCAATATTCGCCAATAATGTCTTGGCGCATATAGATAATATGAAAAATGTATTTAGAGGAATCAAATTACTTCTGAATCCGAAGGGAGTCTTAGTTTTTGAGGTTCACTACTTTCCTGAACTTGTAAAGGGACAACAGTACGATTTTTTTTACAATGAGCATTTGTGTTATTACACAACTTCCACACTTCTGCCATTTTTAAAAAGTTATGATTTGGAAATTTTTGATATAAAAAAGCTGAATTTGCATGCGGGGTCAGTCAGGGTTTATGTGAAATCTAAAGGAAATAAAAATTATAAAAATAAGATTTCAGTAAAAAAAATATTAACAGAAGAAAGAAATGAGAGTGTTATAAATGAGAACGTGTCAAAAGAATTCTCAAAGAATATTTATAAACATAGATATGAACTTAG
>Ga0209431_10003950_pt1 | contig 11683 bp, 12 predicted proteins | sample RifCSP13_3_FD_184021 | JGI IMG/M metagenome (GOLD analysis project Ga0209431, IMG submission 184021) | Soil microbial communities from Rifle, Colorado - Rifle CSP2_sed 13_3 (SPAdes) (version 2) | ecosystem: Environmental > Terrestrial > Deep subsurface > Rock core/Sediment | place: Rifle...
CGATTAAGAACAATTAACGCGGAAAAGATCAAAAGTGCAATGATCAGGTTTGAAATTGTCAATGCTTTGGTATAGAAAATTGAAATAATTAAAATAGCCCCCAAATCATCAATTACAGCCAAAGCTGTAAGGAATACTTTTAAGGATGTCGGTACTTTCCTGCCTAAAAGCGACAAGATACCCAATGCAAAAGCAATGTCAGTGGCCGTAGGAATTCCGGTACCCGACTGGGTAGGCGTTCCCAGGTTAAACAGTAAGTAAAATCCGGCCGGAAATACCATACCTCCAATTGCGGCAATTATTGGCAATAACGCGTTTTTCAGACTATTCAACTCCCCCAGGTACAATTCCCGTTCCAACTCAAGTCCGATGAGCAGGAAGAAAAAAGCCATCAAACCATCATTAATCCAATGTTCAAGGGTCAATCCGCCAACCCGGGTATGCCAAAAGTTAAGATAGTTATCTTGCAGGACTGAGTTGGCAAGTACCAAAGATACTACGGTACAAAAAACCAGGATCAGTCCACCAGCCTTTTCGCTTTCGTAAAACTCCTTAAATAATTGTGTAATTTTCATTTCCGCATATTTTTGTGAACCATGTGGACAAGCTCTTTTTTCTTCCTATCACAGATTTTACGTTTTAATAATTTCACCCGGCATATCGAGACATTCGAAAACCTTATTCAGCGCTTCGGTATTTTCAGAAAGCACGAAAAGCTTATCATTGGATTCCATTACTGTAGCACCGTTCGGGGTAAAGTATTTGTCATTGCGATAAATGATTGAAATTTCAATTGTTTTTGGTAATCCAAGTTGAACAATTTGCTTTCCAACTGAATTGCAGTTGTTTGGAATAATGATTTCAGTCAATATTGATTTAATGGTGTCAGTAAGCTCCAGGTCAGTTGGGGTCCGTAGTTTGGCTTTTTCGGGCAAAGTCAGGTGCAGCAACCTGGCAACAAGGGGTAGCGTAGTCCCCTGGATTAATACCGAGGTAAGTGATATAAAAAATACTATATTAAAGATCATCGGAGCGTTTTCTGCTCCCGCCAGAAGCGGATAAGTTGCAAAAACTATCGGCACAGCCCCCCGCAGTCCCACCCATGAAATGAACCACCTGTTCCTGTTATGGATCCTGAAAGGAAGCAGACTTAAGAAAACACTTACCGGTCGGGCCACCATAATAAGAAACATTGAAATGATCAGGCCAACTCCAATTACAGGGACTACATGGCTCGGAAAAACGAGAAGCCCCAGTGTAAGAAACAAAACAATCTGCATGAGCCAGGCAAAACTATCAAAAGATTTCAGTATTTTCTTCTTGTGGATCAGTTCCTGGTTACCCAATATTATGGCGCATACATAAACGGCGAGAAAACCATTGCCTCCGATGAAATTGGTAGCTGAAAAGCTAAAAAACATGATGGCAATAACCAGAACAATATACAATCCCTCATAGTCAAGCTTTATTCCATTGATGATTACTTTGCTTATTTTACCAAAAACAATTCCAACAAGTCCGCCCAACAGGATTTGCGTGATAAATACAGGAACAGTACTTAATAGGCTGGCATTCTGATTAATAACAAGTCCGGTAAAGGTAATGGTAAGTACATAAGCCATGGGGTCATTGCTGCCGCTCTCCAACTCCAGCGTTGGGCGAATATTTCCTTTAAGGGCCAGACTTTTTGATCGAAGAATTGAGAAAACGGCAGCCGAGTCTGTGGAAGAAACAATTGAACCAAGCAACAAACCCTCATAGATAGTGAAATCAGTAATTGCCCACACAAAAATACCTACAGAGACTGCTGTAAGTAAGACTCCCAGCGATGAGAGTGCAACACCCTGCCAGATTATCGGTTTAATCGACTGCCAATTCGTATCGAGACCTCCGGAAAAGAGAATAAAATTTAAAGCAATTATTCCAACAAACTGGGCGGTATTCGGATTATCAAAATATATACCGCCAATGCCTTCCGAACCAGCCATCATACCTATCACCAAAAACAATATCAATACCGGAACTCCAAATTTGTAAGAAGTTTTACCGGCAAAAAGAGAAATAAAAAGGAGTATTGAACCAACAAGCAATATGTTTTCAGTTGTTAAATTCATGAATTATATATAATTACTGTAATACCTGAACTGCTGCCCTTGTTATTAATAATGCGCAACCAGCCGGATTCTCCTGCAAAGGTAAGAATAACAATAATTTCAGTTTTGTTTTTTAGTGCTCTTTAACTATGATATTAATAAAAAGTGCCCCAAACGGGGCTATATTATAAACTTCAATACTGGAATCCGGTATGTACTACCGGATCCATCACAACTCCATATGACTTCACATATTCCTTATCCCTACAATTATCATATCAATCAGACTACAGCCATTGGATTCATAATATTCCTGACGCTTGAATTCATCAATTGTAAATCCATTTTCCCGAAAGGAATTTTCCAGATCCTCCTGACTATGGTAGTTAAAATAAATTTCGGAATCACCTGAAAAACTTGTTGTTTCATATCCGGCCATGGATTCATCGCCCTCCATCGTGCTGATGTAGATCACACCGTTTTCGTTTAACCCGTCAGCACAATCGGTAATTAATTTGTAAGTAGCCTTTTTTGATAAAAATGGCAAACAAAAGGAACACATAATTGCATCAAACGTTATATCAAATCTGGAAATTTCTCTCGCATCCATTACCCGGAAATCAACTCCTTTAACCTGTTGTCCGGCAATTTCAATCATCCTTGGGGCCAAATCAACAGCTATGTATTCGCTTTCAGGGAATCTGTTTTTTACATACCGGGTAATATTTCCGGGACCACATCCAAGTTCCAGTATTTTTGGGTTGTTTGTCTTTATCAAATTACAGAATCTATCCAGCGATGCAACGTAGGGGTCAATATTCTTGAATTTTTCGGCAAACTCCAATGCATATTCGTTAAAACTTCTTACCGAATTATCAAATTTATCCATTTGTGAATCAAATAATTAAGGTGTGATTGACAACTAATAATTGTACATCCGGTTACTCCCTTTTTTATTGCCGTTAATGCCACCTGTAATTTGTGTTCTCCAATGGATCAGAATACATAAATGCCTCCGTACTCATGTGCATAAAATTATACCACCAAACAATATAGGCATGGGCAGCTATTTCGTGTGATTTAACATCATTAACCAGGGTTAATTCTTCTGCGTCCTTTAATGCTAAAATTGGATTTTGGGAGGGGAATCTCATTATCAAATACTCACTATTTATGGCCACGGCTCTGATAGATTCGATTGTCCACAAAACATACATTCCTAATTTACATTCAGGGCCCCATAATGATGATATCGGATTATGAGGAAAATTCGTAATTATCTGCTTTTCGTTCCTGTATTTTAATAATGCAGGAATATCTTCAAATGTAAATTCCGGTAGATTTAATGAATCGTATTGATTTGATTTCAAAAGTTCAATATAATTCTCAACATCCATGTTGTAAATTTCCACGGGATTATCTTTTTCACAACTGACTATCGAGATGAACAATATCAGGATAAAAAAGGATCGGAAGGTTTTCATATGTAGGGTTATTAAAAGTCAATAAAATAGTATGATGTGCTAATTGTCCGATCGGTTGCGTGCCAGTCCTCCTTCTTATTTATATGTATATAATTCAAGTCATTGGGTAATATATTCTCCAAAAGGAATACGTACATGTCTTCCCTGATGGGTTTGGTCACCATTTAAATGTCGCAATATTTTCCAATTATTGCTTTCAAATTTACCTTCTTCAACTTGTAATATTCCGACATGTAACGAATCGGTATTTAAAGGCTTAAAAGTTACTACTATACCCGTACCAGCAATATAAAATTCTTCTTCGTCTGTTTGAATAATGATTGCACTGGCCAAAGGCCATTCATCTGCGTTAGCTCCTGGCGACCAACCTAGCGAATATTCATGGCGAAAGGTCAATTCATATTCTCCTGTTTGAATTATCGTTTCCATGTTTTTATTATCAAGCAAAACTCCTTCAATTTTACCTTGCCCCTGATTTGATGTGATAATTGGCGTGAGTTGTGAAATTAAATTATACATTTTCCCAAGCGGTTCCTCATCTGGCTTATCAATTGATTCAATTGAGAAAGGTGAGAAACCTAAAGCATTATAATGTCCGATTGCATATAATGATTTGGACGCTGCGGTATTGTCAAAACGGTGCTCAGGAATAAATAAGGGATCTCCCTGTCGGGTATATAAATCGGACCAATGCTTAAATTCAGTAAAATAAATATCCGGCGCAAGAAAATTTATTGATGGACCAGCCGCCTTCCAAATATCCATTACATGTGGTAATGGACCTGCACTTGGATATCCACTTCCCGGGTCTCTATTTGGTCGGTTCAATGCCGCATTAACATACATAGGTAAAGGATAGATCTTTTTTCCTGCTTCAATAATTTCATTTGTGTATTTTGAATAGTACCATGCCATGAAAATTTCATCAGTATAAACTCCTTTACCAAAGATTTCTTCCCAATTCCCAGCAGTTTTAAAACCATTTTTTCCCCATATATCCAGAAACTCCAGTACCAGTTTGGTTTTATTATGCTGCATATATGCAATTAAATCTGTTGGCACATCTTTTTTAAATAGCACATTTGCTACCGGATAATAATCTCTTGCAGATGGTAACATACCAATTTCATTTTCTACTTGAACCATTATTACAGTATGGCTTTTACCGTCAAAATCTTTAATGAAACTCATTAATTTTTCAAAAGCATTTAAATCTGCCTGTAAATTATTATCGCTAAAAGGGGTCAATATTTCATGGCTTCGGTACTTGTCATCTTTTACTCTTGGAAATTTTTCCTGGTTTAGCTTAACCCAGGTGGGAGCATAACACGACATGCTGTTTTTCCAGGATGCGAACCAAAGAAAAACAATTTTTAATTTGTTATTTCTGGCTTCAGTTATTAATTGTTTAATAAGGGAAAAATCAAATTTACCTTCTTCGCTTTCTATAATTTCCCAATATACCGGAACCAAAACAGTATTAAGATTCAAGGCTTTTAATTTTGGCCAGATCGGTTGCATATACTGCATGGATGTTGCTGAAGAATTTCCTAATTCTCCTCCAAGAATGATATACGGCTTACCCGCAACAATTAATTGTGTTGTATTACCTTTTTTCTTGAGAAAAGGAATTTGATCCTGACAATTGCAGATGTTATTATTAAAAATAACAACTAATAGAATCATGCATTTTGTTAACATAGTCATTCCATTTACATGTGGTAGGTTATTCATTCTTTTTAATTTCAAAAGGACTTGCCGGCAAACCATCTTTCGTATATAAATTCGCAGCATGTGGGTTGTCTGCCCAGGCATACCTTATCACGGTAGGATTTTTGATTATTTCGTTCCATACTGTAATTACATTTCCTTTTATTTTAGCTTTTGCCCAAACAAAGTTCTTATCATCGCAGGATATTGCAAAGTACTTCAATGTGTCATTATCGTTAGCCACTAATCCTTTTCCAACATTATTAAAAGTTATCATGACTTTTTTCCTTTTGAAATCATAACTGGCTGGAACAGGACTTGCAAAAATTTCCTTTTCATTATAAGCCAATGTTCTGGCCTGCAGCGCCAATCGCTTGCCAACATCTTCTTTGTTTAAAGGGTGGATATCATTCCATTCACCAATGTCTATGGTAACGGCCATTCCTGTATTAGGTACATTCAGGGTCTTTAGCTGGGCTTGTCTAAGTTCTGCCCAATTGCTTTCGGCAGGAATGACAGTTTCTTCCATAAAATTGGCCAATTGCACAAAAATAAAAGGGAAGTTACCTTGATTCCATTTTTGTCTCCAGTTACTGATCATAGCCGAAAATGTTTCGAAATATTGAAGAGGTTCATTAATATTGGACTCACCCTGATACCAAATGACACCTTTGATTGAATAATTTAACAGGGGTGAAATCATTCGATTATACAAACCTGCAGGTTTCCAACCAATAAATGTCTGACTTTCCAATGGCTCCATTGTTGCACCCGGTTTATATTTCCATGTTCCTTTCAGGTCAATAGTATCCTTGTCAATAGCCAGGTAATAGGGTTTGTCCAATACAAATCCGCCTTTACCGGAACTGTTTATTACCCTGATGGCAAGGGTGTTTTCGCCTTCTTTTAAAATGTCTGAATTAACGGTATATCTCCTTGGCGGATACTGATAGCCGGTTGTACCCACAAGTTCCCCATTTATATAAGCAAAATCCTGGTCGATTATCCGGCCAAGCCATAATTTTGCAGGTTTACCTGCCATTGATTTTGGAAGGTTTATTTGCTTTCTGAACCATACCACACCATTTACATTATCCGATGTATGGCTGGCCCAATAGCCCGGAATTTCCATATATGCCCAATCATTGTCATCAAATGTGATTTCACTCCAGTGAGGCTTATTTGCAATACCTTGATCCTTTTGATTGAGTTCATTATACCAGTTCTCAATTCTCTTTTTGTCACGTGCCTCGATACTTATAATCAGGCTGTCATTTTTAAACTGCTGAAGTTCAATGTATGCCGGTGGAAATTTTATTAGAGCGTCTTCGCTCATCCATGCCTCTACAGGGGAACCACCAAAAGAAGCATTTATTATGCCTAAAGGAACCTGATACCGTTCGTACAATTCTTTTGCGAAAAAATAAGCAACAGCTGAAAAATCAAGTATACTATTGGGATCTGCACTTTTCCAGCTTCCTGAATCAAAGTCTCTGTGTTCAGTCTTGAAGTCATATTTATCAGGGACATTGAATTGCCTGATATATTGATTTCCGGAATTGGCAATTATATTGCTGTACTTTTCTTTTACCCTTTCTATCGGCAATTCCATATTGGATTGGCCGGAACAAACCCATACATCCCCAAACAGCACATTTTGGATTGTTATATTGTTGCTGGCATTAAAGGCCATTTCATAAGGGCCGCCGGCGTCCTGGGATGGTAAGAGAATAACCCAATTCCCTTTTTCGTCTGCCTGGGTTTGATATTTTTTGTTCTTGAATATGAGTTCGATGGTTTCGTTTGTTGCAGCCCATCCCCAAATTTTTACTTCGGTACCTCGTTGGAGTACAACCCCATCACTAATCAACCTTGGAAGCCTGACCTGAGAAATCAAATCAGTTGCTTGAAGACAAAGAACTGTTATTATAATAATTTTAAGTTTATTCAAACCCAAACTTTCATATAGGCTGTTAGCGGCTGGCAATTTTAGTTTTCAAATAATCTTCTGGAGTCATCACTCCTAATTCACTATTCCTATAATCTTTGATGTTTCTTGTAAGGATTGTATCTATTGTTTTCACTTTTATTGCTGCAAAGTTCTGCAATGCATCCTCAAAATCCTTGAACTTTGAATTCAAAGCTTGCACAAGCACTTCTTTATCAATAATTAAAACATCTGTAATCGTAAGCAATTGATTTAGTTTCTCAATCACTTTTTCGTGTTTCGCAGTCTGTCTTAACAAGTAATACACATTACTATAGATAACCGGAGTAACATATCCTTGTATCATTTTCAATTCGCAGAGCGAGAATATCTTAGCTGCATGTTCTGAAAAAGGTTTCCTATCAAAGAAAAAGTCCAATATGACATCTGTGTCAATAAGTACTTTATTCATTTACAAGTATTTTTTTGATAAGCTTTTTGATAACTCTTTCTTATAATCGAAATCAGTAGGGGCTTTAAAAGAACCCTTTAATGATCTTACTATGGGAGTCATTTCTATCTCAGATTTGGTTCCATCTTTAGTTATCACTTTTAAGTAATTTTCAACTATATCTGATAAGCTATGCCCTTTTCGTTTTGCATATTTCTTAGCTTTATCAATGACAGTCTGTTCTATTGTTAATGTCAGCTTAGTATTCATATCTCTCAAATTGTATAAACAATTACACGTACAAATTTACGATATTTTATCCGGCCGTGCAAAAATAATTCCATTTACACGTGTTTATTTTTGCTTGACGCCAACGTTCGCGTGATCGAGTAGGCAAGGGCATTTCAGCCCAAGCCTCTCACAGGTAGGGTCGAGCACTGGCGCACCAATACATCCGATCGTGTTTCCAGCACCCGCCTCGTCAAACGCAGCGTGCGCATTTAACGCACTGCGCTTTCCTAATGATTTCAGATCAGGTTTATAGCCTATCATGCCGGAACAAATTTCCTGGGGGATACTGTAAAGTAGCTATATATGTTGTACATAGCATATACAGCCTTCAGCATTTGGTTAAGCAGTCGCATTATCTTGTCATCTGCTATCCGTTTTGGCTCAGGCTTTACAAAAAAATCAGATTAAAGGTATCTATGTCTTCAGTCGGGAACATGAACAGTTCAGATCTCTTTACACGTGTTGTGCATTCGTGCAATTATTCCAAATCAAGGACTATTGAAATGTTTTCTTTAACCTTGTCAATAAACTCATGTGGTAATTCTCCGACTTTTTTTACCAACCTCTTGTTATCTATGGCACGAAGCTGATCAATCATTATATCGCAGTTTTCATGAAGATTGGCCATGCCTTTTTTTAGATGTACTCTTAAAATGTCGGTCTCTTTCTCAACATTAGTTGTTATTGGACAAATTATCGTTGATGGATGTGGAATCTTATTTAATAGGTTGGATTGTATCACTAATACAGGCCTTGTTTTACCAGGTTCTGTACCTATTTGTGGATTTAAATCTGCTACCCAGATTTCGAATTGCTTAATCAACATAATCAATCCTTTCGAAGTCTTTTAGTGTATTCAATGAATCCTTCTTCACCAATTCTGATTCCATCTTAAGTTTATTCTCTAATAACTGACGCCGCTTTACTCGATTGTAATAGTCAAGTGCTTCATTAATATAGCGGTTTCTTGGCATCTTAATCCTATTAAGGATCTTTTCAGTTTCTCCGAAAATGGAATCGTCTATCTTTAATGATACAGTTTTCATGATATCTTATATATATACCACAAAGGTATATCTTTTTTGTATATTAATCAAGAATATTCTTTCCCTTTAAGTCATTTTTGCATGATGCACAACGTCCGCGTATATGAGCTGTTGCGTTGTCAGGGTGCTTTGTTATCGAGTTACCACAAGGTAACCAAGTGAACTAACCTATGCAAACCCGCTGCCAGCAATGGCTTATACACGCCTTGTGTGTAGTGCCTATTATATATCAACACTTAATCGCAATTGCCGTCCAAATCCCTCCTTTATAATCCGCATCAATGTTGAGAGTCTAATATCTGAGGCATTATTCTCAATTCGTGAAATATAGGTTTTTGTTGTTCCACATTTTACTGCTAACTGCTCTTGAGTCAATCCGTTTTCTTTACGGAGTTCTTGAATCATTACACCCAGTTTGAAAGCCTCAAAGCCTTCTTCAAACTTTTCCCTTTCAGGCGTTCCTCTTTTACCATATTGCTGTTCAATATGATCTGCTAAGGAAGTCAGATTTTTATTTGTTGTCTTTTTCATCGAAGTATTCCTTTTTAAGTTTTTCGGCTCTTTCAATCTCTTTTTGTGGAGTCTGTTGTGTCTTTTTCTGGAATCCATTTATCAATATCACCAACTGTCCTTTATCAAAGAAACTGAATACCCTATAAATATTACCACCAAATTCAACCCGAACTTCATAAAGACCTGTTGAATTTTCTAAATGTTTGAAAAATTTGATTGGAACTCTATTAACAGTTGCTATTAGTTTTAATGTCCAGATGAATTTCTTCTTTACCTCGTTATCAAGGGTATTAAAGAAATCCAGGTAATAATTCTTGTAATAGAAAATGTTCCTTATAAATTTCTCATCCACCATACAAAGTTAGCTAATTAGATAACATTTTGCAACAACTCGCATATTTTATCTAGAGTATTCTGTCTTTTGGCTTTACACACAACGCCCGCGTGTATGAGCTGTTGCAGTTGCAAAAGTGATGCCGTATCTAGATACACCAAGGTACCAAAAAGAACTGACACCCGCAACTTACTACCCAGCAATTGATTATACACGCCTTTATATTTGTACCCAGTTATTAACAAGATTTATAAACAGCTTTATATTTGTACCCAGTTATTAACAAGATTTATAATCAAAGAATGCGTATGTTGTTGATTTTCTTTTCTTTTTGCTACTTTTTCTTTTCTTTGTTTATTGTTGTTAATATGTTTATAAAGTAAAAGGAATGGGGTGAACTTGTATACACGAAAGGCTTCCAAAAACGTCTTTACCCTTTGATAAGTGCATAACCTATGACCGGGATGTAGTTCAACCGGAACTTCCTGCTTGGCATTGCATGCCGCAAGAAGTCCTATTTATTATGCCCTGTGCTTTTTAACTATCAATTTTATTATCCAATTTTTTAATCTATTCATTGCTTAAACAAGGGATTACATCCTCGCTGAAATATGGTTCTTGATGAACCCAAAACATATAACTGACTTTAAGGAAGTCTTTTGCAAAAGCATGTAATAATGGTACAATATTTTCATGACGATTTTGTTCATTATCTATTCGTTCATTATAATCATGGTCTGCGCCTGTTTTACCAATATAATTACCATCTTGGATGGCAATTCCCAGGGGGACTGTATAATCATTTTCATGCATCATTGCAATGACATGGTTAAGCTGCCCCTTTCTTTGTACCATTAAATCAGGTCCTCCTAATCCTACCCCTATTTTTTGTCCGTATTGGTAAATCGTACGTAAATATCCTTTGTCTTCCCATGGTAGCCATTCTCCAGGCATAAAATTAGCGTATTGCATAGTAGTCGAATTAGGAAATGCTTTTTTAAGTGCCAGCATATTAATTTTCAAGCTTTCTGTATAGCACTGTGGCGTAAAAGAGGTATCAATATCACCGTTAACCCCCACAGCACTTTCCTGCAAATTTATACCTTCAATTTTACCGTCGAATTCTTTTCCCAATGCTTTCATTAATAAACCAAATCGATGTTGTACTTGCGGATTCCATCTTTTGGTCACCCATCCATCTGCGATACCTTTGTCATTATATGATAAGGTACAACCTTCATCAAATTCTTCAGTTGTCAAATAATCGGGAATTGCTACATATTTAGTATCAAAAGTTACGTCCTGAAACTGAATAAATAGCTTTTTGCCATGCGTTAAAAGATAATTGTAATCTTCATAGATAATAGAAAAATCATATTCTCCTCTTTTGGGTTCTAACTGTTTCCATGAATACATTATCTGAGCCCCCACAATTCTTTGAACCTTTAGAAATGGGTGATTATGAATTAGTTCTCTTTCTCGGGCGAAATAAATAAAATGTTTAATGCTATCCTTTTTTAACGGGCAAGTAGCATCCAAATATTGTTTATATGCATCAACGTATCGATTGGCTGGATTATCACTTTGTCCAAAAACAAAGTAGGAGGTAAAATATCCTATTAGAATTGTCAATAAAAGCTTTTTGTGTTTCATTATTTGTTCAGCTATGTTTTAATCGTATTGCAAGGGTTTTGTAAGCATTGGGCATAACGCCAGTCTGCGCAATAATTTAATTTCATTTGAAAATGTTTGCCTGAATAATGCATTTTAAAGCGATTTAAGAATGGGAATCTGATCCATTTTTGAGGCTGTCTTTTTGTGCCTTCAAAATTTA
>Ga0209431_10003952_pt1 | contig 11675 bp, 11 predicted proteins | sample RifCSP13_3_FD_184021 | JGI IMG/M metagenome (GOLD analysis project Ga0209431, IMG submission 184021) | Soil microbial communities from Rifle, Colorado - Rifle CSP2_sed 13_3 (SPAdes) (version 2) | ecosystem: Environmental > Terrestrial > Deep subsurface > Rock core/Sediment | place: Rifle...
ATCTCTGGAACCAGCTAGAAAAGAAACGAAATAATCATAGCTTGTCTAGGGTAGAATCAATCTGAATATCAAGCTGGCGCTTTACATATTATGGCAATGTCGTTTACGTTGGTGCCGGTGTATCCGGTAAAAATCAGCGAACACAACTTCTTGAAAGCATGATAGCTGTCGTGGTTGTCAAGATATTTTTTCAGATCCAGCTTCTTGGCAAGGGCAACTGTCTTTGGCGACACCAGTGCGCCGGCTGCATCAGAGTTGCCATCTATGCCATCCGTTCCTATGCATGCTAGCGCTACATCGTGTCGGCGAAGGTCCATCATGCATGCCAGAGCCGCTTCTTGGTTCCTGCCGCCGATGCCGTTTTTTGACCTGTTCAGTCTGACGGTGGTCTCGCCTCCTGCAACTACTGCAAAAGGCCTGTTGCCAAGGTCGGACGCAAGGCGCGCCAAAAATGCGCCAAAGTCTCTGGCCTCGCCGTCAAACTCTGATCCAATGTGCGCCGCCTGCACGCCGCGTTTTTTCAGGTAGCTTGCTGCATTTGCACACGCAATAGAATTGCTGCCAATCAGCAAATTGTGAACTCTGGAAAATATCGGGTCGTGCGGCTTGAGGGTTTCCTCTATCTCGCCCTTGGCGCCTCTGGCTATGTGTTCAAGAGCAGCATCCGGGCTCTTTATGTTGTATTTTTTCAGAATTTTCAGGGCGTCCGCAAAAGTAGAACTATCCGGACAGGTAGGGCCAGAAGCGATCACCCCGAGGTCGTCGCCCACTACGTCCGACAGGACCAGCGAAACAACTGGGCATGAACTATCAATGTGACGCAGCAGCTGTCCTCCCTTGACGGCTGAAAGGTGCTTGCGAACAGCGTTTATCCCTTGTATGGAAGCGCCGGAGCGGAGGAGCAGGTTTGTTATTCGCTGCTTGTCGGCTAGCGATACGCCGGGCGCGGGGAGCGGCATCAGAGCCGAGCCGCCGCCAGAGATCAGGACAAAGACCAGATCGTCCTGCCGCGCTTTCCTCAAGACCTTCAGGATCTTTTTCGTTCCTTCCATGCCTGACAGGTCAGGTACTGGGTGTGAGGCGTGCGTGACTGAAATGCCCTTGATCTTTGTCTTGTTGCCGTAAGGGATGGTGATCGCCCCGCCTGCAACCCTGCCATGCAAGATTGAGCAAACCGCACAGGCCATGCCTGCAGTTGCCTTGCCCCCGCCAACTACGTAGACGCGCTCAAATTTTCGCAGACTGATGATCCTGCCGTGAACATCACGCACCGACAACTTCTTGTCGAATTTCACGGCGCGCCTTACAAGCGCAGAGGGCCTGACGCTTTCAACTGCGACTTCAAGCGCAGCAAGTACAAGCCTGGAGGACCTGTCGCTGTGTAAGCGAGTCAGCTCGCCGCGATTTATGATCAATCATTTGACTGTGTTTATGGTGCTTAATTTCTCTTTATTGTGTACAGGCAAAAGTCGCATTCTTTGCAGACGTAATACAGGTTGTCAAAGTCTGAGCACATTTCCATGCTGTCGTGGCAGCGCGGGCACTCTATCTCGTGCTCTAGAAATTGTATTTGCTGCCGTTCTTCCTCTTGGAGGGTCGTATTTTCTGCCATTACCTTTTCCGCTTCCAGTTTTGGTTCCACGAAGCCGGTATTCTGGCGGTTGTTTTTAAGACCCGAGGTCCCTGAAGGGGAGGGGGTGCCAAGCATAAACCTGCAAGATCTAAATTGCTTTTGCCTGCCTTTTGCCTCTTATGAATGTCCTGTCAGTTATTTTATCAAAAAATATGCCATGGCTTTCAATATTCTTGCTGGATAAGGTTAATCTGGCGATTTTGAACAAGGTACACGCGCTTTTCTTATGTTGGCTGGACTACGACAAGTCGCGGGCGTTTTTTGCAAACTAGTGCTCGTGGCGCGAGTACGGCCGGGAAGGCAAAATAACCGGTGACAGCGTCACTCATGAGCCACAAAACGCTGCACATTACAACAAACACCTTTTCACTCACCACGTCGGCCGATCTTGGGAACCTCATTGGCAGGTCGAACAGCTGGTAGCTCTACGGTCAGGAGCCAAGGGACCTGGACAGGGTTTATCGTAATTCTGGAGGCAAGTGCGGAAGGAAGCACAACAAGCTACTTTAGCCGGCCGATTCTCAAGAATGTGCTTACCTTTTCCCTGATGCCCTTTTCGAATTCTGGCATGTGTATGGTGTTGATGGGCTCGAGGATGAGATATTTTTTGCCGTAGTCGGTCCTTTTCTTTGTCACATGCTTTAGCTGGTCAGACAAGGTTTCCTTCAAGTCCTGCGGGCAGATCTTGCTGCCAAATATCGTGGCAAGCGACGCCTCGATCATTTCGTTTAGGTGGGCCATGCCCTTGTCCTCGTGGAAATGTGGGTTGCGCGTTTCTATCTGGAATACCTCGACGCCTTTTTCAATTATCTGGGGGTATTCGGAAGGCACCAGCCCACCAAACTTTTCAAATATGTCGATAAATTCGCGCGTCTCTATCGAGTAGCCGCTGGTAAAGTGCAGGCATTCGGCAAGCGGCATTGACAGCGCATGTTCCCCGGCGTTGCCCGTCTTGATGATATCTGTTTCAAAGCCTGTTATCGTTGCCAGGAGCGAGTTGAGGTTCTTGTTGGTGATCTCGGAAACCCTGCCCCACTTTGAGAACTGAAGCGAGTTGTTCTTTACCTTCGGCTTGAACACCCACGATACCCTCACGTTGCAGTAGGGCGTGGTCGACATGCCAAAGCCGGCCGCAAATATCTTGACGTACTCGTTGACCGCGCCCGGTACATAGTTGTCGCTGTCAATGAACCCCACATAGTCCTTGTGGTACATCTTTGCGGCAAGCAGACCGATTATCATGCCTTCGGCCTTGCCGCTCCTGATGCTACCATCGGCGTCGAGGATCGAATCGTAGCCGGCCTTTTTGAAGACATCTGCAAGCCCGGCGTCCTGCTGGTGCACTATTATCATGCGCTTGTCCATGAACCGGCCAAGCTGCCTGACGGTCTCTCCCTCCATCGCAAACCTGTCCACCGGGCCCCTTGAGCTGTTGGACACAATGATTACAAGGCACTCGTTTGGTATCCCGCTGAGTACGCCTTCCAAAAGTTTCAGTTTTTCATTCTTTATCGGGATTACAATGGCAAGGTCGTGCAGTATATTTGAAATTTCGTCATAGTCAAATTTCCTGACGGTCTGATGCGACGACTGGAAACCTTTGGACTTGCCCGAGTCAAGCTCGTAAATGCGCTGCACCGCGTGGATGCTGACTGCCCCCAGCCGCTCGGTGTACCTTGGAAAATCAAGCTTCATGCAGATAGTAAAAGGTGATAGTATTAAATATTTTGGCAGGTAAGGAGGGGTCCAGAGCTTGCAAAAATCTTTAAAACAGATGCCCCGGTACTTTGTCACTTTAAGGTGCATAAGAAATAACCAGAACCCTTGACAGTATCCACACCGCCCTTTCCTACGTCAAGGGCAGCCTGCAGAACGTAATCATCGTGCAGGGTGGCAAGAAGCATCACGGGTTTATCTTCTCGCTGCTAAACCCGCCGGTCCCGCTTGGCGGCAACATCATCGCGCTTGACGTCTACGTGGACGAGTTCCCTGTTCCGAAAAAATCGGTCTTTATTGCAACGCCTGACGACGTGGTGAACGCGGCCGCGCTGTCTGAGAGCAGTCCCGTCCCGTTCAAGCCGTACCAGAGCGCAAGGTTCCTCGTAATGAAGGACGGTGGGCTGGACGAGAAAAAGAAGCACAAGATAGTGATCGTGAGCAAGCTGGAAGGCTTTGAGCAGATATTGATCCCGTTCACGTTTACAGATCACGCGGGATACCGGAGCGGCAGGATAATCATTCCGGAGACTGCTCAGGTTCAGGAATCCGCGGCGCCCGGCGAAGACGGGATGGTCTTCCAGAACTTTACTGCGCCTCTCGCGCTGTCAGGCAAGAAAGCATACATCGTCTGCTCGTCAAACGGGGCGCTTTCTGCCAACTGGACGTGGATGGGCGTGCGCTACGACAACGGCGGGCTGTACGTGCCGCCGGTAAGGGCGTTTGGAAGGATAACTGTTGAAATATCGATGGACGATGGCGTTCGCAAGAGGCTCCCCAATTTCGTCGTCGCGTCCCGGCACGAAAACGGCGTCCTCTACACGAGGCACGAGCTGGCGGGGCTGGAAGTAAAAAGGAAGCTGCTCGTGCCCTTTGACAGCAGGGGCTTTATCATGGCCCTCGAGCTAGGCCTGCTCGAGGGCTTTAGGGCCCTTTCAAGTAGGAAAGCGTCGAAAAAGCGCAAGATCCGCATACACTTTCTGATAGACGGCAACATCACGAGCTACGGGCTGGCCGCGGTGTCGCAGAATATCATTTCCCGGTACAGCGCAAAAGACAACTGCCTGCAGGTAAGCACGGCGGCTCCAAAGGACACGGGGGTGCAGTATTTTGGAGTAATTGGAGCCGCCCCGCGGAATCTGAAGCCAAGCAAGATACTGACAGACTCGTTTGCCAACGACTTGGAACTGTCGTACGACATTGAAGTTGAAACGGGCAAAACCGTGGAACTTGCGCTGGTGGGGACCGGCAGCTTTACCGGCCTTGCCAGCTGCGTGAAGGAGTTTCGCTACATGAGGGATAACTATGGCCGGCTGGCCGCAGACACCGAAAGGGGCTTTGCAGAATTCTCTTCTTCAACCCTGATCATCAGGTCGTCGCAGTCAAGGCAGAACTCGAGCATGTTGCGGCTCCTGGAGGCGTATAAAAAGGCCAAGACGTGCCTGCGGTACCTGAAGGCGGAATACGACGGCTTGGGCGAGGGGATATGCGCCGGGCTTCCGCGCTTTCCAAACTACTGGGCAAGGGACACCGGCTGGACCCTGCGGGGCTACCTGGCAATGGGCGACTACCGCTTTGCAGCAGCAACCATTGACAATTTTATGCGTCAGCAGGCGAGGCAGACTACCAGGGCTGCTGTCAAGGGAGAACTCCCGATGATAATTAGCGGCAGAGCGTTTCTCCACACCACGACGTACGGATCGGCTGACTCGACGTTCCTCTTCCCTTGGGCGATAAGGGAATACGTGCTTGCCACGGGTGACGCTGGGTACCTAAAAAAGCGGTGGAAGTCAATAGTTGATCTGGTGAACTGGGGATTCTTGAAAGACGTGGACGGCGACGGGCTGATAGAGCACGGCTTTACCGGCACTGCGGAAAAGCTCCCTATACAGGATTCGACGTGGATGGACCACATTGACCGGAGAAAGAACGCAATCGACATACAGGCACTCTTTTACGAAAGCCTTATGGTGGGGAGCGAGCTGGCGGCCATAGCCGGCGACCGCGAGAACGAACGGAAGTGGAGCAGCAGGGCCAAGGATCTCCGAGAAATAATAGACCGGGAATACTGGAACGCAAGCGCGGGTTTCTACTACGACACAATAAGGAAGGACGGCTCAAAGGACGCAAGCATCCGGCCAAATGCTCTGCTCCTCTTGCTCACCGGCGCGGTGGCGGAGAGGAGGAAGGCAGACTCGGTGCTCTCTCGGATCGAGGAGCAGGACATGACCACTTCGTGGGGCATCAGGACGCTGAGCAGCCGGGACCAAAAGTACCAACCGACGCTGTACCACGACGGCGCCGTCTGGCCGCTCGTCACGGGCTGGGCTGCTGTAAGCGAAATAATATTCGGCAGGAAGGAGCAGGGGCTGCGCTACCTCGAGTCGATGGCAGCAAGGATCCTGAACGAGAACGGCATGTTTGCGGAAACGTACAGGGGAGACAGGCCGGAGCCGTTCAACTCGTGCATACTGCAGGCATGGTCGGTCGGAATGTACGTCTACGCCCTTCGCGAAATGATGCTTGGGATGAAGGTGAACATGGTCGATAACTTGATCCAGTTTGAGCCGAACATCCCAGAATCGCTCAAAGACGCGTTGGCCCCGGTTCAGTTTGAGCATTTCATCCCAAGCAGGGACGGGACCGCAATGCTTCAGATCACGGTCGATTCGCACAATGAAAAAATACTTGCCGCCTGGAAGAATACAGGCGGCAGGAGACCTGAGATCTTTAGCAATTCCTACCCTGTAAGCTGCTCTAATCTGTAAAATACTTACCAAGAAATGTGGCTCTCCGCGACCTGGATCTACTCGCGGTGCATTCTGACGGCGGAAGACGGGTCGGCGGTGTCGTGTGAAAAGACATACTGAAGTACATCTCAAAGATGTAACCTATGCTAAAGGCATAAATTATCTTGAAATCGAAAAAGACCCTGTCAGATGTTTACGCTCTACACCCCCCAGACTGCGAACAAGGCGCTGCCCGAAGTCAGGCGCCTGTTTTCAAACATACTTACGCACAAAAAGCAGGTGATGGCGCTGCAGGATCATGTTGAAATGGTAATACAATCAGACAATCAGTTTGACCAGTTTGTCAAGAAGAAGCAGGAGCTGAATGCTGCTGTTTCAAACTACTACAAGGCGATTGAGCAGCTAGAAGCTACCGTGGTCGTGATAAAGGACGTGGAGCAAGGCCTACTTGACTTTCCCTCAAAGATGTTTAACGAGGAAGTGTGGCTTTGCTGGAAGGTCGGGGAAACCGAGATCAAGTTCTGGCATGCAAAGGGCGAGGGCTTTATGGGCCGCAAGCCGCTTGAAAGCACCGGCATAATAGAACCATAGATTTAGTGTGCGTTATGTGTGCGCGCGTTTCCAGTATTCCAACAAATTAGTTCTTTTATATCGATTGGAATAATTTCTCTGATTGATGCGATATTATTGTATTCGTAAACACTGATTATATTGCTGCATTAAGTGAAAAAACATAGTAATGCCTGCCATGGTAACATAACCAGGTGCTGTCCAGCCTGCTGCGGGCAATCAGGATCAGGTTTCTCCTGGCGTCAGTGATAGCGGTGAGCAACGGCCTTGCGATCGCCTACTGGAAAACCGGAACAATCGATCCGCTCAATGCGGCCCTTACCTACGTGGGCGTGGTTTTCCTGCACGCCAGCGTCGACCTTCTCAACGACTACTGGGACCACCGGCGGGGGATTGACAGCGCGACTACTAGGACAAAGTTCAGCGGCGGGACGGGGGTCCTCCCTGAAAACCTGCTCACGCCAAAGGCAGTGTATGCAGCAGGCATGATCTTTCTGATCCTTGGCGCGTCGATAGGCGCCTACTTTGTCGCAGTGCGCGGCGTCACCATAGCAGTAATACTTGGCTTTGCCGTCGTCGCGATTTATTTCTATTCTACAAGCATTGTTAACGCCGGCCTTGGTGAGCTGTTTGTCGCGATCAAGGGCGCGATGATTGTGCTTGGCACCTTCTACGTCCAGTCTGCAGTGATAGAGCCCTCAGCAATATTCGTTGGAGCCATCGTCGGCATGCTGTCGGCAACGGTGCTCTTTGTCAATTCATTCCCCGACTTCAAGGCAGACAAGTCAAAGGGGCGGCGCACCCTTGTAATACTCATTGGCAGAAAGGCTGCGGCAACCGCGTTTCCGATTTTCATAATAGCTGCCTACGCGATGATAGTCACGGGAATTTTCCTTGGCTTTACAAAAGTGTATTCTCTCATCAGCCTCGCGTCAACCCCGTTTGCTGCAAAGTCGATGATGTCGCTGCGAAGGAATCACGAAAAGACTGAAACGATGGTTCCTGTGATGGCATCCGTCGTGACGTATTCCCGAATTACCGGATTTTTGCTTGCGCTGAGCTTCATCCTCTAATACAGACGGGAAAGTAGCGACATTGCCTTTACGCTGCCGCTGGCAGGCTAAAGGCCTGCGCTTTCTATCAGGTTGATCAGCTGGTCGTACTGCTCGATGAACATCTTGCCCTTGGCGGTTATTGCCACGAGCCCGCTCACGCGGTGGATCATGCCCTTTTCTTCAAGCTCGTCAAAGTGGTTCATCATCTTGTCGTAGGACAGCCTAGTGAAGTGCTGAACGTGGGTTGGCTTGGCAACTTCGTTGTGCATAGTGTCCTCTTCTATAGCGCAGAGGATCTCATAGAACAGCTGCAATTTATGCCGCTTTTCTTGCCTCAATCTCCATCCTCTTTCTAGAAGTCACGCTGTGCATGATGTACGCAAAGAGCGCAAGGCCCGCTATCCTTGCAGCTGCCGAGCCAATGAACGCGCTGACGCTGTTGTCAAAGTACGCAAGGACCAGCGAATACTGCTCGAGCCCCAGCAGCGCAAACGCCGCCGGCACATACAGGAGCTTAATGTTTGCTGCTTTCACAAGCGAGGCGATCGTGCTCTTGAATATGTACCCTATCACCGCCATGTTGAAGATCCTCATGTAAAAGCTGAGGTCGGCAAGGCCGGCGTAGTTGAAGTAAGGCTTGGTCGCCAGCGTAAAAGTGGGCACTAGGAATGGGATCGCGACCATTGCGAGCGGCAGCGTGGTGACAAGCACGTCTCTTATGCGCACGCTCCTACCAGACTGGTTGCTGTCCGAGTTCTTGTAGTAGTATGACAGCGCGATAAGCGCAAACGCTTCAGACTGGAGCGACATCTGGATCCAAAAGAACGCCGGATACAACAATGGATCTGCCCTGTACATCAGGCTCGACGCTTCAAACAAGAAAGACGCCCCGAGGAATGCAAAGCCTACCGGCAGGCCTAGCAAGTAGCCAAAGCCGGAAAACCCGTATGACTTGAAGAAGTAGCGCGAAATCATCAGTGACAGCGAGAATGAAACCGCGGTAATGGCGGCAGCCAGCGCCGGGGCCACGGCCGGGCTCACTAATACGAACGGATTGAGCACGTTCGGGTCCAGCACCGCCATGCCTGTTATTTCATGTCCGCCCAAAATAAGGCTTGCTCACCTAAAGGGAGTGGCAAGATTCGATTCGTTATTATTTTCCACCATTCCTACATGAGACATTGTCATCATATGAAAAGCTACAGGGCCAGGCCACGCCCGAGGGCACCATGAAATACGCGCAGCGCGCGGTCACGCAGGGCTTGCCCGCGGCCCACTTTAAAGTCTTTGACAACCTGCACCTCTCCAGCATCGGGATGGGGACATACCTTGGCCAACCGACGCAGGAAGACGACCTGGCGGTTGAAAATGCGGTCTGCCAGTCAGTCAAGTCAGGCGCGGTCAACGTAATCGATACTGCCATCAACTACCGCGCGATGAAGTCGGAAAAGTGCATCGGAAAGGCGCTTTTGCGGCTGGCAGACGACGAGATAATAACGCGCGACCAGGTGTTCATATCGACAAAGAACGGCTACATCACAAATGACGGCGACTATCCAAACGTGGATGTGATGGAATACATGCACCGGATGTACATCCAGACTGACGTGATAGCGGCGGACGACATCAGCTCAGGGTATAACGTCATGAACCCGAGCTACCTCGCAAAATGCATCGATAAGTCGCTGATGAACATGCACCTTTCTACGATTGATCTGGTTTACATCCACAACGCGTTTGAAAGCTGGAACCAGGACGTGAGTAGGCAGCAGTTTATGAAAATGCTCGCAAAGGCGTTTGAAGTATATGAAAAATATCGGGCGCAGAATAAGATTCGCTATTACGGGATGGCAACCTGGACTTGCTTCCGGGTGCCGCCTGACAACCAAGAATATCTTTCACTTGAGCAGACAGTCAGGACAGCAGAAAGCGTCGGAGGCAAGAACCACGGCTTTAGGTTCATCCAGTTGCCGTACAACCTTGCGTACAGTGAAGCATTGCTGCTCAAGAACCAATCCGCCGGCTCTGAAAAGAATCTGACAATTCTGGAGGCAGCGGCTAAACTCAAGGTCGGCGTTTTCACTAGCATCCCGCTCTTTCAGGGAAGGCTCTTGGGCACGCAGATCCCGGAATATGGCGGCATGACCAACGATGTTGGCAAGCTCGTCCAGATCGTAAGGTCTAGCCCTGCGGTCATTGCGCCTCTTATTGGGCAGAAAAAGGCCGAGCACGTCGAGGAAAACCTAAAGGTCGCAAACGTGCCTCCGCTTTCCGGCGAAGAGTTCAAGCAGGCCGTCAGGGTGCTCATGAGCCAGCAACTGTAAAAAATCAAGAAACGATCCATTGTCAGATGGAAACCACCGACAATTGATAGATGTGGCTGTCAAAGTGGAGACGTATTCAGCGATATGATCATAGCTGCGTCAGCAATTCTTCAATGCTCTTTCTGTCTTCAGCCGCCGGCGTCTGCTCCAGATATCTAGCAAGGTCTTTCTTTGCTCCTTGGTTGCTGCCAAGCTGCATCCTTGCTATTGCGCGGTTTTTGTAGATTGGCCCAAACCTAGTAGGATTGACGCCCATCGCCTTGCTGTAGTATGCTTCTGCAAACGAGTAGTCCTTCCTTTTCAAATAATAGTTGCCAAGGCCACGGTATGCAAGGTAGTATTTCGGGTTCAGCTTGATCGCCCTTTCGTAGCAGGGGACCGCCTGATCGGAATTTGTTTCGTTGTACATGCCGGCAAGCAGGCACCACCCTTGCGCGTTGTCCGCCTCGATCTCGGTTGCCTTGCACAGCTTTTCAATCGCCTCGTTTACCTTGCCGCGCTGCCGCAGCCCTTCAGCCTCAAAACAAACCCTGTTTGATTTGGCGAAATTCAGGCTCTCATTCTTTAGGAGGTCCGTCATGTCTGACGGGATAATTATTATCGCAGTCATGTCGTCTTGCTCCCAGTCTTGCTCAAACTTGCCTTCTGGGATCGCGCCCATGGTGTCCGGCTCTGGCACGTACGTGAGCATCCTGCGCTCCTCGCTGCTATAGCCTGACACGACCATGGCGTGCTGCACCGTCCCCTGAATGCCTGGCATTATGACAATCGGCGGTATGCCCTGGTCAATCCGCCTTTTCAGGTCCTTTATCGAGCTTTTGTAAATGTATGAGGCAAAGCCGTGACTTTCCGTAAGCATGATGCCGTCGATCATTGCCGCGCCCCTTGCTTCGCCGGCAGACTGGGGCGCAATGTCCTCACCCCAGTACTTTGCCACGACGTTTACGACCAGCGGCAGGCTGGCGCTTTCTTCGCTCTTGTTTACCAGTGGTAGGCTGATGAAATGTTCCGGCTGCGGCTCCAAGATGTATGGATTGTTTTTCAAGCAAATAAAATCCTTCTCATAGCTTGGCAGAAAAGTTCTGCAGAAGCGCTAGGCCGTCGCTCCCGCTCCTTTCGGGGTGAAACTGCGTCCCGTAAATCTTGCCGCTGTTAAATATCTCGTGCTCGCAGTACAGCGAGCTTGCAAGCGACTTGAAATTTGCAGGCAGCCTTGCGACGCAGTAGCCGTGGCTTTCGTACACCGAAATTGACTTTTTTGCTTCAGTCAGCAGATTTGGGCGGGATACCGACACTGGCGTTGTGCCCAGGACGTGGGAAGGCATCTTTCGAATAGATCCGCCAAGTGTGAGCGCTATTATTTCTGCCCCGTAGCAGATGCCAAGCAGCGGCTTGCCGCCGTTGTGGCATTGCCTTATTATTTTTGAATTCGCGGCGTTTATCTCCTTGCTGTTCCTGCGTCTGCCTGACAGTATCACCCTGTCGCACGCTGCAAGATCAGAGTCCGACACTTCAGAAAATTTCTTGTAGACGTACGGCAGTCCGAGCCGACCAAGGCAGTCCAGTATGTCCGGCGTAAACGGCGACAGGTTGTCGACCACGAGCACCTGCATCTAGCCTACCTCTA
>Ga0209431_10003953_pt1 | contig 11673 bp, 18 predicted proteins | sample RifCSP13_3_FD_184021 | JGI IMG/M metagenome (GOLD analysis project Ga0209431, IMG submission 184021) | Soil microbial communities from Rifle, Colorado - Rifle CSP2_sed 13_3 (SPAdes) (version 2) | ecosystem: Environmental > Terrestrial > Deep subsurface > Rock core/Sediment | place: Rifle...
AACGAACTTCGAGGAAGGCCCTTAGAGACGAATCGAGCCTTAGAAGAGTCAAAACCTTTTGGCTATATGGTTCCTAGTGCAAGAGTTCAAGTGAGGGAAGCATCTACTATGTTTTTAAATCCTGATAAAACAATGTTAGATTTTATCAAGGTGAAAATTTGCAAAGCTTCAAAGTATGTAGCTAATTCAATGCAAGAATTTGAAGAAGGTAAGTGGCCTGATGCTACTCATATTATTCATGATGAATCTGAACAAGTTGAAATTAAAGCAAGTAAAGTAGCTATTAAAAATCAAGCTGTTATTGAAGTTTCCAAACTTCCTCTAGATTCTTGGAGGAAAAAATGTTAAAGGAAAATCAGAGAATCATGTTGAAGTTGCTGTAAGTGAACTGTTAGAAGAAAATGCTGAAGACGTTCTTAACTTCATAAAACTAGATGCTGATAAAATGGAACTTCATGCTTTAGTTTTAGAATGCTTACAAAAAAATATCCTAGTTAAAAAAGGACACAAAATTGAATACAATGGTTCAAGTTTAGGAGGAGATGTTTATCAAGTAATTGATTATCTCAATGAATCTGAAAACAATGAATTAAGAATAAGATTGACTGCTGCTGTTAACTAATACACTAAGTAAAAATGACAATCCAGGAAATGCACTATGACTTCAAGATGAAGGTAAACAAAGTGGATAGTCAGCAATATAGAAATTTGCTGATTCCTGAAATTGATTGGGCATTAAATGAAGCACAGGAATTATTTGTTAAAATGGTTGCAGAACCAAGATTGAGAGATCAATTAGGGTTTGAAATGACACAAAGAAATACAGATGATATTAGGACACTTGTTAAAAAAGAGTGTCTTATTATCACTGCCAACACTAGCTCTCTCCCTGAAGACTATTGGCACTTTTTAAGAGCCTATGTTACTATGGAGAAAGACCCATGTGGAACTGCCTCTGCAAGGCTTCATGTTAGACAACATGATGATGAGTTTGAGGAAAGTGAGTTTGACAGAAGTTCTTTTGAGTGGAGAATAGTAAACGGAGTTTTTAATGTTGATGGTATTGAGTTTTTTAGTGATGGAACTTTCACGAATACTGAAGTTTGCATGAATTACATAGCTAAACCTAGTTATATACATTATGCAAGTGGATTTAGAACTGGAGGAACTTACACACTACCTTCATCTGTTGTATTAGTTGGAACTCAGGATTGTGAACTCCCTTTTCAAACACACAGAGAGATAGTAGATATAGCTGTTTTAATGGTTACAGGACAACTTCAAATCCCTGATTATCAGATAAAACTAGCTAAATTAAATTTTAATAATCTAAAATAAAACAGAACTATGAGTACAAACAATGATGTATTTAAAGTGTTAGTTACCAAAAACAATGCCGTTGTGCTTGCTGCTGGAGGGACTGTAGATACTTTAAGTCCAGGTCAAATAGGAATATTTGATAAAAACACTGAGTTGTCTATTGATGGTACTGCACCAGTAAAGGATTTCTTTATTGCTGTAGGTATTGACAAAGATGGTGACACAGTGACTGACGACATTAATGTTTCTGCTGGACAACTAATTCAAGCCAGAAACATTAAGAACTATTCTTTCAGACCTCACACTGCTGGAAGACCACAAATCCTTGAATTGACAGGATTTACCGCAAAATGTGATACAGATTATACACTTAAACTTGAGTTCCGTAATCAGGAAATCTACAAGAGACAGGGATATAATCAGTTCACTAAACCTTATACTGTAAGAACTTCTTGCTGTGAAAGTTGTGTTGACTGTCCTTCAGGAAGCTGTCAAGAATTAGGTAATTTAATAGTTGATGAGATTAATCGTGAAGAAAATGGTTTAGCAATTGCTGAATTATTTGTAAACTCAGGAAGTCTTACAATTACAACAGAACCTACTGCTGATGGAAACATTACAGTTACTGCAAATGGAGAAGCTATTGTTGTAGCTATTCTTAATGCAGACACTGAAGCTGGAGTAGCTGATAAAATTGCTCTTGCTTTTGCAGCATCTACAGTAAATTTAGCTGTAAGTGATGGAGTAGATACTGTAACTTTTACAGCTCTTACTTCTGTTACTAGCCCTACAGGTACAGTATTATTTGTTGATACTGACACCACAGGAGCAGTAGCAACTGTAGTTGATTTTGCAAGTGCTGTTGTAACTTCAGAAGAGTTAGCTCTTTTGGAAGGTGTTTGTGCAGGAGTTAGAATTACCAGTGTTCCACTAGCAATTCATACTTATTGTAGTGTTAATTTAGGATATCATAATCCTAGACAAACTATCATGGTTCCATCTTTAATTGAAGGATTTGAATGTAATGGTACTATTGTTACTACACAAACTGCTGCAAATGAAGAAGGAAATGCTTATGACATCAAACAGAAAGAGTATCATGCTGGTGCATGGGATGGAAATCCTGGACCATACAGAATGTCTGAGTCTATTGGTTTTTATCCAATTACTTATTATGCTGTAGATGGAGAAGAGTATGATCAATTTGCTCTTACTTATGATCAATTCTCAGTGTCAGGTTGGTTAGAGCATTTAAACAACTTAGCTACTATTATTGCAGTTCCTGCAACAAGCACAGTTACAAGAAACAGTTTAGTTATTGTTCTTGATAGAATTGCTGCTTTAGTTGGACTACATGCTTTAGCTGATGATGTTGCTTTAGCAAATGTTAACCCTGCTGTAGTTGAACAAACTACTGACATTGATAATCCATTAGCAGATGGTATTGCTTAATAATCTAAAACTTAACTAATGGTAATTATAAATCAGTTAAATATAGATGCTTTAGCAGAAAACATAGTAGTAGACGTTGCCACCACACCTGGCAACGTCTTTACTTCTATTCTGATCTGGACATCTGATACTTTTCAAGTATTAATTGATGCTATTGATGTAAGTTCATATATTGTAGGTACAGATGAAACTGAAAATATTTTAATACCTGCTTCAGCTTTAAGTTTAATTAAATTATCAGGATTATTTTTTATTGAACTTACAACTGATGAAGTAGTAGAACCTGGAGATTGTTGTCCAGATATTAATAAAAGACTAGCTGTAGTTTCAAATTTTATTAAATACCATGAGTGTATTTTAAATAAATTACTGAAAGCTGAGATAGATGAATGTGGTTTAAAATGTGGAGGATGTGATGATTGTGAAGATTGTGCAAGTAAAATAGTTACTACACAAATGTATCTTCAAGGATTGTATATAGCTGTACAACAAGGTTTTTACCAAGAGGCTATAGACATTATAAAAATATTAGACGAACTTTGTGAAGTTTGTCACTCATGTCCTGATTATGGAAATGCAATTCTATTAGCAGGAGGAGGTTTTGGAGTTTACAATAATGCTTTAACTTTACTGTAAGATGTTTTTTGGAAATAATGAAAAAATATTTTATGGTAGCTTAATGATAGCTAAAGATAGAAGAGCTGTCTTAGGAGAAGATGATTTAAAACATCTTGCTTTGTTCAAAACATTAACTGAATCTTTTAATTATGCTAATGCTCAATTTGTTGCAGGAACTGTAGGATATGAAAGAAAAATGCATGATATTAAAAACAAAATTAATAAACTAAAAAAGTGTAAGAAAATTTGTAATTATACTCAAAGATTACTACTTTCATACTCTTGTGTAAATCCTTCAGTAATCGAAAGATAAATTCTATTTAATATGTTTGAACTAGAAGAATTAAAAGCCCAGATAGCTGCTCTAACAAGTAGTATTCAATGTATTCTAAATGGAGATTGTTGTGAAGGAGCAACAGTTGTTATACCTAATGATCTTTGGGTTACTATTTTAAATAATGGTGTTGGTATTACAAACCCTCAAGGAACTGCTGGAGGCACTACTTATAACAGTGTTGTTGTAGATGTTGCTTATAAAATTTTATCTGAAGATACTGCTGTAATTAAAGTTAGAGGTGTTCTTAATGTTAATATTGCTACTGTAGAAGGTTTTAATGCTATTGATAATTTACTTAATTTTAGTTTTGTATTGGATAATATACAAATTGGAAATAGCCAATGGTTTCCTTTGCAAGAAAAGAAATTTCAAGGTTTATTTCCAGATTTGCTTGGTAATAATTTTGGTGTACCTGTTGTTATAACTCATACAGGTGGTGACGCTCTTTTAGTATCAAATTATGATTCTAGTGGTAGAGCTGGTTGTAGTAATGGAAGTGTTTTTTGTCAAAATGTTTCTCCTAAAGTACTTGCTGGTAACTATATATTCAGTGTTGAATTTGAAATGGTTGTTCAATTAGAATTAGTACCTTAATTGGATTTAAAATAAATATTTAATTTAAAAAAATTAATATGAAAGACTTTAGAGATTATTTTTTAAAAATTAAAGATCAACTTGAGTGTATAAAATGTGCTATAACTAATTCCACAAGTACAGGAGCTACTGAAGTAACACTTCAAGAAGTTTTATCAACTCTTGAACAAGTATTATCTACTCTTCAAGCTGGTTCTGAATTTGAAGCAAGACTTGTTATAGATTCTGATGCTTCTCCAAAAGTTTGGTTAGAAGTAAGACTTTGGGATGTTGATTCTGGTACTTGGGGACCAATTACTTACTATCTACCTGGTTCTTCAGTTGCTGGTATTCCAATAGGTGCAGTAACTTATCTTGATCCAAATACTCTTTTAACTTCAATGTTAGCTCAATTAATAGCTATCAATACAGATTTAGATGTCGCTTTGTCAACAAGGGCTTCTGAATTAACTTTAAACTTAGCGTATTTAGAACTCGCTTCTATTAATTCTGCGTTTGATCTTCCAATGTCCTCTATTAATAATAACATGACAGCTATTGCAGCAGATGAAGTATTTATAACATCTGTTCTTGGGTTTGATGATAATTATGATACGTTTGAACGAAGAGTAACTTATGTTCCGTCAACAAATACTTATAGTGTTGAGTTTTTTGATGTTGATGGAAACGTGGCTATTCCTTTTGGAACTTTTCTTTTTCCTGATGGATATGTTGCGAATTCTATAGACGAGATATACACATCGCTCAGTAATGTTAAACAAGTTGATAATTTACTTGGAAATCAAAACAGTTTTGCTGTTGGTGGAAAAGCTATTGATGAGACTACTTATTCTCCGGCTTATACAGCTGCTGACCACGCTCAATTAGCTCTTGATATTGCTTCTGGAAGACTTTTGGTTGACTCAAAAGAAAGACCTGATGCAACAGATACTTATACTCCATCGCAAGATGTTTCTGGCGCTTTAGAAGCTTCAAGTGTTTCTAAAGCAAGTGCTGGTGTATTTTATGGTCTTTCTGGTCATAATACATTGGCGTCAGCACAGTGGATATTAGTTTATAATTCCGCAACAGTTCCTGCAAACGGAGCTGTAACGCCTATCGCTACAATAAGAGTAGCTGCTAATAGTAATTTTAGTTTTGATTCTGGTAAATTTGGTATTTTTTGTTCTGCTGGAATTTCTTGGAGTAATTCTACTGACGCTACTATTTTCAATAAAACTTTAGGGGCAGCAGATTGTTTCGTTAATCTTGCATTTAAATAAAATGAATTCATCAGGAGATAATATAAATCCATTTGGTACAGTATTACTTGGAAAACTTGTAGCTGCTGATTTTAATATCAGTACAGACCAATTAATAACTCTAATTTCTGGTAATAAAAATATTACTAAAATAGTTATTGTAAATTGGAGTACTTCGACAGCATTAGCCGCTGGAGGTTTTTATACTGCAAGTTCAAAAGGAGGAAATACTATTGTTGCTGCTGCACAAGTTTATGCTGCTGGTTTAGTAGGATTAGTGCTTCAACCAACTTTAAATAAGGCTTATGTAACAGGAACGTCTTGTTATTTTTCTTTAACAACTGCAAATGGCTCTGCATTAACCGCAGACATTTATATATACGGGGAATTATTATGATTGTATCAACAAGTGATTCGAATATAACTCCTGATATTTCTTATTATAGAAAAACTGGAACAACAACTTTAGACAGGTGGTTTACAGGTGCTATTGTTCCTTTTGATTCTACCATACAATCAGCAAGTAAAGATATTATCAGATACACCCCATTTGTTGTTTCTAAAGAAATGACATTAGATAAAATATCAATGGAGATTTCTACTATTGGAACTGCTGGTAGTGTAGTTAGAATAGGGATATATAATTCAGTAAACAATTTACCAGACACTTTGGTTAAAGATGCTGGAACAATTGCTGGTGATTCTGCCTCAGTACAAGAAATAAATATAAATGAAGTATTAAGTCCGGGTTTATATTGGTTTTGTTTTGTTCATAATTCAGCAGCAGCAATAATTTTCAGAGCTGGTAGTAGGACATCGTTTCCTAATATTATAGGAAACTTAGGAACATTAGGCGCTGGAGTGTTTTCAGCTAATACAATCATAACTACTTATGTTTATTCAACTTTGCCAACAACATTTAATTCTACTGGAATTACTACAACTTTTAATAGCGTTCCTATAATTCAAGTAAGGCTATCGGATTAAAAAACTTATTATGAAAAAGACAGTGATAGAGTGGCGCAAAGCTACAGAAGAAGAGATTTTAAATGGTAGTCCTGAAATGATAATGGTTCGTCAGTATGAAACTGATGAAGATGTTGACCCTATTCTTGTTGAAAAACTAAAGTATGATCAAAGAGTTGTTGATGGTCAAAATGCTTTCTTAATGTTGATGTCTGAACTTGTTGTTTTTAGCCGTCAAAATAATTTACCAAGAGAAATAAACCGAGATATTGAAACAAGGCTTGAATTTGTAAAATCACAAGTAATAGATGGTCAATGGATTTCGGCAAGAGAAAAACTTGCTGAAGTGGTGATTGGTGGTTACCTTACTCAGGAGCTGTATGATAGAATTAAGAATTCGATTGATGATTATATTTTGAAAAATTATTAAATTCATATCCAAAAAAATGGAAGAAGCGTTTAACAGCATATTACAAAGTAGTTTAGTTGCAGCTCTTTTAGGAATAGGTCTTGTTTTTATTCATCGTCATCATATGGCTGACAAAAAAGATCTCAAAGAACAAATTGCTATTAAAGATAAAATCATTGTTGATAATTCAGAAGATTTAAAAGAAATGGTTCGGGAAAACATTGCAATAGAAACTCGGCTTTTGGATGCTTTAAAAACTCTATCAAATGGAAGAAACTAAAAAGAAACACGTAAAGAAACCAATATCTAAAGTTAGGCGCGGTCTTCAAAGTCTGATTCATGACGAATTAGATAAAATTTGTTCTCCAAAATCAAATCTTAATTGTCAAATTGTATGAAGGAATTTATAACAAATCTTATTTCATCAAGTACACTTGCAAGCAGTAAACGTTTTGTACTTATTATGTGTGCAATTGTTTTATGTACTATTTGTTTAAAAGCAGCGTGGGAAGGAGAATATGTTCTTCCTGTTACAACTCTTGCTGGTTTAGTTATTACTTTAGCTGAAATGAATCGCAGAGAAAACAAATTAAAAATTGAAACTAAAAATGATCAATCCAGTGAAACTCCAAATGGATAATATTCTTTACTGTTGAAAATGGCAGATTTAAAAATTTACCTTATTAATGAAAACACTTATAAAATTATTTCTTAGATTATTTTTATTGATACTTACATTATTTTTAGTAAGTTTATTTTCAATATTAGGTTTTACAATCAGTGCTTTCTATTATATTTTTTCTCTTAAATGTAAAACAGGTATTCAAGCTTTATCAAATTATATTTATCAAATATGTTTATCCCTGGATCAATTAGGAAATGTAACTTGTCAAAATATATTTAATATTACTTTAGTTAAAAGAAAAGAAAAATATCATCCTTTTGGAGATGAAGATGATACTATTAGCTATTGTATTGCAATGAATAATAAAAATAATACTCTTTCTAATCATGGAAAATTTTGGGCTTCTTTTTTAAATATTGTAGACCCTTCAGAAGGAGGTCATTTATATAAAACTCTTATAATGAAAATAAAAAGAGATAATGAAGCTTGTATAAGAGTAAACAATCCTTAATTTTACAGAATGCAAGAAATCCAACAAATAAAAGATTTCTTTAATAAAGTAAGATTTGAAGAAGAAAAACATCTTTATTTTGTTGAAGGAAAACAATTAGAAACCTCAGTATCTGGAATAGTCAAAAGATTTGTAGAAGAAGTAGATTTTGAATCAATTTCTTACAGTATTGATGAAAGAGATGATCTTCCTTTAGGAACTACTAAAAAACTTTGGTCTCTAAAATCTGAATTAGCTTGTTGTAAAGGAAATAAAGCTCATTTTTTTGGACAAATATATGCTTTTCATAAAAATATTACTCCTACAGATAAATATGAAGAAGCTGTAAAAAAATTCTGGAATGAATTACCTCCTCATTTAATTCCTGTATTTACAGAATTAGAGATGTATCATTTAAAGTATATGTTTGGAGGTATGGCAGACATTATACTTTATAATACTATTACTAAAAAATTTATTATTGCAGATTATAAAACAAATGAAGACTTATTTAAGAACTTTAAAGATAAAAAGTTATTAAAACCTTTTCATTATATACTTGAAAATGATTACAATAAATATCAGATTCAATTTAGTTTATATCAAATTCTATTTGAACAAACAGGATTTCAAGTTGAGAGCAGAGTTTTGGAACTTATGATATGTACTTTACTGAAGATTATTCTGTTATCATAAAAGAATACTTAGAAGAAAAGTATTAAAAAAGAAAAATCAATCTAATTTTTTGTATATTTGTGACTTATGCTAATAGGTCAAATCATACAAAGAATACAATCTCTTTATAGCAAAGGAGTACAATCTGATGATACCAGATTGACCACAAGGCATATTTATAATAAAATGCTTACTCTTAGAAGTAAACTTATCACTCAAAAAGTAAAGAAAAAACAACTTATTAGTGATTGGAGTTATGTTCTTCTAAAGTGTGTAGAAGTGATTAAAATTGATGCTCATGAATGTCCTTGTCTTCCTCAAATTGGATGTCAAGTTTATAGAACAAAAGAAAAAATTCCTAAACCTTTAGTTGATATGAATAACCACTTAATAAAGTGGATTATGTCTATTGAAAGCAGTGTTATTTTTGATGAAACTAGTAGAGAAAGAGAGCTTCACATAAAAGGTCAAAGGTATACCAACAGAAAAAAAAGATATCTCATTGAAGATGGTTATATTTATTTTTATGGCGGTAATCCTGGGAAAGCTGTAAAAATAAAAATATTAATTCATGATCCAATTGAAGCTATAAATTTTCCTAGTATATGTGGAGATGAAGAGAACTGTACTTCTCCATTAGATTTAGAATTTGCAATAGATGAAGATTTAATTGATGATTTGGTTACTATGGCTGTTCCTGAATTAATTGGAGTATTTAATCAAAGTCAAGAAGATTTGACTAATAATAGTAAGGACAACCCTACAGAACAAAGTAAATGATAAAAAGAAATATCAGAGATAGTTATCCTTTGTATAAAGAAATTGCAAAAGAATCTATTGTTGATCTTAAAGATTATACTTCTCTTACCAGAGAATATAATGAATTTTTAATTAATTCTGTTTTAAAAGGACATAAAATTTCACTTCCTTTTAGATTAGGTTCTATTGAAGTTGAAGGTAAAAAACAAAAAGCAGTGATTGGTGAAAATGGAGAAATAAAAGGATTAGCTCCTGATTGGCAAAGAACAAAAGAATTATGGAAAAATAATCCAGAAGCTGCTGCTAAAAAACAACTTGTATATCATTCAAATTCCCACAGTGGAAAAATGAGATATAAATATTTGTGGTCAAAAAAGAATGTATTGGTTGGAAACAAAACTTTATATTCTTTAATTTTAACAAGAGCTAATAAGAGAGCATTAGCTAAACAAATTAAAAACGGTAAAGAATATTAATTATGGGAGAAGCAATAGACATAAAATCTGCTACTTTTAAAAGTAAAGCAGGTTTTAAATTACCAAAAGGAGTTACAGTTACAAAAAAAGATGTTACTGTCACAGTAGAAGAAATTGAAAATGGTTATATTATAAATAAAAGTTATGATATAAAATGGTCTAAAGAAAGTGATGAAGGAGAAATAAATACTGGATATGAATATTTCACAAAGAAATGGTTCTCAGAAAAAAATCCAATTTCTATTGATGAAGAGTTTGAAGATGAAATATCATTAGCAGATAAATTTGAATAATTATGATGGACTACACTTCAGTTGATAGAGTTCTTTCAAAGTTTCATAGAGACATAAAAAATGCAGAACTCCATGAATCAGATGCTATTGAATGGATAGGTGAAGCATTAGACTTTTTAAGAGTTCATGCTATCACTGAACAAGCTGTGGCATTCATTGAAGTGAAAGATTATCAATGTGAATTACCTAAAGGTTTTCAGAATGTTTTACAAATTGCTAGAAATGGAAATTGGAGTGAACATGATGATTTATGTTTATGTCCTGCTACAATTTGTGAAACAACTACTACAGTAGATACAACAACTCCTGGAATTAAAGTAACTACAGTTATTACTGATCCTAATTGTGTTTCTTGTGAAGTAAAAAATCCTGATCCTAATATGCCAGTTCCTTTAACTTGTCAAGGTTTACCAATGACAGATTATGATTTAGCTTATTATAGACCTTATTTTGATTTAAAATGGTTGTATAGTGGCTGGACTGAAAGTAGTTATTATCATAATAATTATACTCCAGTAAGATTAGCAGATCATACTTTTTTTAATAGTATAGTTTGTAAAGAACAAAGATGTGATAGTATTTATCAATCTTGTAAAGATGAGTATACTATTGTTGGGCATGGTTGTAATAGAGCATTAAGATTTTCATTTAAAACTGGATCAATAGCTTTAGCTTATAATAAATCTGTAATGGATGCAGAGACAGGTTATCCATTAGTTCCAGATGATATTTCTTTTATAACAGCTATAACTTATTATATAAAATGGAAAATAGCAGAAAGTTTAGATTGGAATGGTAGAGAAGGATTTGCAAGATTAGCTCAGTCTTCAGAACAAAGATGGTTGAAGTATGCAAGACAAGCTAAAAATAAAGCTAAAATGCCAAAAACATTAGATGATTATCAAGATTTATTAGAACAATCTCATTATCTTATTCCAAATCACAAAAGATTTTATGGATTTTTTGGTAATTTAAATCAACCTGAAGATAGAAGTTTTAATCGTCCTGATAGATATACCAATTACTAATGAAAGAACATGCAAGTAAACCTGTTACAGGTATTCATACAGATTTTACACCTAAAGATCAACCTGAAAATACTTATAGGTTTGCTTTAAATGCTATTGATGAAACTTCTCAAGGGGATAGTTCTAGTATAAGTAATGAAGAGAGTAATGAAATTTGTGCAGAACTTCCTGATGGTTATATACCAATAGGAAAAACTTATATTGGAGATGGTGAAGTTGCTTTATTTTTATCTGACGAAGTAAATGGAAATTCTGAAATAGGAATTCTAAAAAAAGATTGTACTTATGAAACTTATGTAAATGATTCTGCTCAAGTAGATAAATTAAATTTTAAAGTTATCAATCAAATTGATGCTGTTTACAGATTAAGAAAAGGTTGCAATAAAACAG
>Ga0209431_10003954_pt1 | contig 11672 bp, 19 predicted proteins | sample RifCSP13_3_FD_184021 | JGI IMG/M metagenome (GOLD analysis project Ga0209431, IMG submission 184021) | Soil microbial communities from Rifle, Colorado - Rifle CSP2_sed 13_3 (SPAdes) (version 2) | ecosystem: Environmental > Terrestrial > Deep subsurface > Rock core/Sediment | place: Rifle...
GTTGGCATAGACCCTTTTGAAGCATATGGGAAAAAGTTGTATTTCATAGAACATTTTGATATGTATCAAGAAGCACTAAAAGCAAAAAAGGATAGAAAAAACCCTGATGAATATTTGATCTTGTACAATGGTTCATCATAACAACATTCTTTACAAGACCAAAATGGAGAAAAACAGGCGTTCTTAATAATACCAAAAAAATACTTACCGATAATTGTCGTGGTTGCCGTAGCGATAATTGTTGTTGTGGTAGCAAATTCATCTCTGGTAAACAATGAATCACCTGTTATGTCAAATCAAAAGATCATTGAGAACATAACATCTTCAGAGATGCCTGCTGGCCAGACATACAGAATTAACACACAATGTGAGATGCTTTTTGCAATTACTACATCCACGTATCCAAATGGGGAAGCAATACCTAGATTTAACACAACATCCCTTGTGGAAAAGTATCCTAATGAATTTAAAGAATGGAAAGAAACACTAGCAGATCCAGAAAAAAGAAAAGTGTTTACTCAAAATGTTCCTGACGAATTCAACCAAGTCTTGATTCCTGTACTGATGAAAGAGTCATTGATAAATCCTGATCTCAAACCAACTGCTATGTTAATTACAGAACCTCAAGCAAATTTGAAGTTAAAACAAATCTATGATGAGAATAACTGTCAAGAGTTCTTTTCCAGTCACAGTAAACCAACTCCATAAAACAAATATGGTTTAGAATAGTAAAAATGAACTACGAATATTTGATCTATTGAATTTTACACTGCGCAGTTATTCGTTTTGAAATGACAAAATATGTGTATGCCAAAATTCCAATGCCAACCAATCTAAGCGGAATTTCATAATTGTTCAAAAAGGCAGTTGCTGTACTTCCAATTGTTCCAAATGTAGAAATGATTGCAAAACCAGTAGGACCACAGCTGCATACACCTGCACTTGCACCAATTATTGGTCCTGCAAAGCTACTCTTTAGCTGTTTCTCACGCAATATTTTAACTCTGAAAATGCTCATGCTGACTACCAGTCCAGACAATGCAGAGACTATTACAATTAGTACAAAACCTATAACGTCTTCATTTGGAACATAAAAAGTGGCAATTGGTTGTAGGAAAACATATTCAGATACAATAGAAAGTATTACTAATAGTCCTACAAATATTGTAACGGATAATAAGATATATCGTTTATTTGAAAAAACAAGTCTTAGGGCTTGACTTTGCAATTATAATTCGATGTTTATTATGTTTCATCAAGTATAAACCATATGCCAAAATTTTTAGAGATTTGGGCGCATAATTTACCTACACTCACAGTTTTGTTCTCCGCAATGACATGTAACCTCAAACGAAAACACTGAACTTGCCGATGAAAATCCATCTGTTACATCTACAAAGACCAGCAGAGTTTCTGCATCTGCTTTGTTGCCAATCTCCCACGAAAAGACATAATTACCATTTGAATCTGTGTTTCCTTCGAAATCTCTTAGCTCATTTTCCCCGTAATCTTCTACTCTCACTAATACAGTAACATCAGGGATTGGTTCTTGCCCATCAGTAACAGTAACTATAATGGATTGCATTGTGGCACGTCTGACTTGGGATTTTCCTTCCACCTCTATGTAGAGTCTTTGTATGTCTTGTGTTTCTGAATTGTATTCAAATTGAAATAATTTTTTGTTAATCAAGTATTGTAATCCTGACACAAAATCCATATCAGATATTTTGCCATCTTCCCACCAACCGGCGTTGTTTTTGAACCAGAGAGGAATTTTTGTCAAAGTACTTTCTTTTACATAAAAATATGATGTTGGAATTGGAACACCGTTGAATGTTCCAGTAACTTTGTACGTACCTCTTGGAAATTCATGATCTAAAATTAAAGTAGTTTGATAGACACCGCTTTCAAGAACGGCAGCTTTTGACTCTATAGTTTTTCCATCTGGTCTGATTATTGTTAAAAAGGCATTATTGGTTTTTTTCAAGTCCCCAGTTATGCCAGATATTGTAATAAACGATGTCTGTCCATATTTTGGTAAGAAATACACGTGTTCTGATGATTCTGACAGGGGCGTTTGAATCACTTTACTCTTGATCAAATATTGAATCGATTGAATAAATCTAGTATCAGCAATTTTCTCTTCTGACCACAATCCTGCTGTGTCTTTTATCCAGTGCGGTATCAGAATATTTTCGCTATGTGTACTATGAATCCCAGTCATTACTAGAAAGAACCCAATCAGAATTGCTAAGGATTTCATCGATATAAATAACAATTAAGATTTTATCTAGTTTCAGTTTTAGCTAAATCCCGCACCAAATTTATCACCGTCTTGCAAAAGATCAATGGAATCAGTATTTTTTAATTTCAAATACAAAAAAGCTTCGTTTATTAGCTGTTCTGCTGACTCGCCTGTGATCTTAAAATTGGTTTTTACAAAATCATAATATCTTTGTAGTTTCATTGGATTTTGCTCATCAAGTGAAGTTTTATCATTAACAATCAATAATGCAATTTTCTCAATTTGAGAATCATGCTCAGAATCACTCATAATTATACGATATAATTCAACCTTTTAAGGAATTGTGATATTTTGTCCGTGAACATAAAATCATTACCAGTAATGATAATTTACCGTTTTACTTATATCATAATTAAAATTCTAAAATGTGATGAAAAGAATTGAGGTCTTTGTACAGACTGATAAAACAAGTTTAGTTGTAGATGCAATAAAAAAAGGTGGTGGAAAAGGTCTGACTGTATTTTCTGGAAGGGGTCAAGGCAAGGGAAAAAGACCAATGGTTGAGAGCTCACGCGGAACAACAAGACATGTTGCAGAATACAATGAGGTAGACTCGATCGTCACAGTAGTTGACGACTCTAACGTTGATGCAGTCATAGTTGCAATAATTAATGCTGCTAGGACGGGTTCTCATGGAGATGGCAAGATCTTTGTTTCATCAGTGGATGATGCAATAGACATAGGCAGTAACCAAAAAGGCTCTATTGCACTTTAATGTCTTGTAAAGATCTTTTAATTTTACATTATTTCAGTTTATAATTACTGATTTTATGTTAACAAATTCTTTTAGACCATAATTTGATAACTCTCTTCCAATTCCAGAGTTTTTGATTCCACCAAAAGGCATTCTTGGATCTGAAATTACCATCGAATTTACAAATACCATTCCAGCCTCAATGTCTTTTGCAATGTTATTTTCTCTTGCAAAATTGTCTGACCATATACTAGCACCAAGACCAAACTCTGTGTCATTTGCAAATCTTATAGCTTCGACATGATCCTTTGCTGAGAGTATTGGTGCCACTGGACCAAATACTTCTTCCCTTTAAATTGCCATGTCTGGCGTTACGTTGGATATCACTGTTGGATCAAAGTAGAATCCTGTTCTATTTGGTACATCTCCACCTATCAAAACCTTGGCCCCTTTAAGGACGGATCTTTCTATTTGACTTACGATTACGTTGCGTGAGTCGTCACGTACAAGAGGACCTATTGTAGTTTTTGGATCTAGTGGGTCTCCAATTATTTGTGCTTCTACATATTCCACATATTTTTTTGTAAACTCTTCAACAACGCTTTGTTCAACAATGAATCTTTTTGCCGCAATACAACTTTGACCGTTATTTAGAAATCTTGATGATACACCTACTTTAGCTGCCTTCTCAATATCAGCATCCTTTAATACAATAAAAGGATCACTTCCGCCCAGTTCTAGAATAAATTTGTGCAAGTTTTTGCTTGCAAGTTCTGCCACTCTAATTCCTGCTTTTGTGCTGCCAGTAATTGATACAGCATCTACATTTGCTTTTGCCAATGCTTCTCCTACAAGATAATTTCCTGTGATATGTCGGAATACACCTTTTGGAAATCCAACGTCTTCCAAAGCTTGTTGAATTGCATTTCCAGCTTCAATACAAACGCTAGAATGTTTTAGCACTACCGTATTTCCTGCAAGCAAAGCAGGAATACAAAATCTGAGGACTTGCCAAAATGGAAAGTTCCATGGCATTATGCATCCTATAACACCTAGAGGATCAAATTGTACATAGCTGTCTTTGGCATCAGTTTGTATTCTTTCACGTTCTAGAAATTTTTTACCGTTATCTGCATAATAATTACAAACCCAACTGCATTTTTCAACTTCTTTGAGTGATTCTGAAATTGGTTTTCCCATCTCGTTTGTAATCATAGTAGCATATTCCATCTTTTTATGTAAAAGCACACTTGATAGATTATGTAAAAGTTTAGCACGCTCTGAAATGTCAAATTTTTTCCAGATCTTTTCATAGATCATCCTAGAATGGTTTACTTCTTCGTTTACTTGATGCTCTGAAATTGCTTCGTATTCACCAATGATCTGTTCGGTTGCAGGATTAATTGTTTGAATTTTCAATACGTTATCTGTGTGTATAGTAGATATAAGTTTTGACATTGGTAACCAATGGCTGGTAACTATTACCAATAGCTATATATAGCCAGACCAATAATAGGAACCCATGAGCAAAACAACAAGCCCAAATTCAAAGGACATTTTTGATGTCTACAAGGGTAGCTTTGAAAAGATCAAAGGTCATGTGGAAAAAGTTACTCCACAATATCTTCAGTCAATTTCTAACCTACAGCAAGAATACTTTGGAGCATGGACAAATTTTGTCAACTCTGCATTGGCCATCCAACAGCAATATGCTAACAAGATGGGTATAAACTCAAACACACCAGAGCCAATCACTAGAGTCGTACAAGATTCAACAGATGAAATCATCAAAGCATTTGATGTACAAAATAAAATTGTACAGACTGCACTTGATGCAACAAAACAAAATCTTAGGACAATAAACGAGAATGCAACTGCATTTACTGAGTTAAACCACAATATCGTTAACTCATGGTTGTCCACTTGGACTAAATACTAAGATTTTTTCCTTTTTTTATTTATTTTAAGTAATCATACAGATGTGTGTATATGTGATTTAATCACATATACATATAGAAATAAAAGGTGGAAAAATGGATTATTAAAAATTCACTAATCTACATACCTGCAATTTGTATAACAGTTAGATTATTTTTTCCACATACTTTCCCATGTTTCTGTGTATTTTTTTAGCATTTCTGAATACGCCTTGAATGGTTCCATGCCAGAGCCTTGCCACATTTTTATCCAGTCTTCATTGAATTTTGCCACTGACTCCATTCCTGACATCTTTACCATGGTTTCCCACATTGCTCCAAGCTGTCTGATTGGTTCAACACCTGCTTGTTTCCAAGCTTCTTGCCATGTTTCAGTGATTTTTTTTACCAATTCAGCATCTGTTCCAAGAGTTTTTTGCCAAACCTCACTGTACTTTACCAAGGCTTCATTTCCAGCTTTTGTCCACATTTCATAGACGTGTTTCCATTTGTTAAGTGATTCAAGATATTCTTGCCAGAGTGTTTCCCAGCCTTCAGGTTTTTTCTTTGACATGATATATCATGCCACTCTTAGATGATAAGCTTTTTCAACATAGTCTGATCTACAAGTTAATTTGGTAGAACATTATTCATCAATAGAGTGCAAGATAATCAGAATGATAGTGGTTTCGATGGATTATGCGATAAAGTTTTACAACTAGACGAAAAAATACGGTCTGTCAGAGCGATAAACAACAAAGGAAAGCTTGTGGCAGGCGGAATGAGAAAAGGTCTAACGTCTTTAGAAGATGCTAAAAAAGATGAAATGTTGTTCATGGAGCTTTCACTAAGAGTTAGAATGCGTCATGAATTTGATGCAGAGTTTGGTCCTGTTGAATTTTCATTTTCCTATCGAGGCAAGATAATTCTCATGAGTTTTCCAATGGATCCAAATGTGCTTTTTGTAACTACGGAAAGACAAATTGATCTAAATAAGATTCCCTTTAAGATTTTAGAATTAATTAAAAAATAATTTCAAAGTATCTATTCATTATCTTCTAAATCATGGCATTCCTTCAGGGGCATGCAATGCATCTTGTTTTAGCTTTAGTGCCTTTTCAATTATTTTATCATGGTCCGCATTTGCTTCGGCAGTAATGTAAAGAAAATGTTCGTCATCTAGTGGCATGGTAATTCGTTTTATTTTTTCATAAACTGCCAAAACGTATTTGCCTTTGCCAATCTTGTTTGCATATTCGTTTCTAGATTTCCATGCATTGATCGCTTGATCAAGTGCCTTTTGATTTTCTTCTGGGGAAAGAAGGTTAGTTATACCATCACGATGAGCACTGTATAATATGATACCATTAACATCAAATATTGTAGCAAATCTAACTTTAGGATCTATTCTCATGATGTTTTGGTGCAGCGACTTGTAATCCGTATCATATCATGGAAAATGTAAAAGGATAAAGTTTGCTTTAAAAAATCACTCTTGACATGGTTTCGTTTACAAAACCCTGTTCTGACATATGTTACTTTTAGCTTATCTACCTATTAATTTTAGGTGCAATTTCTTCTTTTCTTTTAAGTATTGGTCAAGCACTATGTAGTATATGAAACAATTACTTTTCACTATCACGGGTTTAATCATATCAGTAATGCTAGTTGGCACAATACCGATTGCATCTGCTCAAAATTCAACAAATACTACACTTCCAAACTGGATTAAAAAAAATGCAAAGTGGTGGTCGGAAGGTTCTGTAGAAGACAGGGATTTTGTACAAGGCATACAGTATCTCATACAAAAGGGAACCATCCTGCATTATTTTTTACCCACTGTGGAATTTTTTCTTCTGACACAGAGTCTGAGGACTTGGTTTGTGGTATTTTCATTGTGGGCAGATGACAAAATATCTGATAACGATTTTGTTTCAGGAATACAGTATTTGATCAGCAAGGGAATAATGAAAGTAAGTCCACCTCCAACAGCAAGTAAAAAACAACCTGGCGGATATTATTAAAACTGCAACTATAATATTTCAAAATTGCGCATGTATGATATGTAGTAATTAACAATGATCTTAGGATAGTTCATTATCAATGACTTGTTGGAATGCTGAATATGGTTTAGCTCCTATCAGTATTACATATCCATCTTTGTCATTTCCTATAAAAAATGCTGGGGTACCTGTGACGCCATAGTTTGCCCCATTCTGAAAATCTTCGTTTATCTCATCCAAATATTTTGGCGAGTTAAAACAGGAGTCGAAATTATCAGAATTTAATCCTAATTCAGTTGCATATTGTTTGAATGTATTTGCTGCATCAATTGCACTAAGACTTGCCCACTGAGTTTGACCCTCAAATAATTTGTCGTGATACTGCCAGAACATGTCCTGATCATCTGCACATTCCGCTGCAATTGATGCAGCTCTTGCATTTGCATGAATGCTATCTAATGGAAAATCTCTAAAGACTAGTTTTGCTTTTCCTGAATCGATATAATCTTGTTGTATTTGCGGCAGGGTTTGAGCAAAGAATCTAGCACAGAAGGGACATTGGAAGTCAGAAAACTCTACGATTGTTACTGGAGCATTTGGATCTCCCATTACTGGATCATCAGATAATGAAACAAAAATTCTTGTCTCTTCTGCTGGTGGCGCCTGAGTTGGCTGCGGTGTGGTGTTACTGGGTTGCGGGCTTTGTTGTATTACAAGTGGTTCCACGGTTTGACTACCAAGAGTGTAACCAGTAAAGAACGCTACAACAATTAGTGATGAAACTATTCCAATAATCAGCTTATTGTAAGTTGATTTTTTCACAGTTATACGTTCTTGACCAGATCTTTTTTCCGGCTCAGATATCTCTTCTGGGTTTGATTTGTTTTGGTTATCATCTGACATTTTATCACTAGTTTATTAATTCGGTAATTTGTTTGCTACATTTAAGTCAACCTTGTCATTTCAACGCACATGAACTTTGGGTAAATTTTTCTTCCTCATTTCCAATTTTTGGAAAAGATTATTTGAAATGATTCTACAGTTTTGTATTCAATAGATGGTTGTGAGGCACTAGCCAGGAATTCACATTCCCATCTATTGGTACCAATGAAATCATAATTGTATAAGAGATATGCACAGAAATTATCAGTTATTTTTGATGGTGCAGATAAATTGTAATGATAAAATTGATTGATAGGTACTAAAATCACGTAGAACCTAATGATGTTAATATGATAAAATACATAATCTTGTTTATTCCAAAGATTACACTCATTCTAACCATGAGGAAAGTTGCCATATTTGTCATAGCTATGCTCACAGTAATATCTGGAGTTAATTTTATTTCATCATCGGCATTTGCTCAAGACTTGGGAATGGATTCCATGCAGCAACAAATGCAAAGTACAGTACAAGGTTCAGAAGACACTGCTACATCTATGGTTAACAAAGTCCAAGATTCGTCAACTGAAGCCGCAAAATATTCAGGATGCCTTATAGCCACTGCGTCATTTGGATCAGAGCTAGCTCCCCAAGTTCAGATGCTAAGAGAAACAAGGGACAACATACTATTACAGACTGGTTCTGGCACCACGTTTATGACTGCATTTAACCAATTCTATTACACTTTTAGTCCTACAGTGGCAGAGTGGGAAAGACAAAATGCCATCTTTAAAGAAATTGTAAAAACAACAATCACACCACTAATTACAACACTCTCGATTCTTAGCTACCTAAACATTGATTCCGAAATGGAAATGATTGGTTATGGGACTGGCGTGATTTTGCTTAATATTGGAATGTATTTTATATTTCCAGCGTTTGTTGTTATACAATTAAAGTCACGTGTTATTACAAGAAAACAGAACCGCATTAACAAAATGGCGTATTGATTTCAGATCCAATATAATTATGACCATATTAATTCAAAAAGACATACAATTCATTAAATTCCCTAAGAGTCAAACACATACTTAGATATGTTTGACCAAACAAAAACCAAGGCTAGTCGCAAGCAGGAAATAGTTGAGACACTGATAGTCTTTGCTGTCATGACAGGACTTTTACTTCCTGTTAGATTGTTATTTTACACCTATATTTCTACACACTGGTTTGGTTCTTTTGGTTTAGTCTCCGCCATATCGGTTCTCATGGTAGTGCTTGTCAAAAAGGATAAGCTTGGAAGATTTGGTAAAATGTTTGAGGATCAGATGCGCAAAGTCCAACGTGGTAAGAGGAAGATATTGGCGTATGGACAAGCCACGTTGATGTTGTTATTGCTTGGGGGAACTATTGTTGCAATTGAGCTTGGAAACTCGACTTATTTAGATATCAAAACGCAGTTATTGCAACAACTAGAAGGAATCGATGATCCACAAAAAATGCTTGCAGAGTCAAAGAAAATGACAGCTCAGGACTGGGTTGCAGGATTTACAGGTTTTGTACTTGCAATATTTTTTGCGTTTCCTCAGATATCTGCGCTTTTAGCAATACTAAATGAAATGTATGATGGATGGTTATTACATTTTTACACTGTAGCATTAGTTGAGACACTTGAGATGACAGGCATTCTGATCTTTTATCGCCTTACTCTTTATCGAGAACAGAATAAGAAAATAGGTTAGAAAACTTGTTTTCTATTAGGGTTGTTAGTATTTAATTTTAGAAATTTATGAATCAAAATTAAACTAAGGCTGCACAGTTAATTTAATACAAGATTTTTACAAAATAACGCAACATAATAAAATTCCTTTAAGGAAATCATTTCCTAAATTTGGGAAATGTGGTAATCCTTTTATCATATTAAAAAATATCAGATAGCATCAACATGGTTACTGTTGATATTGTGGAAAGTAATGGTAATTTAGCGAAGAAAATGCTAGTCCAATTTCAATTTAAAAATGCTATAAAAGAACTTAACGAGTGGTTAACCGAAACTCAATACCTGAATCTAAAATCACTGCCTCTTATTGAATATTGTAAGATAGTTCCTCATCCTGATTTGTTTTTAGAGAGTACAAAAAATTAACTCTAGAAAAGCTGAATTCCATGTGCACGACGATGTGCAAATAATTCCTCATCAGTTGCTACATAACCGCAAATTTCACATGTAGATAGACCAAAATTTCTAAGTGATACTAATTTTGCCAGTACAACGGTTTCCGAATCTGCCTGCAATATATCATAATCTAATTTTCCAGTATGTTTGATAAATAGTTTGAGAATATTTTTAACATTTTTTTCATTTATTATCACATAGGAATTGTCTTGTCTTGCATCATGACCTAAACTGACCACGTATTTTACAAGATCACTTGCAATTTCTACATCGCCTGCACAATCAATCACTGTCACAATGTGTTGCGCATAGTTACATCGGATATGTCTTTCTAATGAACTGTTGTGTAAGCTAGCTATGTATTTTGACTCGAATTTTATGTGTAAATCGAATTATTAATTATCTTTTATTGCAGCCTTTACTTTAGATAAGAGCTCTTTTGGTATTTCATTAAATCCGTGCTCTTTTGCATGTCCTTCGATCTTTTTGAAGAGTTCTTCCTCAGTTTGCGCAGAGGCAGCCCAATCACAGTCTACTCCCACGTCAGAACATTTTATGCTCTTTGTCATGTATGAAAATATTCAGTGACATATTTATAGAATTATTTCTGCCATTTCTGATTGAATTCATCCCATATTCCATCAATAATGGCAGACCCAACACCATAATCTGACACCATAACTTTCATTTCATGATGAGTTGTTACATCTTTTAATACTTGTCCAGTTCTGTTTCCATAACCAGGATGATTAGAATCAAAACTTACTTGCACTATATACACTGGAAATTTCGATTGAATTACGCTTACTAGATTTACATCAAGGCTTTGCGACATTCCATCAAAGACAAAAGTTGGATGCGATATTGCAAATTCTTGTGCCTTTTGAATTGCTTTTATCATTCCATCATCTTCATATTTATTGACTAAAGTGAGTGGGTCTCTTTTCTCTGGAATGAAAATTAATTTTTGAATGTTTTTGAATTCAAACTGCTGATCTCTTTCCTTGGAATAGATTGACACACTAGAGCCTGCACGTTCTCCTGTCAGAAAAGAAACCGTCTGCTTTTTTCCGCTTGGATCAATATTCAATCGTACGACATCTCCTATATCAGGACTGTCTGTGTTTTTTGTATCATAAACAATACCACTTATGCAAATAGTAGGCACTACGTCATAACAATGTGCAGAAATAGATACATTGATTCTGACGATTACCATGTTATTTGGCGTATTACGAATGATTGTAACTTTATCATCATCACCTAGAATTCGTATATTCTGGTTTGCAAAAGGACCCGTCGCATCTGACAATCCCTTTACATAAAAGCGATCATATGCTGGCTCGGCAAACGAATGTGGCATAAACGAAGATATGTAAATTATTGCAAGAGCTAAACCAAATTGTTTTCTTTTTGATATCATTGGTAGCTTCTTACAAAAATGAATTAAAAGTATCACGTAGGATTTCTATGCAACACTTTAATATCATTATATCGTAGCATCAAAAAATAACTTGAGAACATAAATACTACTGCAAGATTACCAAACCATGTTAAAATTCAAATGCAGTTCAGTAGGATTTGACTGTGGTTTTGTTGCAAAAGGCAAGACAGAAGAAGAGATTTTGGCACAATGCGCAGAACATGCAATGAAAGATCACAGCATGAAACCAGAAGACATTACTCCTGAATTAAA
>Ga0209431_10003957_pt1 | contig 11666 bp, 7 predicted proteins | sample RifCSP13_3_FD_184021 | JGI IMG/M metagenome (GOLD analysis project Ga0209431, IMG submission 184021) | Soil microbial communities from Rifle, Colorado - Rifle CSP2_sed 13_3 (SPAdes) (version 2) | ecosystem: Environmental > Terrestrial > Deep subsurface > Rock core/Sediment | place: Rifle...
GGCGTTAACAGCGTAGCTTATCGGGTTGAATGTTGACGCAGTCTGTATCCATTCAGGCAAATAAGCGAATGGAAACAAAGCTGAACTGAGAAACAACAGTGGAAAAGTAATGAATCCACCTATCGCAAAGACCGTTTCGGAACTCCGCGTCTTCATGCCGAGAGCCAACGAGATTCCTGACCAAGCGAGCCCAAAGAATGCTATCGTGAAGAAGATGAGCAAAATGCCAACGACCCCAGTTGTAACGTATACGCCTAACGCAAAACCCAATGCCAAGATTATGGCAGATTGCACGACAACTCTGAAGGCATCGCTTAATAACCTGCCCAGCAGAATTGCGTATCTACTAACGGGCGTCACGAGCATCTTCTGCAGAAAACCTGTGTCAATGTCAAGCACTATTGAAGTTCCTGACTGCAAAGCGCTGCCGAAAGCGTTCTGCATCAGAATCCCAGCAGTAGCAAATTCAGTGTAACTAACGTTCCCTGGAAGAAGACCCGGGAAATTCCCAAGCGCTGAGAGCACCTGCGTGAAGAAAACCATGAATATTATCGGCTGAAAAAGCGAGAAAAACAGCAGAATCGGGTTTCGGACAAGTTTTTGCAGGTACCTTACGAAAAGATATCGGGTATCAGAAAGAAGCGTCATTTCTTAGCGCCCCCGTCCACCGAATAATATGCTAGGAGTCTTCACAAGCTCCTCAGTTCTTATCCTTTTGCCAGTGTGCTTAAGGAAGACGTCGTCAAGGGTAGGCGACGAAAAGCTAACAGAAGCAAGTCGAATGTTGCTGCTGTCAAACGCCCTAACAATGTCCGCTATGAGCAAACCAGCATTCTTCGCGTAAACAGTCAAACACTCTTCAGAGTCAAGCACATCCGTAACTCCGACAAGAGTTCTAATAAGCTCCTTCGCCTTGAGCTTGTCGCGCACGCAGTTCTCAAGCGAAAGCCTAATGGAGTCTGCTCCAACTTGTTGCTTAAGCTCAGCTGGCGAACCTTGAGCAACTATTTTGCCAACATCAATTATTTCAAGCTGCCTGCAGAGCTTGTCAGCTTCCTCCATATACTGCGTCGTCAAAAATATCGTGGTACTTTCTTCTTTATTCAGCTTCGCAAGGTAAGCCCATATTGCCGCGCGCGACTGGGGGTCCAGCCCCGTCGTCGGCTCATCCAAAAACAGCAGTTTTGGCCTGTGCACAAGTGCTGTGGCGAGGTCAAGTCTCTTTTTCATTCCGCCTGAATAGTTTCTTGCACGTTTATTTGCCACCTTCTCAATTTCAACAAGCTTCAGAAGTTCACTCGCACGTTTTCTGAGCTCAGTTCCGCTTATTTGCTGAAGATGACCTTGCAACATCAAATTCTCTATGCCCGTAAGGTCTCCGTCTACGGCTGTGTCCTGGCTTTGAACGCCTATGAGTTTGCGAATTTCCTTGGCGTTCTTGTCAAGGTCTAAGCCAGCCACCGTTACAGAGCCAGAGGTTTTCTTTAGGAGAGTTGTAAGTATCTTGATCGTGGTACTTTTTCCAGCTCCGTTTGGACCAAGGAACCCGAAGAACTCGCCTTCTTTGACGCTGAACGAAATGTCGTCTACAGCTTTGGTCCCGTCAGCGTAAACCATAACCAGGTTGTTAACAGTAATTATGTCTGACATAAACCTCGCTTCTTAACCACATATCCAATCAGGATAAAAACATTATGCAGCCAAACCAAATTGCCAATAAAGCGCGTGGCGACTATATTGGCGGTTTAATATGGCTTATCGCATTTGAATTTTGATTCATCCACTTCTCAAACTCCTTTGACGGAGGATTCTCAGAATAAAGCTGCTTTCGCCTTGACTCCAAAAACACGTTTTCCGCGCCTAAAAATTCTGCGGCTGTCACCACTTTATGCCCGGTTTTCTTTGCTGAGGCGTGAACTTGCTCTATTTTCTGATGCCACTGCTCATCCCGTAAAGCGTGATGCTCAAGAACTATCAAAGGCACGGCTTCAACTAAGCGTTCAAGATTCTTCAGACCTCGCTGCAGTTGCGCCACATCAACTTTGAAACCGCCTAAATAAAACGGAGGACCGCCCACCATAAGCATCTGCGGTTTCTCCCCCAATATCAGTTCAAGCGTACTCGTTAACACGGGTCCTTGAACGTCAGGTGCAAACAAGAATTTTTCTCCTCCACATTCAACAGTCGCCATTACTATCCAGCCCAACATGGAATCTTCAGGTCCATGCGAAACAGCTTCTGAAAAGCGGAGCACAGTTTCACCATGAGTGAACGTTTTGCCATCTGCAGTTACCAGCGTCTTGGCATGTTTGCCACCTGTCCTTTGAAACAGCCATGCCCGCTGACGTTGGCTTGGATTAATCTTATCCCGCGGATTCTTCATCAAAACAGTTTTGTCTTGGTAGATTTGCCGAGCTGTTTCCTCCGCCTCTGTCCAGTTCACCTGCCAATCTTCGTAGCTGGGAGTATGATGGTCAAAATGGTAATGGCTAATCGTTACCACCTCCGCTTTATCAGCAGCATCCGCGATGACCTTACGCAGTCGGGCGATGGATTGGAACTCGATGGGATGCGGTGGCAAACCGAAGCGGTACGGGCAAAGCGAAACGCCCGCATCCAAAATCACTTTGACGTCAGGTGTCTCCACAAGGGTACACATGGAGCGGACTCCAAAGCTTTCGGCAGCCAACGGCGTTACCTTAATCTTGTTGAGCACGGGTAATCACCTTCCTTTTTGTTCATATTCACTAATATTGTTTGACACCGATTTTCCCGAACATAAAAGAATTGTTGGAGATACTATATGAGCAAAGGTAAATGTAGTTCTCGTCCAACAATAAGCAATCTTTTGTCACTATTTTACTTCCGAAAGGAAGTTGGAGTCATGATACAATCACATATTCTTATTAGCTCCAAACCACTGAAGAAATCGATGAAAACCCCCAAAGCTGCAAGTTTTGCAAACAGAGGAGTGTGTAATGGCAGAGACTCTTGGGAGACACTTCTGCGCCCGGGCAGTCCGCCCCACACTCCTTTTGAATGTAGGCAGACTGAAAAGTTAAAGTCCGCGTTTTTGGTGCAACTTGAGCTATGAAGAGAAAAAGAAATGAAGACCAGCGAACTCAGCCTCTTAACAGCGCAACAATGAGGTTTGTTTGATGAAGAAAACAATAGTTATTCTCGGAGCAGGATATGGAGGTTTGATGACTGCAATCAAACTTGAAGAAAAAGCAAAATGCCTCAGTGATGTTGAAATCGTTCTCGTTGACCAAAATGATTATCATCAATACGTCCATCTTACTTATGAAATAGTTACCGGCGTAAAAAAAACATCGGACATAACATTACCCATAACTGAAATCTTGAAGAACAGGAAGATACGTTTCATTCAAGCAATCGTCAGCGAAATTGACTTTGCCATGAAAGTTGTCAAAACCGACAAAGGCGACTTACCTTACCACGAGATTGTTATAGCCCTTGGCAGTGAACCCAACTACTTCCACGTAAAAGGTGCGAAAGAGTTTTCCTTTTGCCTTAACTCAGTTGAGTCCGCTGCTAAAATTCGCGATAAATTGAAAAAAATCTCGCCAGAGGGCAAAAACTCCAACGTGGTAGTGGGCGGTGGAGGATTTACAGGCGTTGAGTTGGCTGGAGAAATTGCAGACGAGTACAAGTGCTGCGTGACCATAGTTGAAGGCGAAAAATCCTTGCTGCCGCAATGTTATACTCCGGAATTCTCTCAAAAAGTGGCGGAAATCTTGGTTGGGATGGGAGCCAAAATACTTCTAGGCAAATTCATCGTTGAGGTTAAACCCGACGCCATAGTTTTGAACGATGGAAACCAAATTGAAAGCTCACTTTTTGTATGGACTGCGGGGGTTCAAGCTTCTTCCGTGGTTGCTCGGAGTGGATTAAGAACTGGAAAAGGAAATCGTGCAATGATAAACAGTTACTGCGAAGCTGTTAATTTCCCAGGCGTCTATGTCATCGGTGATTCCGCTCTTATTATTGACCCCGAAACTGGAGACGTTTTCCCGCAATGCATAGAACTTGCTCTTCAGCAGTCAGAAGTTGCGGCAAGAAATCTTTTTGCAGACTTAACTGGAACCCAAAAAACCGTCTACAACCCAAAGTTTAACGGTTTAATCTTAGCTGTTGGCGAGAAATACGGCTTAGGAAAGGTATTCGGAGTAACAGTTGAGGGACGACTGGCTCAAATGATTAAAAGACTGATACACCTGCAGTATGTCTTTGAAATGGCTGGAATCAGAGAAGTCGTCAAAGAAACACTGTAAACCACAAAACAATCGAAAAACGCCCACATTTAATTGTCAGGAAGGGACAAAGCATTCATTCAGCAAAATACACATGACGCAGAGAATAATTCTAATTACCAAAAAACCTTATAAGATTAACCTTTTCTCGTGCTAACCCTTCATACTACAGAGGAAGAGGAATGCAGTTTCAATTAACAGCACCATACCTGCCTTCACCTGGGCAAGAGGCTGCAGTAGAAAAGTTAGTGAACAACTTTTCAAGAAAAGACAAACAAACCCTCCTCGGAATAACGGGTTCCGGAAAAACTTTTGTTATGGCAAAAGTAATTAACAGAATCCAAAAGCCCACGCTGATTATTGCTCACAATAAAACATTGGCTGCTCAGCTCTACGCAGAACTAAAAGAGCTTTTCCCACTTAACCGCGTGGAGTTCTTCATAAGCTATTACGATTATTACCAGCCCGAATCATACATGCCAACCACGGACACATACATCGAAAAAGACTCCGACGTCAATGAGCAGATCGAAAGAATGCGTATGCACGCAGTCTCCAGCTTAGTCAGCCGAGATGACACCATAATAGTTGCTAGCATAAGCTGCATCTACGGATTGGGAAACCCAGAAGACTTCAAGACCATGGCGGCAAACCTGCACGTTGGAAACGAATACAGCAGACAGCAACTTATCCACGCACTAATCGACATGCAATATGAGCGAAACGACATGGTTCTTGAACCCGGCAGGTTCCGTGTGCGCGGCGAAGTAGTTGATGTTGTGCCAGCCTATGAGAAGGATATTCTTCGCGTTGAGTTAGAAGGAAACAGAATAAAGAAAATCAAAGAAATCAACCTGCTAACGGGCGACTTGAGAGTTTCCCTTGACAACGTCACACTTTACCCAGCAAGACAGTACGTCGTGCCAGAAGAGAAACACGAACGAGCACTTGCTCAAATAAGACAAGAGCTGGAAGAACAGCTGTTGCGGCTTCCTCCGCTTGAGGCTCATCGACTCAAAAAGCGGACCAACTACGACCTTGAAATGATAAAGGAAGTAGGCTACTGCTCAGGGATTGAAAACTACAGCCGACACTTCGACAGCCGCAACCCAGGAGAACCTCCCTTTACGCTAATGGACTATTTCCCAAAAGACTTCCTGCTAATTATTGACGAAAGCCACCAAACTATCCCTCAAGCACGCGCCATGTTCAATGGCGATTTCGCACGGAAGAAAAACCTTGTAGACTTCGGCTTTCGGCTGCCCAGCGCTTTTGACAACAGGCCACTAAAGTTTGAGGAGTTTGAAAAGAAAATGAGCAAAACTCTCTTCGTCTCGGCAACACCAGCAGAATACGAACTGGAAAAAAGTGGTTCCCCAGTTGAACTGATTACCCGCCCAACTGGACTCCTTGACCCGGAGATTGAAATTCGTCCCATTGAGGGGCAGATGCAGCATCTCATGCAGGAAGCCCGAAATACAATAGAAAGAGGCGATCGCATCTTAGTTACAACATTAACGAAGAGAATGGCTGAAGACTTAGCAGACTACCTGGCAAAAGAGGGCTTCCGCGTTCGATATATGCACTCCGAAATTGAAAGCCTTGACCGAATAGAGCTAATCCGCCAGCTCCGAGTCGGCGAATTCGACATTCTCGTCGGAATAAACCTTCTCCGTGAAGGATTAGACCTCCCAGAAGTTGCCACTATTTTCATTTTGGACGCCGACAAAGAAGGATTTTTGCGCGACGAACGAAGCCTCATTCAAACCATTGGGCGCGCATCAAGAAACATCCGTGGAAAAGTCATATTATACGCCGACGTAAGAACGAAGTCAATCAAGCGAGCAATCCAAACTACCGAATACAGACGAGTATTCCAGATGAGGTTTAATCGAGTACACGGCATCACGCCCAAGACCATCGTAAAAAGCGTCTCTCTGAAGCAAGGAACCATCAAGGGCACAAAGCACCTGGCGAAATCTGATATTCAACGGCAAATAATTAACCTTGATGCACTAATGAGAGAGGCAGCTGAGAAGCTTGATTTTGAGAAAGCAATCGAGCTAAGAGACACAATCCAAGAGCTGAAACAATCGATGGATCAAAAACTACAAACGAGCAAGAGTAATGAAAAATGACATTAAGAGAGCAAGAAAGTTGAAATGCACAAGCGAAAACAGTTACGTTCTATCGGAATATGAAGAGGACTGGAACGCAACGTGAGAGATACTATTTCTGTTAAGGGTGCGCGAGAACACAACCTAAAGAACATTGACGTAGACCTACCCAGAAACAAGCTAATAGTGATAACGGGGCTTTCTGGCTCTGGAAAATCCACCCTCGCCTTCGACACAATATACGCCGAGGGACAAAGAAGATATGTTGAGAGTCTGTCCGCCTACGCCAGACAGTTTTTGGGTTTGATGGATAAACCCGATGTTGACTCAATAGACGGGCTTTCGCCGGCGATTTCAATTGAACAAAAAAGCACCAGCAAGAACCCACGATCAACCGTTGGCACCGTCACAGAGATTTACGATTATTTGCGTTTGCTCTTTGCACGCATCGGAACTCATCACTGCCCAAAATGCGGCAGCTCCATACGTCCTCAGAGCCCAGAAAACATAACAACTATCCTCATGGCTGAAAAGGAGAAAACCCTGATTTTCGCCGCGCCAGTGATCAGGGGAATGAAAGGAAGACACGAGCAGGTGCTTGAAGACCTCAAAAAGCAAGGCTTCACAAAAATCAGAGTAGACCAGAAAATCTACGATTCTGACTCCATCAGAGAAGAAGTGAAGCTAGTTCGATACGAAAAGCACTGGATTGAAGCAGTCATAGACACCGTAAAAATCTCCGATGAAGAACGCTCCAGAATCGCAGAGGCTGTGGAGCAAGCACTGCAAATGGGAAAAGGAACCATGATAATAATTGGGGCAGAAGACGCGGAGTCTATCAAAAAACGCGAGCTTGACAGATTCGAGGGCGAAACCACGTTTAGCACTTTTGGCGCTTGCCCCAATCATCCAGAGATTATGTTTGAGAGCTTGGAACCACGCATGTTTTCGTTTAACTCGCCCTTCGGCGCGTGCCCAACTTGCCATGGACTAGGCGAAATAACAGAAATCTCCGAAGAACTTCTAATCCCAGACAAAAACAAGTCGATAATCGATGGCGCACTTGCAGTTTACGGCAAAATGGAACTTAGTTGGAGGGCACAACAGCTAGTCGTTGTCGGAGACAAGTACGGGTTTAATCTTTTTACCCCAATTAAAGACATGACAGAAAAGCAACTGCACGTACTCCTGTATGGCGATAGGGAACCTTTAAACAGCAACTGGTCAACCGGCGCAAATATGTGGATGCGAGAGGGATGGGAAGGAGTAATTCCTCAAACTATGAGACTGTACAAGCAAACGGAGAGCGAGTGGAGAAAAGAGGACATCGAGAAATTCATGCAATCCCGCTTGTGTAACACTTGTAAAGGAAAGAAATTGCAGCCCGTTGTACTCGCCGTAAGAATACTAGACAAGAGCATCATCGACGTCACTGACTTGTCGATTGAACAAGCTGTTGACTTTTTTGCGAATCTCCCATCGCAATTAAACGAGAAAGAGATGACTATTGCGAAGCAGGTGCTTAAGGAAATTAATGAAAGACTGGGTTTCCTCAAAAACGTCGGATTAGGATACATTTCGCTTTCGAGAGCTGCAAAAACGCTCTCAGGGGGAGAAGCTCAGAGAATCCGTTTAGCTACGCAGATTGGAAGCAATTTGATGGGTGTTCTCTATATTCTCGATGAGCCCAGCATCGGTTTGCATCAAAAGGACAATGCCAAACTTATAAGCACACTCCAACGCCTACGTGATCTTGGAAACACCCTGATTGTAGTGGAACATGATGAGGAAACAATTCGAAACGCGGATTACATCGTTGACATAGGTCCAGGAGCCGGCGTTCATGGAGGACACATCGTTGCAGAAGGAACACCTCATGAAATCATGAGCAGCAAGAAGAGCCTCACAGGCAAGTATCTTTCGGGCGAACTAAAGATCGAAGTACCCGCGAATCGAAGAAAGCCAGTCGGCACCATCAAAATTACTGGCTTAGAGGAGAACAACTTGAAAAACCTGGCAATGCAGCTTCCTTTGGGCGTGTTGTGCGGAATCACAGGCGTTTCAGGCTCAGGCAAAAGTACGCTCATGAACCAGACCGTAATGCCAGTGTTGAGGCAGAAGTTTGGAGAACGAATAGACAAAATTGGAAAGTATGAATCCATAGAAATTCCTTCATTGATTAGAAATGTTATAGTTATCGACCAAGACCCAATCGGGCGAACACCCAGAAGCAACCCTGCAACCTACACCAAGCTTTTCGATGAAATCAGACGAATCTTCGCATCAACTAAAGAAGCCAAAGCACGCGGCTACACCCAAGGACGATTCAGCTTCAACGTGAAGGGAGGAAGATGCGAAACCTGCCACGGCGACGGAGTCCTACGCATTGAAATGAACTTTCTCCCTGACGTTTACGTTCAATGTAGCGAGTGTAAAGGGAAGCGATACAACAAAGAAACTCTCACTGTACTGTTTAAAGGAAAAAACATCGCTGAAGTACTAGACATGACTGTAGAAGAAGCTGCAAAATTCTTTGAAAACATACCACTTGTTTCCCGCAAGCTACAGACGTTGCTGGATGTCGGGCTGGGTTACATCAAACTCGGCCAGAGCTCCACCACACTCTCGGGAGGAGAAAGTCAACGAATCAAAATCACCCGTGAACTAAGCAAATACAAATCCGGACACGTAGTTTACATGCTAGACGAACCGACCACCGGACTGCATTTTGACGACACGAAGCGCCTAATCAAGGTCTTAAACCGCCTCGTTGAGAAGGGAAACACCGTTTACATTATTGAGCACAATCTGGACGTTGTCAAGAGCTGCGATTACTTGATTGATTTGGGACCCGAAGGCGGAGCAGCCGGAGGAGAAATTCTCGCTCAAGGAACACCTGAAGAGATTGCAGAAAGCTCAAAGTCGTACACAGGCAAATTCCTAAAAAGATTGCTCAACCACATCAAATAGGAAAATATACTAAGTCGCGAAGCACCCAAAATGATTCCAATATCAACTTCATCAAAATTCAAAAGCTCAGATATTCCCACAAACCCGGGAATCTACCTGTTCAAAGACGAAACAGGTGAGATCTTGTACATCGGCAAAGCCAAGAGCCTTCGCCAGCGAGTTAAAAGCTATTTCTCAAGCATTAACCAGCCTGTTAAAACACAACAGTTGATTTCAAAAATTCGAAATATCGATTGGATTGTAGTAAACAGCGAGGTTGAAGCGCTTCTTCTGGAGAACAAACTGGTAAAGCAGCATACGCCTAAATACAACATAAATCTCAAAGACGCCAAAACCTTCGCTTACATTGCATTTACCAAAGAACAGTTTCCCAGAATATTAACCAGCCGAAAAGTGTCGCGCAAACTGGAGTCTTTCGGACCCTACACCGACGGGTTCACACGCCAAGATCTTCAGCGGTTGGTGGTGAAAGTCTTCAAACTTCGAGTATGTAGAAAACTCCCAAAAAGGGCATGCTTGAACTTCCATATAGGCTTGTGCAGTGCACCTTGCATCGGAAACGTCAATGCAGAACAATACGCTCGACAAGTTGAACAGGCGAGATTTTTTTTGGGTGGCAACTACAAGCATACTACCGAATTGCTTGTTTTGCAGATGCAGGCTGCCGCCAAAGAACAAAAATTCGAACGGGCACTTGAACTACGCAACCAAATCGCATCAATTCGACTTATCACCGAACGCCAAATCGTGGACAACGAAAGACGGTTCGACCAAGACATAATGGCCTTCAGGCGGTTCGGAGAAAAAATGTTGATTGTTCAGATGGGCGTGCGAAAGGGAGTGCTGCTTGGAAAAAAAGAGTTTTCAGTTGACCTTCAACCCCAAATTGAACAAGAATTCTTGAAGGCTTTCTACGCCTCCATTCAGATACCACGGGAAATTTTGCTTAACAAACCCTGCTGGCAAGATAACGCGGAGAAAGCTGTTCTAGAAGAGTTCCTTTCATCGAAAAGAGGCGCCCCCGTTAGGTTAACCATTCCCCGACGCGCCGACAAACTTTCACTCGTCAAACTGGCAGAGAAAAACATAGAATCCACCTTGGACGAAGACAGCGCACTTGTTGACCTTCAAGCAGCCCTCAATCTTCCAGTTCTTCCACGCATAATAGAATGCTTCGACGTATCCAATTTGGGACAAGAACATGTGGTTTCGGGCATGGTTCGCTTCACCGACGCGAAACCAGACAAAAACAACTACCGCAAATTCCGAATCAAGAGCGTAACTGGGCAGAATGACTTCGCATCCGTTCACGAAGTGATCACAAGAAGATACAAACGATTATTGGAAGAAAAAAATCAATTAGCAGATCTGATAATAGTCGATGGAGGACTAGGTCAAGTTAACGCGGCTAAAACAGGTCTTCAATCGCTTGGACTACAAATTCCGTTAATTGGCTTAGCTAAACAAAAAGAAGAAATTTACCTGCCTGATGAAATGATTCCCCTGCATTTTGACACAAATGGCAGAATGATGCTATTATTGCGACGAATCCGAGACGCATCACATCGATTCTCAGTGGGTTACAATCGAAAGAGAAGGGAGATGAAAATGAAAGATGAATTCAAAGCTAAATAAGCGAACAATTTCACAAACTCCACTTTGCCAATCTTTTTTCTCTGCGACAAAACGTGGTTTGGTTTCCGCAAGCCCGAATCAAAACGCATATTTGAATTAGATAAACTTTAGAGCATAGGCAGTATTGGAGTCTTAGGAGGTAAAAACTTGGGTGACGACGATTTTGTGCCTTGCATAAAAGAAGGCGAAATTAAAGAAGGCCAAATGAAACTTGCACATGTTGCGGGCAGATTTATCTTGCTTGTAAGACAGGGTGGTCAAGTTTTCGGTGTTTCAAATCGTTGTCCCCACATGGGATGTTCACTCGAAAGAGGAATACTAAGGGAATACCTTGTTATGTGCCCCTGCCATGGATGGAAGTTTGACGTACGAAACGGACAATATAAAGAAAACAAAGGAATAACTCTAATGAGTTACCGATGCAAAATCCAAAATGGAAAAGTATACGTTGAACTCGCAGACACCGTGTAGATCTTTTTCATTCTCAATCTTTGCGCTATTCCGCAAAAAGAAACCAGTCCGTTTCCACTCGGCTCAAACCTTTTTCTCGCGCTCTAGCCCTTGAACCGTTCACGCTTAACACCGTGGCATTTCCATATTTCTCGTTGAAAGCATCTACAATCTTAAGGGTGCGATCTGTAGAGAACCCGTCGACCACTATCAGGTTGTT
>Ga0209431_10003960_pt1 | contig 11664 bp, 10 predicted proteins | sample RifCSP13_3_FD_184021 | JGI IMG/M metagenome (GOLD analysis project Ga0209431, IMG submission 184021) | Soil microbial communities from Rifle, Colorado - Rifle CSP2_sed 13_3 (SPAdes) (version 2) | ecosystem: Environmental > Terrestrial > Deep subsurface > Rock core/Sediment | place: Rifle...
ACTACCAGCCCATTTGCAAACTTTTATAAAAACATGTATGTGTGATAAGGGAAAGGTGAGACGCCTTAATTTGGTGTATATGAGGCGCCTGTTCCTTCTTAGTTGCTGACATAAATGGCCTTTAGCAGCTTCTCTATCCAGATGGACAAAGAATAGGGAATATGAAAACTCCCCTTTGTCCAACAGGTGACCAGTGACATTTAGCGCCTCATCCGCTTCCTCTATCCAAAAGTCTCTAACCTTCTCCCAGGTCAAAAGACATCTGGTTTACATTGAGATATCGAGTAAAAATCATCATTTCCCAGCTGACTCAATTTAGGAATTCCCGGAAGGGTTGACTTGCTTTTTGCTGCATATCTGGCTATGATACCGCATCAATTCCCCAGTACAAACTACTGGGCACTCCAAGGATAATGAAGCAGGGCAAGTGGCGACAACTATTTCGGCTATAGATATAGGGACCAACACATTCCGCTTACTGATATCAGAGTTAAATGACGATGGGCAGCTTCGACAGAGAGTTATAAAACGAGAAATAACCCGTTTAGGCGGAGGCTTTACCGCCACTGGCGGACTGACCGAGGATTCAATGGCGCGAGGGATTGCCACCCTCTCGGCATTCTCCGAGCTTTTAAGGGAACATAAGGTGGGGGAGGTAAGGGCCGTTGCCACCAGCGTGGTCAGAGAGGCCAGGAACGGCAGGGAGTTTGTCAGGAGGGTGAAAGAGAAGACTGGTCTTGATGTGGAGATCATAGACGGAGATGAGGAGGCCCTCCTTGCCCTGAAAGGCGTCCTGTCCTGCATAACGGTAAAAACCAGCGATGCCCTTGTCTTTGATATAGGAGGCGGGAGCACCGAATATATACTGTCCAGCCTTGGCAACCCTGTCTATTCTGAAAGCCTTAAACTGGGGGTTGTCCATGCCGCTGAAACCTTTCTGCATTCAGACCCCACAAAAGAGGAAGAGATTGAAAAGGTCTCTAACCACGTGGTCGAAATATTAAAGCCACTACTGAACAATCTTGTCCAAAACGGATTAAAAAAGAGGCTTCCGCCGGAGAACATGGATATAACCCTGATAGGAACGGCGGGAACTATAACCACCCTGGCAGCCATGGATCAGGGACTTGAGAGCTACGACCCTTCCAGAATAAATAACTATCTGCTGACCCATGACCGGGTAAAAAGCCTATTAAACGACATCTATCCCCTGGCGCTTTGTGAAAGAAGGAAGTTGTGCTCATTAGAAGGAGGCAGGGAGGACCTTATCGTGGCAGGGACTGTAATTGTGCTCAAGACCATGGAGGTCTTCGGATTCAGAGAGATGATGGTCAGTGACGGCGGGCTTCTGGAAGGTGTATTGATAGATATGGTTGAGAGGAAGACCAAAAATAACGGCATATAACCTACGCCATAGCCATACCGGACCGTTTCATGATCGTCTTCTCCTTTTTTTCAGGCGGCTGTTTAGAAACAGGTTCAATCGGCATTAACTCAAAAACTGCAATTAACCACAGAGAACGCTGAGAAACTCATTGACATTAAAAGAAAAAACATCTTTTCTCTGTGCACTCTTTAATGAAACCTCTTTTATTTCTACAAAAAAATAAATACACGTCATGAGAACACAGAGAATGCTTGAAATAAAGGTTTTTAAAAATCTAAAATCCGTCTCTGTGTACTCTGTGGTTTTCTTAATTGCTTTATTTGGGCTAAACATCATTCTGAAAGCATATCAGAAAAAAACTATTTGAGATGGCATGCAAAGCAGAGCGCGCTCCCATAGTTGTCGAGGTTAAGCATGGGGTCGGGGATTGAGGGTATTAGAGCCCTCTGCTGGGAGAGCTCCTGGTGGTTATTCGGATCGTAGGGCACGTGGCATGTGGTGCAGCCAATTTTACCGTATATAAGCTTTATGGCAGGGTTCAGGGAGGAAACAGGGACGAAGGCCGGGGAAAAGGTGTAATCTATAAAAATGGGATGGTCGCAATTCGGGCTGGGGCACACCAGCAGGGTAATGTCATCAGCACTGGTAGCGTCATGGCAGCTCAGACATTCCGCAGATTCGGCGTCCATAGCCTGCGCCTGCGGACACTTTGCCGACATGAAGATAAAAAAGGCCAGAAGTATTGTCATTGCCACACGGATCATAAGTAAACCTCATGAAATTTTTTAACATAATATTGAGCTTGAAATAAAGTATAGCTGTTATTTCAAACCTGTCAAATTAATATTTAATCCGCCTTTGTCATGGGGTGCGGGGGCTCTCTGAGGCGGCGGTTTTTAATACCCCTTCTCTTCCCTTAAATGTATAGGGTAATTACCTTCAATATCCAATGCGGCTCGTCTCCGACTATCTCCACTACACCACTTTAGAATGCTCAAACCCTGTCATTCTATCAAAAGCCGGAGCCGTTTGCCTTGACATCCAGCACGAATTATAATAAAAAAGAGGGAAACAAAACTAAAGGAGATGCTATGAAAGGTGATATCAGGGAGTCCCTGACTTTCGATGATGTACTGCTCGTCCCGGCTTATTCCGCAACCCTGCCTAAGGATACCGATACATCTACCTTACTTACAAGGGATATAAGGCTTAACATGCCGATAATCAGCGCAGCCATGGACACAGTGACTGAGTCTTTGACAGCAATAGCCATGGCCCAGGAGGGTGGGATAGGCATAATCCACAAAAACCTTTCCATAGAGACCCAGGCAGCCGAAGTACTGAAGGTAAAGAAGTATGAGAGCGGCATGGTAACCAATCCTATAACCATGCAGCCTGACCAGAAGATAAGCGACGCCTTTGAGATGATGAGGAGGCACAACATATCAGGCTTCCCAGTTACAAAGGGGGGGAAGCTGGTAGGCATCCTTACCAACAGAGACCTCCGTTTTGAAAAGAAGCTGAACAAGAATATTTCGGAGGTAATGACAAAGGAGCTTATCACTGCCCCGGTTGGTACATCCCTTGAAAAGGCGAAGGACATCCTCCACCAGCACAGGATTGAAAAACTCCTGATTGTGGATAAGAAGGGGAACCTCGCAGGCCTGATAACCGTAAAGGACATAGAGAAGGCGGTGAAGTATCCAAATGCCTGCAAAGACAACCTCGGACGCCTGAGAGCCGGAGCAGCCATAGGGGTTGGCGGCGACAGGGAGGCAAGGGCTGCGGCGCTTCTCTCAGCGGGTGCGGACGTCCTTGCGATTGATACGGCCCACGGGCACACCAAGGGTGTTATTGAAGCGGTAATTGCTACAAAAAAGGCCTTCCCGAACTGCCAGCTTATAGCCGGGAACATTGCTACTGGAGAGGCGGCTGAGGCCCTTATAAAGGCAGGGGCCGATGCGGTAAAGGTAGGGATGGGGCCAGGCTCCATATGCACCACAAGGATCATTGCAGGTGTGGGTATGCCCCAGATAACTGCCATAATGGATTGCGTCAGGACTGCTGAAAAGCACGGCATCCCTATAATTGGCGATGGAGGGATAAAGTTTTCAGGAGACATCCCAAAGGCCCTTGCGGCAGGCGCTCATTCGGTAATGATAGGCGGCCTTTTTGCAGGGACAGATGAGAGTCCTGGAGAGATGATCCTTTATCAGGGAAGGAGCTACAAGGTTTACAGGGGTATGGGATCGCTTGAGGCCATGAAGGCTGGAAGCAAAGACAGGTACTTCCAGCAGGAGGTTGAAAGCGAGCTGAAACTTGTCCCTGAGGGGATAGAGGGGCGGGTCCCTTACAAAGGCAGCATCTCCACCCTTATCTATCAGCTCATAGGAGGGCTCCGTGCAGGGATGGGCTATGTCGGTTGCAGGAATATTGAAGAACTCAGGAAAAATACCAGGTTCGTGAAGATAACCTCTTCCGGCCTTAAGGAAGGCCATGTCCATGACGTTATAATCACGAAAGAGGCGCCTAACTACAGACTTGAATAAAATCATCCTCGCCTCCAACTCCCCAAGAAGGTTAGACCTCCTCAGGCAGATAGGGATTGAGCCAGTTGTTATACCAAGCCATGTCCCTGAAGTAATCAAGGAAGGCGAATCTCCTGAAGATGCAGCCCTGCGGCTGGCTGTAGCCAAGGCAGAAGAGGTGTCTAGACTGGTTCATGATGGCCTGATAATCGGCGCCGACACCGTTGTCGTAATTGATGGGAGGCAGCTCGGAAAACCAAAAGATATCGATGATGCGCGGAATATGCTTTGTCTCCTTTCAGGAAGAAGCCACACCGTTATAACCGGCATGGCGGTCATTGATGCCAAAACGTCGGAGCAAAAGACCACCCTGGTCAAGACCACAGTCAAGTTCAAGCCGATTTCAGCTGAAGAGATTGATTCCTATATTGCCACGGGCGATCCAATGGACAAGGCCGGAGCCTATGGAATCCAAGGAAGGGCTGCTGCATTTATAGATGGGATAGATGGCTGCTATTCCAACGTGGTAGGTTTGCCATTAAGCGAGCTTGCGGAAGTGCTGAAATCATTCGGATGTAAAATTTAGACTAAGTTGCTTTCAAACTCTTTTCTATTGGACCTTGTAAACCATTTTATACTTGCCTATCTCTATTACATCTCCATCGTGAAGCACCTGTTGTGTAACGCTCTTTCCGTTTACCTTTGTCGAAGAAAACAGGCTCTTAGTACTGCAGGAGAGGGTAGCTATGCCGTCCTTGTTCATAAGTATACTCGCCTGATGACCGGATATTAAACGGCCATCAAGCCTTATCCCCATATTTTCGTCACTTCCTATGGTCGTGATCGAAGATTTTATTTTAAACTCCTGCCCGTCTTCAAGCTTGAGGATAGGTGTTACAACCTTTTTCTCCTTTACTACTGGAGATTCGATGTACATGGTCTTTTCTGTTTCACCCTCTTCACCCTCACTCTTTGCAGTAATAATATTAAACAGCATCTCATACTTCAATATCTTGATCCGATCACCGTCTTTAAGCTCTCTTGAGGTTATCTTTTCGTTCTCAACAAATGTCCCGTTAGCGCTCCCTTTATCCTCTATTATAAATCTCCCGTCCTCCTCACGTATCAAGGCATGCTGCCTTGATACACCGGGGTTTTCAATCAGGATATCACTTCCAGGATTCCTTCCTATTATTGCCTCAGGTTTAGAGATCAGGAACCTGCCCACGACCTTGTTGTCCAGCATCAGGGTCACACCTGCCTTTGCAATCAAGGATGGGGCCGGGGGGGTCGAATAATGCTCAATCAAGCTCTTAGGCAATTCGGTCTTTGGATGGATCGCATCGGATGCGGGTATCGGACGGATGTCATTGAATATCTCCAGGGTAATCGGAGGGTCCTGCTGGCTGTATATATAAACTAGAAGAGCATCCCTGGGCTGTTCATCTGCATGAGAGGGTTCCATGAAAAAATTGAAAGACAACCTCCCCTTAAGGGAAATGGAAAACTCAACCCTGTTTCCACTTTTTAATGCAATGATAGAGTCGGAACCGGCTGTTTCCAGGCTGGTCAAGACCTTTTCCATGTCCGCCATATCACTCGCGAACTTCTGAGTTGGCTCTTTGCTGAAATAGATGAGGAGACACTGTAAAAGCTTTCTTTCAACCTTATTATAGATTATCTCCCCTGTTCCATGTTTTGAAAAGACATCAAAAAACTCTTTTACATTAAAAAAGGTGGGGTTTCCCTTTTCGATCATACCAGCGCCATAAGGATGACCATTTACAACGAACAGATAGATCGTATCAGTTTCTCCAAGCTTCAGGAAGGTAAACGCAAAAAACCCGTCTGGATGCTGGGCAACGGCCTTGTTAAAGAGCTCGTCGAATTTCTCAACATTGATGTCTTTCTCATCAATCACCGGTTCAATGCCTGGAAAGATCATATTCATAGCCTCACCCCTCTTTAAAATATAAGATATGCTTACCTATATTAATCCAGTCGTTCGGTTTTAAAACTGCCGACGCCACCCGCTTGCCATTTACAAACGTCCCGTTAGTGCTCTTAAGGTCAACAAGTGTATATATATCCGCTGTCCTGTTTATCCTTGCATGATGACCGGAAATGGCCATATTATCAAGACAAAGATCGTTCTCTTCCTTCCTTCCAATAGTGACGGAATCCTTGTCCAGAGGGTGTTCCTTGATAATGACATCCTGAAATTTAACAACCAGTTTAGCCATGCCCCATTCTCCTAAATTGTACCTAAAAAGAGCATTTAGCCACAGACTTTCACGGACTATATCTGAGTTTTCAATAACTTATAAATAAAAATCTATTAACCTTTCAGGTGAATGTAAAATATCGACAGAATCTATCATGTTGCTGTTTTTGTCCGTGTCAGTCAGTGGCCAATTGCTGAATTTAGGTTATAAATCTCACGAGAATCACAGATATATTATCACTGCCTCCGTTGAAGTTTGCAAGGCTTATCAGCTCATCCGCAGCATGATCAAGATTATCTTTATGTCTCCCAACTACATTTAGTATATCAGCATCTTCTACCAATGAAGATAACCCGTCTGAGCAGATAAGAATCAGGTCATCAGAGATGACGTCTTCAGCCTTTGTATCGACATTTACACTTTCAGTAGTCCCTATTGCCTGAGTAATAACATTCCTGTGGGAGGCCTTCTTTGCCTCATCTGGCGTAATAATTCCCATAGAGAGTTGTAATGCGACAAGAGAATGGTCCACGGTCAGCTGTTCTATCTTTCCTCCCCGTATCCTGTAAACCCTGCTGTCTCCCACATTTGCAACATAATAACAATCATTGTTCTTGTCCAGAAGGATGCCGGTAACTGTAGTCCCCATCCCTTTCATTCCGGCCTTGCTCCGGGCCATTTCGTAAACCGCCGTATTAGCAACCCTTATGGCCTTTGCAAACAGCTCCTGACTTGGCTGGTACTTACTTAACCAGTCAGACAGGCCGTTTTTTATCACCTCTACTGTCGTCTGGCTTGCCACTTCACCTGCAGCCTGACCGCCCATACCGTCGGCAACTATAAAGAGGCCTGTTGAAGGGTCCGCATAATAGGAATCTTCGTTCGTTTTCCTTATATTGCCTACGTCACTCTTTGCGACATATTGCGTATTCAATCATACCTCCAATCTCTTTTATCCTGCCATCTTGGAAAGACAAACCCTTATTGCGTTGGCAAACTCTTTACCTGTCTGGAATCTGTCCTCCGGCTTCTTTGCAAGGGCCTTGGCTATCAGAGATTGCAATATCGGATGCAGATCTGTCCTGACCTCCCTTATGTCCGGAGCATTGGTAGTAGTTATCTGGAACATGACCGTTGCCATAGAGTCCCCTTTGAAAGGTTTTACCCCTGTCAGCAGTTCATAAAGGACCACTCCTAGAGAAAACAGATCGCTTCTACCGTCAACCTTCTGGCCTGCCACCTGTTCAGGAGACATATAACTCGGAGTTCCCATTACGACTCCAGTCCTTGTATGGGAGGCAGACTGAATCCTGGCAATGCCGAAATCGGTCACCTTGACCACACCCTTTTGCAGTACCATTATATTCGCGGGTTTTATGTCCCGATGAACTATACCGTTTTTATGGGCAAAATCAAGCGCCTCACACACCTGACCAATGACCATCAAGACGGATTTTGGAGGTAGGAGACTGTTCTTTTTGCACCACCCTTCAAGGGTCTTCCCTTCAATAAGTTCCATGGCTATGTATGCCAGGTCTGTCTCCTCTCCCACATCGTAAATGGTTACGATGTTTTGATGGGCAAGCTTGCCGGCGCTCTCTGCCTCCCTGAAAAACCGGTCCTTAATTGACTGGAGGGTCTCAGGGTCAACTTCGTCAAAGTAAACAGTCTTAATGGCGACCTGCCGGTTTATCTTGGGGTCTACACCCAGATAGACAACACCCATGGCTCCGCGACCAAGCTCCTTCACTATCTCATACCTGCCGATAGTAGGTTTCTCCATACCATCTATTATTGCAGTGCCGCCTGCAGAAGCCTTTGCTCCGGCCCAGATGCCTGTATTGACAGCGGATTTCAGTTTTGAAAGGCGTTCTCCGATATCCTTATAATCTTTATCGCCTATTGCGATATGCTCATAAATCATGGCAGCCTTTGAAGCCATCCGCTTCCGCTCAAAATCCAACCCCAGGTTATACAATAACCCTTTTACCTCCCCGGTTAACGGCAGGGTCTTGAATTTTTCAAAGGCAAGATCCAGCATCCCCTTCCCTTGAAAGGTTAACCCAAGGAGCTTATTTGCTTCATCGCTTTCATACTCCGCCAGGGTCTTCTCTTTTTCGACCATAAGATATTTTCTGGAGACAATGGCGGTGTAATTGATAACAAGGAGAAGGGTTGGATACGTAAGGTCAAGCCATACCCTTTTGGAAAAGACAACCATTATCACAACTGTGTAGACAGAGATCATCCCTATTCCAATATATGCTCCGATTGTTGCCCCTGCCCTTGGCAATAAAAACGAGGTTACCAGGCCGAAAAATATGATCATGCCATAGCCGAAAAGTTCAGCCCACTGAGGTCTTGTTATGAAGTCCCTGGTTAATATGTTCTCAATAACAGTCGCCATCTTTTCTATACTTGGAAAGACCGGAGAAAATGGAGATGCCTCTACTATCCCTAATCCCAATGCCGTAATCCCAACAAGAACGGTCTTACCCTTGAATGCTGCGGGATCGATCTTGCCGTTTATCAGGTCATAAAAAGAGTAGTACGAAAAGGTCTCCTGAGGACCATAATAATTTATCAGCGCCCTCATCTCTCTGTCAGTAGGTATGACAAAATCTCCCATAAACAGGCCGCTTGGAACTAACATTATATTTCCTCTGGGAATACCAAGAGTAGAGGCTGCAACGGATATAGGGAAGGAGGTATACAATCCCTTCCCGTAAGTTATAACGGTCATCTCCGAGCGGGAGATACCATCGGGATCAGGGAACCTGTTGGCGTGCCCAAGATCATGGGCGCCCATGGCAAATAACTCCAGGGGCCAGATCATATCTGAGGCAGTTGGTGTCCTGGCAAGAATTGCCTCATCAGAGGGAATGGTAGATTTTGCGATGTACTCTGGAACTTCATTGTTAGAAGAAAAAGTCTGTTTTCTCTCAGGGAAATTAAAAAAAACGGGAAGAAGCACCTTCTCACTCGCCATTATAGACGCAGCAAGGGTTTTATCCCTGTCCAGTCCTTCTTTCAAGAGACCTATCTCAGAAAGGAATGACTTTCCTTTTTCAGTCTCAGAAAGACCCGAACTTACAAACTTATCTTCGAGGGACTCGAATGCCTTGAGTCCCGCAGCCTCTTCAGGTTCGGAAAAGAGGATATTTACACCTATGACCTTAGCTCCTGCACTGTCCAGCCAATCAATAGCCTCCGCAATCTTTGTCCTAGGCCAAGGCCACCTGCCGATCTTTGCAATAGATTCATCGTCTATGGCAATGATCGCTATACTATCACCCTGCTTCTGCGGGTGAAAAAGTCTCATTCTCAGATCAAAGCTCTTTAATTCTACAGTTTCAAGGAAACCTACTTTAAAAAAATAAAAGGAGCACAGCAGAACCGTAAAGAATATCCCTATGCTCCAATCAGGAATTTTGGGCGATATTTTCATAAGTAGAATCTCAACGCAGCTCCATTGATGCGAAACGTTACTAAAAAAGGTTAGAGAAGTCAATTATTAACATTATTTGTGTCAGGCCAACAGAGTGTCCGATTATAACTGGAAATGCGTGAAAAAGGGGGGAAAGTAGGTAATTTAGGTTTGATGGGCGAGCTTTGCCTCACCCATCAAACAAGGCTGACCAGAAAGTTCAGCGGGCTAAAAAATATAGGGTAAGGTAAGTTTTCCGGTTAATGCCCGCACCCGCAGCCATGATCAGTGCAGCCGTCATCAGCAAGCTCCTCAGGAGTTGCATCCCTTACATCTAAAAGCTCCACATCAAAGGTGAGCGTCTCTCCTGCAAGGGGATGGTTGAAGTCTATTGTAATACCTTCACCATTGATCTTCTTTATTGTCACAGGAGTTTCGCATCCTTCCCTCATGGTCAGAAAGGTCATCCCCTCTTTTAACTCGACTCCTTCAGGAAATTCAGCCCGTGCAGTTATCATGACATTGTCTTTACTGTATTCTCCGTACCCATCTGCAGGAGGCAACACAGTCGTCGTCTTGCCCCCGATCTCCATCCCATCGATTACCTCTTCTACCTTAGGAAGCATCTGCTGGGAATCCGTTAAAAAAGAGTATGGCTCCTGCCCGTCGGTTGAGTCTACAATAGCTCCCCGCGAATCTTTAATAGTGAAGTGAATTGTTACAACCTGGTTTGGTCCGATGGACATGGATATCTCCTTTTGAGTATTGATATGACAGCCATCTTCTCATACTCATGGCTCATTTGCAAGAAAAAATGGCCATGGATGTAGAAAGAAGATCGGCAAGGCATCGCCTGAAGAACTGTATCGGATTATCGAAGGGCTTGATGAGATCATTGGGGACTGAGAAAAACAATCACGAAGCAGGTGGGAGACCGTCTTTAAAACTCGTCATTTTAAGAACCCTTCGGAAGAAAACGACAGACGTTATTTATTCGGCTGCCCCGGCATCTGTGGTATCTGAGGAGTATACGCAAAAACCCAATCGCTGTATTTTGTCTTGCCTTCAAAATCCCTGTAGATAAAAGGGAAGTTTGAAACCTTCAAGGGCTCGTCATTGCTTGCGCTACGGACCCCCATCATCCTCTTGCTTGCAGGGTCAGTAAAAATAATCCAGTCTGCCTTCCCTGTCATTGGGTCTAAATATATCTTCCTGAGACTTCTCTTTGGCGCCATGGAAAACTTGGATTTCAGCAACTCCTCCAGGTTCTCGGGATACAACCCCTGTCCGCCATGTTTCTGCGCAGTTCACTTGTAATATTGCTCTATTCCCTTCTTTATCTGGTCTCCACGGAATAGCAGCTCTTCTTCTTTTTCTCGTTTTGCAACTGTACTCCAGTATCTCCCTGTCATGGAGAGGGCAATCCCCATGACGACAACGAGCATCATGACTGAAGCCCCGATTGGTGGCCAGTGTCCAGTGGCTGGTGCCCGGGCGTCACGCTATACAAAAGTCTACACCACCCTCTCTTCTCTATACACTCGTAGGGGAGAGGGGTAGGATGAGGGGTAGCTATGGACTCGTTACTGTTAAGAACGCTGTAATTCCTGTATTGTTAGCTTCATCACTCTCTGAATTTGTATTTGTAGCGTCAGCTATGGCGCCTATGTAGTATGTGCCTGCAACAGTTGAAACAGGTATATTAAGATTCGTGGTAGCACTGCTTGATGCACCGCCGACAAGAGACCCGACTGACCTCTGTCCAAGGTATATATCAGATGTATCTACGATTGTATCTGCAGAGAGATAAAACTTGATATAGGATGAGGCAGATGCACCAGAGCCAATATTAGATGCCGTGTTGGGTACAGATATGCTTGTACCTGCAACAGCGCTTTCAGGCGCACTCAGAGAGCTTACTGTAAGGTCTACTCCGCTTAATACTGTAATAGCGCCTGTAGCTGCCGTGTTATTGGATTCGTCGCCCTCTATATTAGTGTTCGTCTCATCTGCTATTGCCCCTATGTAGTATGTCCATGGGCTTAGCGTCACAGGCAGTTTTATGGTTGTACTTGCGCTGCTGCTGGCACCTCCATT
>Ga0209431_10003962_pt1 | contig 11659 bp, 12 predicted proteins | sample RifCSP13_3_FD_184021 | JGI IMG/M metagenome (GOLD analysis project Ga0209431, IMG submission 184021) | Soil microbial communities from Rifle, Colorado - Rifle CSP2_sed 13_3 (SPAdes) (version 2) | ecosystem: Environmental > Terrestrial > Deep subsurface > Rock core/Sediment | place: Rifle...
GGAGGAGACCAGGGACTCGTTCGGCCGCATCTCGAGTTTTGTCAATATAAGCGGCTACGCGGACGCCGAGTTCTACCTTACGGACAACGACAGCGACAACGCGCATTTCAGGGTGCGCCACCTGAGCCTGTTCTTCATAAAGGACATTCAGAAGGAATGGAGGCTCTTCTCTGAGATAGAATACGAGGACGCACCCTTCGTAGAGTCGGAGCACACGACCGACGACCCTGGCACGGTGCAGGGCAAGCTCCTTGTAGAGCAGATGTACGTCGAGTACCACCCGGAGCTTGACTGGAACGTGAGGGCAGGCAGGTTCATTACGCCGGCGGGCCTCTGGAACATATACCATTACCCTCCCTACGTGCCTACGCAGACAAGGCCTCTGATGGTAAGGCGGATATTCCCGCAGGTCTCGGACGGAGTGCAGTTGATGTACTCATTTACAGCCGGTGAATCAGTTGTGGATACCCATCTGTATGTCGCCAACGGCGCCGGGAATCCGGGCCGCCTGGACAGGAACGAGGAAAAGGCCTGGGGCGCAAGGGCGCACCTGCAGCAGGGAAGCCACGGCTTGGGGGCCTCGGTCTACAGGGAGATAGACAACGTCGATATACTCCGGAACGCGTTCGGCCTGCATTATCTCTGGGATTTTTCGCCCTTCAGGTTCCAGACAGAGTACCAGTACAGGCAGAACTCGCCGGATACAGGCTCTGATTTCATCGACAGGGGTTTCTACGCGCAGCTTACCTATGACATAGGCAAATGGACGCTGGCGGCGCGCTATGACTGGTATGACCCGAACGGCAGCCAGCCGCAGGCGGATATTTTCAGGTACACCGGCGCGGTAAACTACCATTTCGCATATAACGTTGTCGGAAAGGCAGAGTACAACAGGAACGTCTTCGAGGACAGCACGGAAGACTACAACGAGGTCATACTCGCCATAGTCGTCGCTATAGGAGATCTGTAATGTATAGACTTCCCCGCATACTGATACTCTTTTTCGCCGCGTTTTTTGCGGCAGCGCCGGCGGCAGCCCTCTCGGAGACCATCGCGATAATAGTGAACAGGGACAACCCGCAGAAGGCGCTAAGCAGGGACGAGATAAGAAGGATCTACACGAACTCGGTCCTCGAGTGGTCTGACGGGACGCCGGTGGCCATCTACGACCTGTCGGTCGACGACCCTGTGCGCGAGGTCTTTTCAGGCAGGGTATTGAGGAAGGCCCCGTCGAAGGTGGCCCAGGAATGGGCTCATCTGAAGATAACTAACCAGGCAAAGAACCCGCCGACGGCGGTTAAGAGCGAGTCCATCATCATACGCAGGATCGCGAGGGAAAAGGGCGCGATAGGTTATGTCTCGCTCAGCTCGGTGGAGGGGAACCCGGAAGTAAGGATCGTCAACACCATCCAGTAAACTTTTTAATATCCGCTGTTGACGTCGTCGAGGTCGCCGACCGGCCTCTTGAAGGTGAACCTGATGGGGTCGGCTATGAGCTTGTCAGCCGCAAGGCCGACGCTCCTTGTCGGAATGGTGAAGGGCAGGCCGATTACGAAGACGGCAGCGCCCAGGGCGGTGGCGACAATGCCCAGAGGCCTGGTAAAGAGCACGTCAAAGACGATGGCAGTGGAAGAAGGTTCCTCCTCCTGCATGGCAGCTGCCTGGGCCGGGACTATGGCAACAAAGAGCATCAGGGCCGCAACAACCGAACAAAGGGTCTTTTTCATCAGTTTACCCCTGTCTGAAAATTGCCTCTTCTAAAGAAGCTGATATAATAATATCTGCTTTTCGTTTTTTTGCAAGGCGACCTGCTTCAGGAGGCGGCAACGACAAGCTGCCTGAATGAGGGGTGGTAAGGTCCTGCGGCAATTAAGCTTTCCAGCTCTTTTGTGGGCTGTAGCCCCATCCGTATTACAGGTATCCCCGCGCCGTCGAGCAGTCTTTTCACCTCCACGCAGACACTGACCATATCCTCAAGCGGCCAGGGCGTGTACTTTCCGCTCAAATACATCCTGTGAAGGGCCGTGTCCTTCAATACTATCGAGGGGTAAACCCTGACGAAATCAGGGAGAAGGGCGATAATCTTCTTTGTCGTCTCGATGACGGTCCCGGGCGTGTCACCGGGCAGGCCCGGCATGAACTGAAGGCCGACATTGAGACCGGCATCTTTCAGCTCCCGCACCGCTTGTACGGTAGCATCTGACCCGTGCCCCCTGCCTGAAAGCCGCAGCACATGTTCATCCATCGACTGAGCCCCAAGCTCGACCGTTGCGACACCATGTTCTTTTAAAAATCGGCATATATGGCTGTTGATGTAATCCGGCCTTGTTGACAGGCGGAGCTCGTTTATCCTGCCGTCCCTGAGATACGGCGCTACCGTATCGAGATATTCCTTTTGGATCGCTTCCGGCAGTCCTGTAAAGCTGCCGCCGTAAAAGGCGGCCTCCCGAATTCCCTTGCCCTTCCAGGTGGAAAGGAAGAGCTCTATTGTCTCCGCGACCTCATCGGGCCGTGGGATTTTCTTCGCGGCAGATATGCCCTCCTGGTCGCAGAAGACGCACTTGTGGGGGCAGCCGCCAAAGGGGATGAAGATGGGGATTATGAGGCGTTTATGCGCCATGCAGCTCCGTGATAATAGTTGACTCCGGGAAAAACTCGGCAAAACGATCGCTCAGGTTCGTAAGAGCCTCTCCGGCCGCTGCCTGCTCAGCGTCCTTTTTCCTGGGCGCGCAGCCGCTTCCGAGCGTCTTCCCGGCTACCCTGACCTCTATCTCGAATATTTTCCTGTGCGGCGGGCCTTTTTCGCCAATAAGTATGTACGACGGGGCCTCCTTGAAGAGCTTTTGCGAAAGCTCCTGGAGCCTGGGCTTGTAATCGAAATGTCCCGGCCCCTCTAAAGCGTCAGCCAGAAGCGGCGTGAATAGATCTTCGATGTATTCAAATGTCTTTTGAAAACCCTGATTGAAATAGATTGCGGCAATGAATGCCTCGAAGACCCCGGAAAGGATTGTCGGGTTGTCAGAGCCGCCGCTAAGCCGCTCTCCCTTGCCCAGGAGAAGGTACTTATCGAGAGAGATCTCCCTTGCGATGCCGGCAAGAGAGAGCCTGTTGACGAGCTTTGCCCTCATCCTCGTAAGCTCGCCCTCGTGAATGTCCGGGAACTTCCTGAAGAGCATGTGGCTGATAATATTCGAGAGTATGGCGTCGCCGAGGAATTCGAGCCGTTCGTTCGATTTGAGCCCCGCGCCCTCTTTTTCGTTCAGAAACGACCTGTGAACGAATACCTTCTTCATAAGCGCGTCATCGGTAAATACAAAAGGCAGGCTGCCCATAAAACCTTGTAGCGGATATTCGTCCTTCAAACTGCACCTCCGGGGTTTAACAAGCCCTCGACAAGTTTGAGGGTTTCGTTTATACCCTCCCCATCGACGGGGGAGGGCAGGGTGGGGGTGAAGGATTTATCACCCTTCCCTCATTCCCCTCCAGTCAAGGGAGGGGAGGAAAGTTACTGTAATATTCATATTCTCTCCCCTTGGGGGAGAGGAGTAAGGTGAGGGGGTCTTTCATGCCGCCCCCTCATCCCAACCTTCTCCCCGAAGGGGAGAAGGAGGAAAAGCGCCAGGCGATTTCAATAGGTGAAGAAAACCGAAAATGGAATTATTTCGTTTCTGCTAACATGCCGCCAGGTATACAGGCGATAAGGCTCGTTTCGACCACTTCTTTCTTCAGTCTGTCCTCACCATTAAGGAAGACCTGTATATAGTTCCTTGCTCTGCCCTTCAATAGGCCGCTCTTTTTGTCGCGGCCCATCTCTACCAGTACGCTCGCCTTTTTACCTATGAAATTCCTGTGAAAGGCATCTCTTTTCCGTTCATCGAGCGCATGGAGCCTATCGCAGCGCTCCTTGATCTTTATAGGAAGGACCTGGCCGTCATAGTCAACAGCGGGCGTGCCGCGCCTCTTTGAGAACGGGAATATGTGGAGGTAGGAGACGGGCAGGCCGCTTAACAATAAGAATGTGTTTTCGAATTCCTTATCTCCCTCTCCGGGAAAGCCCGCTATAATATCGACGCCGATCGATACCTCTGGGATTGAAGCAGAAAGCCTTTCAACCTTTTCGGCAAAGAGCGTTCCAGTATATGGCCGCCTCATGCGCCGCAATACTGCGTCATCTCCGCTCTGCAGCGCAAGGTGCAGGTGGTTGCAGATGCGCTTGGAGTCTTTGAGGATGTCTATGAGATTATCCGTCACCTCATCCGGGTCGAGCGAGCTTATCCTGAACCTGCATGGATAATTTTTTTGTTCGATGAGTTCGAGGACAGAGGCGATGTCCGTCGCTGGGCCGAGGTCAGCGCCCCACGCGCCCAGGTGTATGCCGGTGAGGATTATTTCTCCATATCCGCTTTCGACGAGGGCGTCCAGCTCTCTTTCGACCTGCTCCAGTGATAAGCTCCTTGAAAGGCCCCGTGCCTTGGGGATTATGCAGTACGCGCAGGCCCTGCTGCACCCTTCCTGAATTTTGAAATTAGCGCGGGTGCGTCCGCCGGAAGAGCGCGCGCGGAGCGTCCACGGCGTGCCGTCCTGCCACTCGCCTATGGCCTCTACAGTCATCTGCTGCCTGCCCTTCAAAAGATACTCGACTATCTTTCCCTTCTCAGGGTTGCCCACGACGTAGTCAACGCCTTCGATGGAGCTGACCTCATCGGGCGAGACCTGCGCGTAGCAGCCTGTCACGATGACGATTGCGCCGGGGTTAACGTTGCGCGCCTTCCTTATAGTCTGGCGCGACTGGTGGTCTGTCCTGCCTGTTACTGTACAGGTGTTTATGATGTAGGCGTCGGCAGGGCCGGGAAAGGGGACGACCCGCAACGACGCCTCTCTTAGCGCGTCCTCAAGGGCAGATGAGTCGTACTGGTTCGACTTGCAGCCGAGCGTGGATATGGCGACAGTCGATATGGAAGTCAGGCCGCTCATTTCAATGCCCCTGTTATCCAGCCGCCGCCCAGGACCTCATCATTCCTGTAGATGACCACGGCCTGCCCCGGTGTTATTGCCTTCTGCGGTTCGTTGAATTCTATTTTGATTGTCCCATCATCATTCGATGTCACGGTGCAGGCCGCGCCAGCGTGGCGGTAGCGGATCTTGGCCTCGACCCCTGAAAGTCCAGCGCGCGCCATATCCTGCGCCTCAGGGTCAATCCAGTTGACCTCGTTGGCAATAAGGCCCTTTGAATATAGATCTTCAATCCCGCCGACCACGACGCGGTTTTTTGGCACATCGATATCGAGCACATAGAAAGGCCCGCCTGAGAGGCTCAAGCCCTTTCTCTGTCCGATGGTGTAATTGAAGAGGCCCTTGTGGGAGCCCAGGATTTTTCCGTTGGTATCGACGATATCTCCGGGCTCTTTAGGCACTCGGGTTGAGAGGAACTCGGCGTAGCTCGGCTCCTCGACAAAGCATATTTCCTGGCTCTCGGCCTTCTCTGATGTGCGGAGATTCAGCCTCCGGGCGTGTTCGCGCACTTCGGCCTTTGTGAGGCCGCCGAGAGGGAAGCGAACTCGCTCAAGCTGTCGTTGTGTCATTGTGAATAGGAAATAGCTCTGGTCTTTGGTGGGGTCAATGCCCTTTAAAAGCCTAAAACCCCAAGGCGCCTGCTCTATGCGGGCGTAGTGGCCTGTTACTAAATAGTCTGCCTCAAGGCCGATGGCCTTCCTTGGAAGGACCTCGAACTTAAGTATCTGATTGCACTTTATGCAGGGGTTTGGGGTGGAGCCGCTGGTGTAGGAAGATATGAAGTAATCGACGACCTCCTTTGAGAAGGCCTCTTCGACGTTGACGACGTAGAAGGGCACGCCGAGCCTGTCGGCAACGCGCCTCGCGTCGTGGATGTCGTCGAGCGTGCAGCAGCTGCCTGCGGTTGCGCCGCTACCGTCGTCTTTTCTGGAGTAGTCCCAGAGCTGCATCGAGACGCCGACGCATTCATAGCCCTGCTCAACGAGTAGAGCAAGGGCTGTGGATGAGTCGACCCCCCCGCTCATGGCGACCACGGCCTTTTTGCGTGCCATGTCCTGCCTTTATTTAGGGTATCGGGGTAATCCCCTTGATTTTAATAAAGATTGGGGCGATTTACCAGAGAAAAGTTGGGGAGGGGATTGAGTCATTGCGAGCGGAGCGAAGCAATCTATTTTTTGACAAAGAATATTGAATTGGGTATAATAATGACATTATTGTTATTAAAATGACATGCGCATGGGGGGGGGTGCTATGGCATATAACGCAAAGACGGCCTGCAAGTTAACGGGCATAACCTATCGGCAGCTGGTTTATTGGGACGAAACTCATTTCATCAAACCTTCCTTGAGCGAAGCAGAAGGGACAGGCTCTGTCCGTCTTTATTCCTTTACGGATCTGGTGCAGTTGAAGGTGGCAAATGCGCTCAAGACGCAGGGCGTGAGCCTGCAGAAGATTCGCAAGGCGGTAACGTGGCTCAAGAAGAACTTTCCGGATATCAAAAAGCCGCTTGCCGAGAAGAGGCTCATCACTGACGGTAACACTATATTTGTCTGGGCCGAGAACAGGGAGGCTGCCCTTGATGTGCTTTCCAGGGGGCAGCTTGTAATGAGTATAGCCGTAGGGCAGATTATCGAGGCAATGAAGGGCGAAGTCGCCAAGATCACCCGCGAGAAGAAGTATACCGTCAAGGTTAAAGGCAAGAGCTATGCGGTACTCCTTCATCCAGACCTTGAAGATGGGGGCTTCTGCGTAGATTGCCCGGCCCTTCCCGGCTGCAGCTCCCAAGGGGATACTGTTGAAGAGGCCCTTGATATGATAAAGGACGCCATCTCGGGCTATCTTGAAGTCCAGGCAGAGACGAAGAAGAAGGGACGGGCCTCTGCCTGATGGACGGGCTGCATAATCTAAAGCCTGAGAAGGTCATTAAGGCCTTTGAACGGGCAGGCTGGTCTGTCAGGAACCAGACCGGCAGCCACGTGGTGCTCAAGAAAGATGGCAATCCGGTTTTGCCTACAATTCCGGTGCATAAAGGCAAGCCGATAAAGAAACCACTGCTGCTGAAACAGATAAAAATGGCGGGGCTAACGGTAGAGGAATTTTTGGGGTATTACAGGTGAATACCTTTTAGTGCAATGAATGGTGCGCACGGCGCACCCTACGGGGTTTAAGCACAGAATAGGAAAAAAATTATGTCTTTTGATGAACATGGTTTTTTAGGAAAAGAAGCCGTACAAGTGGCTCAGCGGATTCGAGCAAATCATAGAGAATTATTCGAGTTTAGTTATGACGTGAACTCTTTTGCACAAAAATTAAGAAAAAATCTAAATATTAATTTTGAAAAACGCCAGGATTACTTATCCACTTTTTTCTTTATAAGAATTTTGGAGAGCGCTCAGGCAGTAAACGTTCTAACTGAACGAGGATTCGAACTAGAGGCTTCAGTCATAGTGAGAACACTTTTTGAGTCATTTGTTTATTTAAAGTTGTGTGTTGAAAGAGAAAGCTTTGCTGATGAATATATGCAATATGGGGAAATCAAGGCACTTAGTGACTTACGGAACATCTTGAAATTTGAAACATATAAAAAATATGGGGAGTTTGGGAGCAGGGAACAAATTGAAGCATTGATATCGTACATTGAGGAACGATATCCAAAAAAAAGAAGAGATGCGCTTATAAGTAAGTTTCAAAAAAAGCAACTCGCAAAAGATGCAAACTTTTTAGAGCTATATGCAACACTATATTCTATAACTTCAGGGTCAGCACATACAGGTATGCATGCCTTAAGAAGGCATATCAAAATTAATGAATTCGCAAAGCCAATTAATTTTGTAGCTGGACCGGCCGATGATTGTGCGATGATGCATTTAACCACGGCTGCCGATTTTTTATTGAGGTCTTCAGCTTATGTTTGTCAGTTATTCCAAATTGATGAAAAAAATCAGATTGAAACTTTTATTAAGAAATTAGTACAATTGCAATCGTATTCATCGGATACGAAATAACTGTAAAGTTTTGCCTGGTGGGCATAGCCCACCCTACAAAAAGACAAAGCCCCCTCAGGTCTCCCTGAGGAAGCTTCTCTATTAAATCTGAAAACCGTATCTACTTCGCCGGTGCCGCAGCCTCGGCGAGTTTCTTCTTGTAGTCCTCTATCGCAGCGTGGAGGGCGTCGGCTGCGAGGTTCGAGCAGTGCATCTTCACCGGCGGCAGGCCGTCGAGGGCCTCTGCAACCGTGTTGTTAGAAATCGACTCGGCCTCGTTGAGGTCCTTGCCCTTTACGAGCTCTGTCACCATCGAGCTGGTGGCTATGGCCGCGCCGCAGCCGAAGGTCTTGAACTTCACATCCTGTATGACATTGTTCTCGACCTTTATCGTAAGCTTCATGATATCGCCGCAGGCAGGGTTCCCGACCATGCCCGTTCCGCTCGCTTCCTCAAGCTCGCCCACGTTCCTCGGGTTCGAGAAGTGGTCCATTACCTTTTCGCTGTACATTGCTGTCTCCTGTCTATTACGCCTGTTGTTTGGGACAGCGCGTTAAACTAAAGCATACCTGCATTGCGCCTCGGCTGGGCAAAAGCGACGTACGGAAAGAGTACGCCTCATTCCTCGCCTTCGTCGCGCCTTGGTCTGCTTTGTTCTGACGCGCTGTAATTAAAAGCCTGTCTACCTTCTATGTTTTTCTAAATGGGCCTCTTGCCCCGTTGCTTGCAGATGAATGTTGGGTTACGCTGCGCTAACCCAGCCTACTAAAAATTCCGTCAAGGGAGGGGAGGACTGATTGGATAATCTCCCCGTACCCCTCTTTAAGAAAGAGGGGCTTTTATTCACCCTGCCTTCACTCCGTCAAGAGAGATCTAATTTGTCATTCTGAACGAAGTGAAGAATCTGATTTGGTCTTAATACGAGATTCTTCGGTCGCTTCGCTCCCTCAGAATGACAGTTCTTTGATAATCTCCCCCTGCCCCTCTTTAGAAAAGAGGGGGATATAAATCTTGCTTTCCTCTCCCCACGGGGGAGAGGACTAAGGTGAGGGGGTCTTTCGGGATATGCCCCTCACCCTACGCTTCGCTCGCCCTCTCCCCGGAGGAGAGGGGGCACAAACCGGGCAGCTAAACTACCCAGACCTTAATTCTATTCCAACTCTCGATTCCTTGTCAACCCTCGGCCCCTGCGTAGAGCGGGGACATTGCCCTCATCCTCTCGACTATGGGCGGCATGATTTCCAGCAGGTAGTCTATCTCCTCGATAGTATTGGACTTTCCGAGGCTGAACCTTACCGACCCGTGGGAAAGTTCGTGGGTCATGCCCATCGAGACCAGCACATGTGATGGCTCAAGGCTGCCTGAAGTGCAGGCAGAGCCGCTTGAGGCGGCGATGCCCTTCATATCAAGGCTAAGAAGGAGAGATTCACCCTCAACGAACTCGAAAGAGATGTTCGCGGTATTGGGGAGCCTCTTGTCAGGATGTCCGTTGACGGTTATGTGCGGCACGCGCTCTGCCATGCCCTTCTCAAGCCTGTTCCTCAACATCGTAAGGTGCGCTATTTCCTTTTCCATGTCACGGAGCGCGATCTCAGCCGCCTTGCCCATTCCGACGATGCCGGCGACGTTCTCTGTGCCGCCCCTCCTGTTCCTCTCGTGGTGGCCGCCGTGGATAAGCGGTACGAGCCTGGTGCCCCTCTTTACATAGAGCGCTCCAATGCCCTTTGGCCCGTAGAGCTTGTGGCCTGAGATGGTCATGAGGTCGACATTCAAATCCTGCACATCTATCTTTATCTTGCCGGCTGCCTGTACCGCGTCGGTGTGGAAGGCAACGCCCTTCTCCTTCGCTATCGCGCCGATTTCTTTAATGGGGAAGAGGACGCCCGTCTCGTTGTTGGCGAACATGACCGTTATAAGGATGGTCTTGGGCGTAATCGCCGCCTTCAAGTCGTCCAGGTTTATGAGCCCGTGCTTGTCTACATCTAAATAGGTTACCTCAAAGCCTTCCTTTTGAAGGTGCTTGCAGGTATTGAGCACAGCAGGGTGCTCGACCTTTGTGGTTATTATGTGGTTGCCCTTAACCTTGTTTGCCCAGGCAAGCCCTTTTATGGCGTGGTTATCGCCCTCTGTGCCGGAGCTTGTGAAGATCAGCTCAAGGGGCGCGCAGTTCAGCATGGCGCATATCCGCTCCCTCGCGTCCTCGACAGCCTTTCTCGTGCCCCTGCCTGCCCAGTGAATGGAAGAAGGGTTGCCCCACTGGTCCTTCAAGAACGGGACCATCGCGTCGAATACCTCGTCAAGGACCGGAGTTGTCGCGTTGTGGTCAAAGTAGATCCTGTTCAATGTAAATCCTCCAAAGTTATTCGGTGACGCTGCACAGGTTCGCGTTCACCCGCGGCTCCCCGTTCTTCTGGGCGAGCGCTTCCCTGCTAAGGTCTTCTATCGATACCGAGTTCAGGAACTCTGCTATCTTTTCTGCAAGGCACTTCCAAACCCTCTGGGTAGTGCAGCGGGTCGCCCTGTCGCAGCCCGCCGAATCGTCGTCAAGGCAGGCTACCGGGTTCATCGGCTCTTCGACAACGGAGATTATCTCGCCTACGCTTATCTCGGAGGCCTGCTTTGCCAGTACATAACCGCCGCCAGGGCCGCGCACGCTCTTCACTATCTCGCCTTTTCTCAGCTTTACGAAGAGCTGTTCAAGGTAGGAGAGCGATATGCCTTCTTCGGCGGAGATGTCCTTCAGAGTTACCGGCTTGTTTCCGGAAGTGTGGCAGGCCAGGTTGACTATCGCCCGTACCGCATATTGTCCTTTTGTGGAAAGTCTCAATACAAAGCCCCTTTTTTCAAAATCTGCTAAAATGCCAATATGTACAATCTAATATACCTTATCAAATTTGTCAAGTATTAACGGGTAAAAACCTCTATCAACCTGAGCTGAAAAAAAATCCAGAGTACCATGAAATCTGATATAGACACCTTTTTTGGGGCTTGATATAATTCTGGTATGAAAAAGACTCACAAATTCAAATATTTACCTGACAAATCATTCAGGCCGTTCGTAAAGGGCCTCATCGGCGCGTACAGGGTTTACGGCTCTGTTGAAAAGGACGGACACCCGGCCTTTGGCCAGATATCAGAGGCGGACGAACTGGTGCTTTCCGAGCGGCCAAGCTATCTTTCCGCAAAAGAGTTCCTTTTCCCTCAGCGCGAGGTGCTCCTCAAGTTCAACATGCGCTCAAATACTCATATCCCGGTCATCGAGGCCGAGAGGCAGGTACTGATCGGCCTGCACCCCTGCGACATCAAGGGGCTCTCGCTCATGGACAGGGTTTTTGCGGGCGGCGTCTCAGACCCCAACTATCTCGCAAGGCGAGAGCATACGATAGTCATCGGCGCTGACTGCATGCCGGACGAGTACTGCTTCTGCCAGAGCCTGGGAAATTCCGAGGCTAATGAGGGTTTTGACCTCTTCCTGCACAGGATATCAAAAGGGTATCTGGTGAGGACAGGCACCGAAAGGGGGGCCGAACTGCTGCTTAAGCATGCCGACGTCCGCGAACCCTCTGAAAAAGAGATTAAGGATTTAGAAGAAAGAAAAAGGAAGAGGGACGCGGCATTCAGGGCAAGGGTAAACGCCAGCCCCGAGGAGCTTCCTTCCATAT
>Ga0209431_10003964_pt1 | contig 11655 bp, 11 predicted proteins | sample RifCSP13_3_FD_184021 | JGI IMG/M metagenome (GOLD analysis project Ga0209431, IMG submission 184021) | Soil microbial communities from Rifle, Colorado - Rifle CSP2_sed 13_3 (SPAdes) (version 2) | ecosystem: Environmental > Terrestrial > Deep subsurface > Rock core/Sediment | place: Rifle...
GATCGTGACGATTTTGTCTTCCAGCGGCTGGCGCAGGACTTCGAGCGTCTTTTGCGCGAACTCCGGCAGTTCGTCCAGGAACAGCACGCCCCGGTGGGCGAGCGAGATTTCGCCGGGGCGCGGGTAATTTCCACCGCCGACCAGTCCGGCATGGCTGATGGTGTGGTGCGGCGCGCGAAAGGGGCGGTGCTGGATCAGCGGCGTGCTCGGCGGGAGTTGATCGGCGACTGAATAGACGCGCGTGACGTCGAGCGCCTCGTCAATCGTCATGCGCGGGAGGATGGAGGGGAGCGCGCGGGCGAGGAGTGTTTTGCCCGCGCCCGGCGGCCCGGTCATGATGACGTTGTGCCCGCCGGCGGCGGCGACCTCGAGCGCGCGCTTGACGTGCTCCTGGCCCTTGACCTCGCGGAAGTCGGTCGGCACGAAAACCGGTTCGCCGCCCACAACAGGTTCCACGATGGTGGCCGGGATCGGTTCCGCGCCCGAAAGGTGGTTGACCAGTTGGGCGAGGTTCGTCACCGGGATCACGGTCACGTCCGGGATGAGCGCGGCCTCGGGCGCATCCGCTTCGGGGACAAACACCGTGCGGTAGCCCTGCGCCCGCGCAAGCGCCGTCATAGGCAGCACGCCGCGCACGTGGCGCACGCTCCCGTCCAACGAGAGTTCGCCCATCACCAGCGCGCCCTCGAAACTCTCGGGCAAAATTTGCCCGGCGGCGGCCAGCACGCCGAGGGCGATGGGCAGGTCGTAGGCCGGGCCTTCCTTGCGCAGCGCGGCGGGCGCGAGGTTCACCGTGAGGCGCTTGCTCGGAAAGTAGAAGCCGGCGTTGCGGATGGCGGCCTGCACGCGCTCGCGCGATTCCTGCACGGCGGCGTCGGGCAGGCCCACGACGACAAAACTCGGTAAACCGTTGGCGGTGTCCACCTCGACCTCGATGATCGCGCCGTCGAGGCCAATCACCGCACACGAGTAGACTTTGGCAAGCATGGGCTAAGTGTAATCAAGTTAGAGGGGAAGAGCAAACATGAACCACGTCGAATGCCGGCTAATTATTTCGGAGACTCGACTCACGCTGACACTAGTTCATCTTAGCGTTAACACGTCAAAAGCGCCCCGTTGGCCCACTATTAGGTTGCGTCGACACGCTTCGCGCGTGGACGTGTGTACAGCCCAACGGTAAGATCCATCGGGCTCGTAACCCGGAGGTCGTTGATTCGAATCCTGCCCCACTACTTATCGAGAGGCACCGCGATCTTGCGGTGCCTTTTTTCCCAAGCGCGCCGCGTGGCCGCTCGGGCCGTGGACAACCACAACCCAGCAAAGTGCGTCGCATCATCTGGCTGACCTGTCCATCGGTGATTCGGACCCTGGACGAATGGCCAGGGCAAAGGCTATTGACAACCCGCAAATACGTGTATATACCCCTAATCATGCGCGAACCTACGGAACATGACCGGATTGAACACCTGGCGCGCACGTGCGCCGGCATCAACCTGCGCCGGGCCTCGCGGGCAGTCTCCAACTACTACGACAGTGTACTGCTGGCGGCATGCGGGCTGCGCGCCACCCAGATTCCAACGTTGGTGGCGCTCTATCTGGCTGGCCCGCTGACGATCCACGAGATCGCCGTGAAACTGGGGCTTGACCGTACCACGCTGACCCGCAACCTGAGACTTCTGGAGAAGGGGGGGCTGATCAAGATGGAGCCGGGCCAGGACCAGCGCACCCGCGTGGCTGCCCTGACCAAACACGGCAAGAGCGCCTTGCTCAAGGCCTTACCGGTATGGGAAGAAGCCCAGGCCCACGTGGTGAACGGCCTGGGCGAGGCGCGCTTCCGCGCCCTGCTCACGCAATTGTCGGATGTCGCCGAACTGACGCGTGAAGAGGGACATCCCGACTAGGCCCAGGCCGGCAACGCCTCTTTTTTTGTTCGCATAGGTGTATATACACTAATTGGTGGGGACCCGCTCCGATCACACGCCTGAAGGAAGGAAAGAAATGAATATCCCATTCTACGTGACGGCCTCGGTGGTCGTCGTCGCCGCCATCGCAGCGATGGCCATCCCCATCACCCTGGCGCGTGCCAGCCGACGCGCCGCTCTTCCCGTGAACGTCGCCGCGTTCGTCGGCCTGGCGCTGGGCGCCGGGTTCGTTCTGACCACGGCCCTGGCGGCGGCAGGCGTCTATGAACTGGCGCTCGGCGAAGTCGTCCCGGCTGTGAGCCTCGGGCTGCTGGCCGTCCTCGCCGGCGCCGGTCTCGCGATTCTTTTCTCTCCCCGGCTGCGGCGGGTGCTCGACCATCCGGCCGCGCAACAAGGCGTCATCGCTCTGCAATCCTGGCGAATCGAGGGCGCCGCTTTCCTGGTCCTGATGGTGCTCGGCCAGCTGCCCCCGCTCTTCGCTTTGCCGGCGGGCCTTGGCGACCTGTTCGTGGGGCTGACGGCGCCGTTCGTGGCGCGCATGCTCCTCCGCCCTGGCGCTCGCCGCTGGGCGATTGCCTGGAATCTGTTCGGCCTGGCTGACCTGGCCGTCGCGGTCGGCCTGGGGGTGACCACCACACCCCCCACCCAGCTCTTCTTCACGACACCCACCTCAGTGGCGATCACCGCCTTCCCCCTGGCGATCATCCCGACCTTCCTGGTACCGCTTTCGATAATGCTCCACCTGGTTTCGCTGCGGTACCTGTTCTCTGCCGCGGCCAGGTCCGGCCCGAGTGAAAAAACGCCTTGGACGAACAACCAACCAGTTATCGTCGAAAGGCCATCTGACCAAGGCCGCCTTGTGTCTAACCACGGAGATTGAATACCATGACAACCCACACCGTCCTCGCGCCGTCCATCGCCGGCGAATCAATACCTGGCTACGCTTCTCGCTGGAAGGCGATGATCTTCATTGCCGTTTCCCTGCTCGTCATCGCCATTGACAACACTATTCTGAACGTCGCCTTACCGTCGATCTCACGCAGTCTCGGCGCCAGCGCCAGCGAACTCCAGTGGATCATCGCCGCCTACGTGTTGGTATTCGCCTCCCTCCTGCTTACCATGGGCGCGCTCGGCGACCGAATCGGACGCAAGCGCAGCCTCCAAATGGGCCTGCTGCTGTTCGCTCTAGGTTCACTGGGGTGCGCGCTGTCCACCACGACTGCCGTGCTCATCACCGCCCGCGCCTTCACCGGCATCGGCGCCGCGCTGATCATGCCCGCGACCCTGTCCATCATCAATGCGAGCTTTCCGGCGAACGAGCGGGCGCGCGCCATCGCCATCTGGGCGGCCATCTTTGGATTGGGGATCGGCGTCGGCCCGCTCACCGGCGGCCTGCTCCTGAGATTCTTCGGCTGGCAGTCCGTGTTCTTCATCAATCTCCCGATTGTGGCCGTGGCGATGGCCGGCGGCCGCGCCTTCATCGGCGAATCACGCGACGAACACGCTCCCGCGCTCGATCTGCCAGGGGTGCTCCTGTCCATCGTCGGTTTGTTTGCGTTGGTTTTCGGGATCATCAACGCGGGTGAGTTCGGCTGGGCAGCCCCGCAGGCGCTGGGCGCCTTTGGCGCTGCGCTGGCGCTGCTCGCCCTGTTCACGATTTGGGAAAGCCGCGCTCGGAACGCGATGCTGCCCCTGCGCTTTTTTGCCAATCCGTCTTTCACCCTGGCCAACACCGCCCTCGTGCTGATGACGTTCAGCCTGTTCGGATTGATCTTCATGCTGACTCAGTACTTCCAGTCGGTGCTGGATTACGAGCCGCTGATCGCGGGCATCGTTCAACTGCCTGTGGCCATGGCGGTGATGGTGACCTCCGTCCGATCGGCAAGCATCGCCCAACGGTTTGGCACCAAACGCACCGTGGCCGCCGGCGCGCTTTTGGCCGGTCTGGCGCTGCTCTACACCCGATTCACGGCCGACGTCGACACGCCCTACTGGGTGATCTTCATCGGGCAGGTGGTCTTCGCGAGCGGGTTGGGGCTGATGATCAGCCCTTCGACCAATTCGGTCATGCAGTCTGTGCCGGTGAGAAAATCTGGCGTTGGTTCCGCGATGAATGATACGACGCGGCAGGTTGGCGGCGCACTGGGCGTTGCCGTGTTGGGTTCTACCTTGAATGCGGTTTACCGTGACCAGCTGAGGCAGCTCCTTGACGCCTTACCGCAACTCTCGCAGTCTCTGCGCGAGACGATACTTCGGAGCATTCAAGGGGCGCATGTAGTAGCCAGGCAACTGCCGGATAGTGCACAGGCGATCGTTGACGCCTCGAAAGCCGCATTTGTGGCCGGCATGCATCAGGCCCTGCTACTCGGAGCGATCATTATGCTCGCCTCTGCTGTTCTGACCTTTCTCTACTTGCCGGATCAAGTCCAACGCACGCCGGACATCCATTGATGAGCCAGGGAGCAATGCGGGTACGTTGAGAAAAATAGGAGACGTGTCATGTCGGAGCAGATTACATTGGACCGCTGGATATTCAGGATCGGAGGAGGAGCAGCTATCCTCGGCTCACTCTTCGCCGCGGTGGGCAACCTCCTGCACCCCATCACGCCACGGGACGACCCCCAGGGCGTGGCGCAGGTCATCGCCCAGAGCGAGCACTGGACGCTCATCCACCTGATCATCGTCCTCGGCATTCTCCTCATGCTGGCCGGCCTGATCGCCATTCGGCACTCGATCAAGGATGGGCTGCCCGAGGCCCTCGCCCGGCTGGGCGTTTACGCGGCCACGATCGGCGTGACCGTCGGCTTGATCACGGTCATTCTCGACGGTGTCGCGGCGAAGCAACTGGCCGGCCAGTGGGCCATGGCCCTGGAATCCGAGAAGCCGATCGCACTCGCTATGGTGTCTGCCAACGAGACGATCAACTTCGCGCTCGCCGGCCTCTTCAACATGTCATTTGCGGGCGTGCCGTTCATCCTCTTCGGCCTCGCGGTCGCGTTCAGCAATGCCTACCCACGCTGGCTGGGCTGGACGGCCGCGGCGGCCGGAAGCGGGTCTATCGGCGCCGGCCTCGTCCAGGCCCTCACAGGCGAACCGACGATGGCGTCCCTCATCCTGACGATCATCGGTCCGACTGTGATCTCCTTGTGGCTGTTGGTGATGGGGATTCTCATGCTTCGGAAAGCGGCTCGCCCGGCTCGACAGGCCGAAGCTGCTCCGGATGTCGGACACAATCAAGATTCGAAAGTGCAGGTACATTGAATGAATAGGCAGTCGGTTGTACTCATCACTGGCGCGTCGTCCGGCATTGGACATGCAATCGCCGAATCGTTGGTTCAGGAAGGGATGAGGGTTTTTGGCGCCAGCCGCTATCCTGACCGCGTGACACCTGCTGCCGGCGCTGAATATGTACGCCTTGACGTGCGCTCCGAAGAGTCAGTGCAGGCATGTGTAAATGAAGTCATGAAACGAGCAGGGCACATCGATGTCCTTCTCAACAACGCCGGTTATGAACTGGGAGGGGCAATTGAGGCAACCACCCTGGAAGAAGCGAAAACCCAGTTCGAGACGAATTTCTTCGGCGTGGCGCGCATGGTCAAAGCCGTTTTGCCCCCCATGCGTGAACGCGGCAGCGGGCACATCCTCAATATGAGTTCCGTCGTCGGTTGGTTAGTGCCGGCGCCGTTCCTGGGCTACTACGCCGCCAGCAAGATGGCACTGGAGGCGTACACCGAAGTTCTGCGCCATGAGGTGCTGCCATTTGGGATCAAAGTTTCGCTGATTGAGCCTTCGTTCATTAACACTAATCTCGGTAACAACCGGCAGATGGCTGCGGAAAACATACCAGCTTATGCTCCCTGGCAGCGGCGGGCATTCGGCGTAATCGAACATCGGGAACAAACCGCTCCGCCACCGCGTCTCGTGGCCGCGACTATTTTACGCGCCATAAGGCAGTCCAATCCACGACCGCGCTATACGGTGGGCCAAGGTGTCTGGGGATTATGGTTCATCCGGCGCTTCCTGCCCTGGTTTGCTTATGAGCGTGGAATTCGCAGTTTTTTCAACCTCGATGAGCATGGGGGATTGACGGGCCAGCCTGAGCAAACGACAGACGCATATCTCATATGACTTCGCGCGACCTTAACTTGAGAAGCGCAAGCAAGGCTTTGCACACGCACAAGGAGTGCTCGCATGAGAAGAATAATCGTATCAGAGTTCCTTACATTGGACGGCGTCATGGAAGCTTCAGAGCAGTGGCAGCCTCGCTACGTCAGCGACGATGTGGCGGAAGAAATCAGGGCGGGCATCCATTCGTCCGAGGCGTTGCTGCTGGGGAGAGTGACCTACGAAATCTTTGCCGCGTACTGGCCCCTCCAGACCAACAACGAGTCTGGGATTGCGGACAGGCTGAACAGCGAACATAAGTTTGTCGTTTCTACTACCCTTGAAAAGGCGGAATGGAAAAATTCAACGCTGATCAAAGGCGCGAAGCGTGTGGTGGAAGAAATCCGCACGCTGAAGCGGCAGCCCGGTGGGGATATTCGAATTCTCGGCAGCGCCACACTCGTCCAATCGCTGATGCAAGTGGGCCTTGTGGACGAGTATCGGCTCATGGTCCATCCTATTGTTTTAGGGCACGGGAAGCGTCTTTTCAACAACGGGATGGAGACGACGGGCCTGAAGCTCGCCGGATGCAAGGTGTTCAGTTCAGGAGTGGTTTTACTACGTTATCAGCCTGACAATTAATAGAGGGAGAACAAACATGAGAAAAATATTTCTATTCATGCATGTGAGCCTGGACGGCTACTTTGAAGGTCCAGGTCACGACATTTCCTGGTTCAACAGCGACGACTATCATTTCGAAGCGTTCTCGCGCGAGCAGAGCAAAGAAGTCGACACGCTGCTATTCGGACGCAAGACGTATGAATTGATGAAAAGCTTCTGGCCCACGCCGCAAGCTGAAGAAATGCAGCCTGAAGTCGCCCAATTCATGAACGAAAAGCTCAAAGTCGTCTTCAGCCACAAGTCTTTTGAGCCGGGTTGGAATAACGTTACGGTCATTAGCGATGATGTTGCCGGGGAGGTTAAGAGGCTCAAAGCGCAGCCCGGCAAAACCATCGCCATGTTCGGCAGTAACAACTTATGCGTTAGCTTGATGCAGGCAGGCTTGATTGACGAGTTCCGGATATTGGTGAATCCGGTCGCGCTTGGAGAAGGCACCTCACTGTTTGAGGGCTTGCCAAAGAAAGCCGATCTTACATTGACGGAGACGCGCAAGTTCAAGTCTGGAAAGATCTTGCTTACTTACAAGCCCGTTGAGAGATAAGTGAGCGAGGGAGTGACCTGACGCGTGATTCGCATGTATCCAGAACTCTTACAGATTGGCGAAGCATCGGCGCGACGCGCCGATAGGCAGATTTTGTTCAGCATTTAGCTGAAAGGAGCTACAAATGAGAAAAGTCATCGTTTCAGAGTTCGTGACACTGGATGGCGTCATGGAGGCGCCAGATAAATGGCAGTTCCCATTCTGGAATGACGAAACGGGGAAGTTTAAGCTCGACGAACTACTCGCGTGCGACGCTCTGCTGTTGGGACGGGTGACCTATCAGGAATTTGCAGAGGCCTGGCCATCGATGACGGATGAAGAGGGTTTCGCTGACCGGATGAACAGCCTGCCCAAGTTCGTTGTTTCAACGACCCTGAAAGAACCTAATCTTAAGTGGAACAATTCAAGGCTGATTAAAGGGGACATCACGCGCGAAACATCCAAGCTAAAGCAACAGCCCGGTCAGGACATCCTAATCTCCGGCGGCGCCGGTCTTGTCCATTCGCTGATGCAACGGGACCTCATCGACGAATATCGGCTCTTGGTCTATCCGGTTGTTCTGGGGAGGGGAAAGCGTCTCTTTAGAGACGAGAGCAATGCGACCCTGAAACTTGTAGAAACAAAGACGCTTGGTTCAGACGTTGTTTTGCTTACTTACCAGCCCGAAAAACAAGAATAGCTACCACTAGCAGATTTTGTTCAGCTGAGCGAAGTTGCTCTTCATCGGGGTGCAATCGATCGGACAGCAGGGCGGCCGCAGAGATCATCGGCGGTCTCCGGCGCGAGCGGCTCGAGATCCGGATCGGGCAGATTAATGCCCCAGCTGTGCTCAACCGCCTGGCGCCGCCGATGGCTGACGCCATCGTGGCGCGTGAGATCGGCGAGCTCGATCGCGGCATACTCGGTACCTGATGGCCGGTATCCGATTGTTCGACCACCTAGGCGCACAGCCACTTGAACTGGAAACGACGGGGGTGATAGACGCCCCCGGTGTAACGCACCTGAAATAGCGCATCGTCAGAGTGCCGTGAAAGGGCAATGAACATGGGAAAAGTCAGTGCCAACATGTCAATATCGCTGGATGGATTTATCGCCGGGCCGAACGTTAGCGCTCAACATCCTGTCGGTGAAGGCGGTGGACGGCTCCATGAATGGATGTTTCCGCCGAGGGGAAATTACCAGGAAGTTGTTGATGAAATGTTCAGAAATGTTGGGGCAGTCGTAATGGGCCGACAAATGTTCAACACTGGAGAGGAGCCATGGGGAGACGACCCTCCCTTTCATATGCCGGTGTTTGTGCTTACCCATGAGCCCAGACCAAAGGTAGTCAAGGAGGGAGGGACGATATTTACCTTCGTTTCTGACGGCATTGCCAGCGCTCTACAGCAGGCAAGGGCACACGCAGGCGACAAGGATGTTATGGTGGCAGGTGGTGCGAATGCCGTTCAGCAGTACTTGAGAGCCGGAGTGCTTGATGAGATACATCTTCACTTCATACCCGTACTACTCGGCAACGGTACCCGTTTGTTCAACGACCTGGGCGCGGGGCCCATTAAACTGGAAAGGACCAGGGTGATCGAGTCCCCTGGGGTAATACATCTTAGCTTCCGCGTCGTCAAGTAGCGGCTGGGTTCCAATCCTGTCCCTGGCCGCCAGGAATTACTCGACATAGCCGCCGTATGGCGTCAGAGGAGTCTCAACCATGACGATCGAAGAGCTTCTAACGGAAACCTATGCTGCATTCAACGCGCGCGACGTCGAAGCCGTCTTGCGGGTCATGCAGGCGGATGTGGACTGGCCCAACGGCATGGAAGGCGGCCGCCTCATCGGTCATGACGACGTCCAACGTTACTGGACGCGGCAATGGAGCCTCATCGATCCCACCGTCATACCTGAACGATTCGTCACGGAAGAAGACGGGCGTGTAGCGGTTGACGTCCATCAGGTAGTCCGTGATCTTCAGGGCAATGTGCTAGCGGACGTGATGGTTCAGCACGTCTATCAGGTTGAAGACGGCCTGATCAGATCAATGGAAATCCGGAGCGTTCGATCCTGACCTTCGGTACAGCAGCCTACTGTACGTAGGGATAGTGGCTGTCCTGGCCCTCCGCACCTTGCGGCCGCGGCCCAATCGGCTTAGTCTGTCAACTGCGTCCGAGAGGAGGAAGCGGATCTGACGTACCGAATAGCCGGCCGGCAGATTCGGCATCAAAGACAGCCTTATGGCCGATCGCAGGATGCAGGCGATCCGCGTCCACCAGTTTGGCGGACCGGAACAACTTAAGCTGGAGCAGGGGGGGAGGGCGTGAACACTCTCCACGCGGGACGTGCCGGGCGCACCCGGGACCGGACCTGCGGGCAGCCCCAGCCTGACTTTGGAAAGCCCTGCTGGCATTGACCATTGACGGAGGGACTTGACTCTTCGAAGCCAGACAGGTATCATGTGGATAGAACAAGTGTTCTACCTGGGAGTGAAAGGACCCTTTACAGCGATGGCGAAAAGACTGAGTCGTAAGGAGAGGACGGAATTGTTTCCTGAAAGCAAAAACGCCAGAAATCACGCCGGCAGCGGTTCTGACGGCGGAGCGACTGTCCACGGCTTCAACCGGAGCGCGGTCTCGATCCCGGACCTCCGCGCTCTGCTCAACGGCCGGGTGATAGCGCTGGACGATGCCAGGTACGAACAGGCGCGTACTATCTTCTATGGCGGGATCGACCGCCGGCCGGCGGCTATCGTCCGACCCTCGGACGCGAAGGACATATCCCAAGTCGTTTCGCTGGCGCGCGAGGCGGGGCTGGAACTTGCCATCCGCAGCGGCGGCCACAGCCTCGCCGGCCACAGCGTTTCCGACGGGGGCATCGTGCTCGACCTCGCGAACATGCGGGCGCTGCACATCGATGCCGAGCGCCGCACGGCATGGGCCGAGACGGGGTTGACCGCGGGCGAATACACGTCCGCGGCCGGGGCCTACGGCCTGGCGACAGGGTTCGGCGACACCGGCTCGGTCGGCATCGGGGGGATCACACTGGGCGGCGGCGTCGGGTTCCTCGTCCGCAAGCACGGCCTCACGATCGACGACCTGCTGGCCGCCGACATCGTGACCGCGGACGGCCAACTCGTTCGAGCGGATGCCGAGACGCATCCGGACCTCTTCTGGGCGATCCGCGGCGGCGGCGGCAACTTCGGTGTGGCGACCCGCTTCCAGTTCCGGCTGCACGAGGTCCATAGGATCGTGGGCGGCATGCTGCTGCTGCCGGCAACACCCGACGTGATCGCCGCCTTCATCGCCGAGGCGGAGGCCGCCCCGGAAGAGTTGTCCACCATCGCCAACGTTATGCCCGCGCCGCCGATGCCGTTCGTGCCCGCCGAGCAGCACGGCCGCCTCGTCGTGATGGTGCTGCTGGTCTACGCTGGCGAGGTAGAGGCCGGGGAACGCGCCGTCGCGCGGTTCCGGGCGCTCGCCCAGCCCATCGCCGACATGGTGAGGCCGATGCGCTACCCCGAGATGTATCCACCTGAAGCGGGCGGCTACCACCCGACGGCGGTGGCCCGCACGCTCTTCGTCAACACGATTGACCGCGACGCGGCAGAGACAATCGTAGAGTATCTCCAGGCGTCTGACGCGACGGTGCGGGTGGCGCAGCTCCGGGTGCTGGGCGGGGCGATGGCCCGCGTGCCGGTCGAGGCCACCGCGTTCGCCCACCGCCGCTCTAGAATCATGGTGAACGTGGCCGCGTTCTACGATGGCCCCGACGACCGGGCCGTGCGCGAGGCCTGGGTCGTGGACTTCGCCGCGGCGCTGAACCAGGCAGACTCCGGCGCGTATGTGAACTTCCTGGGCGACGAGGGCGAGGCGCGGGTTCGAGACGCCTACCCCGGGGCGACCTGGGATCGGCTGAGGGCGATCAAGGCTCGGTACGACCCGATCAACCTCTTCCGGCTCAACCAGAACATCCCGCCGGCCATCGAGGGTCCTGGAGAGTGAGGAGCAAGCGGACCTGGCTGTCGCTGCTGCGGCCACAGGGATGGGTGAGCGTGCACGTGATGATGAGGATGCTTGGAGGGACTTCAATGAGCAAAGTCGTTGTGAATATGAGCCTGACTCTCGATGGCGTCATGCAGGCGCCGGGCCGACCCGACGAGGACCCCCGCGGCGGCTTTGAGCACGGCGGTTGGGCGCTGCCCTACTTCGACTCGGTCATGGGCAGCGTCGCGGCAGAAGGAATCGCCAAGACGCCGGCCCTGCTGTTCGGGCGACGCACCTACGAGGACTTTTACACCGTCTGGCCCAAACGAACCGACAACCCCTTCACCGAGGTGCTCAACAACGCCCAGAAGTACGTTGCGTCAACGACGCTGGAGGAGCCGCTCCTGTGGAGCAACTCCACGCTCCTCAAAGGAGGCGA
>Ga0209431_10003966_pt1 | contig 11653 bp, 10 predicted proteins | sample RifCSP13_3_FD_184021 | JGI IMG/M metagenome (GOLD analysis project Ga0209431, IMG submission 184021) | Soil microbial communities from Rifle, Colorado - Rifle CSP2_sed 13_3 (SPAdes) (version 2) | ecosystem: Environmental > Terrestrial > Deep subsurface > Rock core/Sediment | place: Rifle...
GAATAGCGGTGAACATGAAATGGCATGTTCTATTTCATTTTTGTACTTTTTTCAACATAATACCGTTTCTCCAGTTGCCACAATCTTACCGTTTGATCATCGGAAACCGAAGCAAAAAATCGTCCACCGGGTGCAAAGCGAACGGAATTCACAATACCGGTGTGATCAGAAAAGGAATACAACTTATTGCCCGTTAACGCATTCCATATCCGGACCGACCTGTCGAGTGATCCGCTGGCAATATTATCTCCCAGGGGACTAAAACGTACAGGAAGACAGCTTTTTTCGTGTCCATGAAGCGTTGTAATATTCTTACCGGTATTAAAATCCCAGATCCGGATGGATTTCGCATATGATCCTGCCACAAGGCGCTGTGATGGCTGATGATAGTGTATTGACCAGATTTCGGTTGTGTATCCGCCGAAAGTACGCATGTGTCTCCCCTGAAGATCCATCAGTTTTATATCGGTTCCGCGAGCGGCAATGATCATATCCTCACCGGCAAATTGCAGCGCTTTGACAGCAAATGGATTCGTGATGCTACCGGTAAGTTCCCCCGTACGCGTATCCCATAAAAATATCATCTTATCATCACCGCCGGTAGCCAAAATGCTGCCATCGGCAGAAAAAGCCACAGCCTTAACAGGAGCGTCATGCTTTTTGAGGATCTTCACATCCGGTTCTCCAGGCTGTGCAAAAAGAATACCAGTACCATGAGCCACAAACAAAAAGATCAGGTTTATCAGCTTCATCTTTGGTCAGTTAGGCATCCGATTAAAGCAACAGTTTCTTATAAAGTTCATAATTCTCCTCATCGAAAACCACAAACAGTACTTTTTCGATCACCGTGCTTTTCCCGAGATATTTCTTCACGGCTGTGATGGCTACCTGTGCTGCTTTTAGCTTCGGATAGCCATATACTCCTGTGCTGATATTCGGAAATGCTATAGATTTAATGTTCTTTGACTCTGCCAATTGAAGGCTGTTGTAATAACATGAAGCAAGTAACCCGGGTTCCCCTGCATTCCCACCCTGCCATAACGGACCAACCGTATGAATAATATAATTGGCCGGCAGGTCATATCCCATGGTAATTTTGGCTTCTCCGGGAGGGCAACCTTTCAACTTGCGGCATTCCTCAAGCAATTGGGGTCCTGCTGCCCTGTGAATAGCACCATCCACCCCTCCTCCTCCAAGAAGTGTTGAATTTGCGGCATTCACTATGGCATCCACCTGCACCCGGGTGATATCACCCCTGATAATTTTGATCCGGTCCACTATTTTCTGATTTCAGCACCAAGTTCCTTAACAAAAGCATCCATAAGTTTTTTCATGGTACGGTCGATACGCTCATCGGTTAGGGTAGTTTCCGAATCCTGTAGTGTAAAACTTACCGCATAGGACTTCCTGCCTTTTTCAATGCGCTCTCCTTCATAAACATCAAACAGGTTTATCCGGGTTAGCAACCTTCGTTCCGTACGGAGAGCAATTTCCCTGATCATGGCATAAGTCACCGATTTATCAAGCAACAGGGCAAGGTCCCTGCGAACCTCCGGAAATCTCGGTGGTTCAACATGACGGATCTTATGATCACCCCGTATTTTCATTATATTGTCCCAACAGATCCCTGCATAAAAAACATCATTTCTAATATCGAAACCCTTAAGAAGAGGCTGTGCGATGAGGGTTAGTTCGGCGATCATGGTTCCGTTTTTACGGTAAACCAGTCCGTCGGTGAACAGGTCTTTTGTGCCGTTGAGCGGTTCTGTGGTTATTATTTCCAGGTCGATACCCAGGCGGGTAAGTACGTTTTCAAGAAATGCCTTTAGCTGGTAATAGCTGGAATCCTGTTCCGCGGATGTCCAGTTGGGTTCATACTTTTTGCCGGTAACCAGCATGGCTAAATGAAACTCCTCATGGTATTTCTCGAGGGGATTAACCGTACCCCGTTCCGGATTGAAAAAATAGCAATTCCCGAATTCAAATAACCTGAGATCAGCGCGCTGGCGGTTCGTATTGTGAAGTATGGTTTCAAGACCTCCGAATAGTAAAGATTGCCGCATAACATTCAGTTCGTTGCTCAGCGGGTTGATAATTCGTACCAGGTTCCCGGGCTTAAAAGTGAGCAGGTTATCATAATAGGCAGAACGCGTGAGCGAATTGCACATGATCTCATTAAATCCACTCCCGGAAAGGTATTCCGATATCATATCCACAAGCTTTTCCCTGTCGGGTTTGGGACTGTATGACAGGCTTGTATGAAGGGTCTCCGAGATTTCAATGTTATTGTAGCCATAAATCCTCAGTATTTCTTCAATGACATCAGCCTCACGCGTGACATCCACACGGTAGGTGGGCACGATCAGCTTGTAACCCGTATTGTCCTCAGAAATAAATTCAAATTCAAGTGACTGCAGGATCGACCGCAAAATATTCCGGTCGATCTTCTTGCCGATCAGCCTGTCGATATGGGTAAAAGAAACAGATACCCTGGCAGGTTCAATAGTTTCGGGATACACATCAACAATTCCGGAAGAAATGGTTCCGCCGGCCAGCTCCTTTAACAGCAGGGCACAGCGTTTTAGAGCCGGAATGATCATATTGGGATCGACACCGCGTTCAAACCTGAACGAAGCATCGGTATAGATGCCAAGACGCTTGGAGGTACGACGAACTGAAACCGGGTCGAAATATGCACTTTCAATGAAAATGTTGCGGGTGGTTTCCGTCACCCCAGAATGCAACCCGCCAAAAACTCCGCCGATGGCAACAGGACGTTCTCCGTCGCAAATCATCAGGTCGGTTGCCGAAAGCTTGCGTTCCAGTTTATCCAGTGTAATAAATGAAGATCCTTCGGGCAGGTTTTTCACGATGATCTTTCCACCCCTGAGCTCATCCGCATCAAAAGCATGAAGGGGTTGGCCGAGTTCATATAGAACAAAATTCGTAACATCAACCACATTATTGATCGGGTTCATTCCGATAGATCTCAACCTGTCCTGTAACCATTGCGGTGACGGACCTACTGTAACTCCGGTAATGGTAACTCCTGCATACCTGCGGCACGACCTGGAATTTTCAATACTTACTGCTACCGGATAGGTTTCATTGTCCACGGTAAACCTTGAAACATCGGGCCTGATAAGCGAAATATCCCTGTCCTTACCCAGATAGGCCGCCAGATCCCTGGCTACACCAAAGTGCGATGCACTGTCAATACGGTTTGGAGTAAGACCGATAACAAACATGATCTCCGGTTCAGCCTTGAAGTAGGTTCGGGCAGCCATGCCTACAGGTGCATCAGGTGGCAGGACCAGTATGCCTTCGTGATTCTCCCCCATCCCAATCTCATCCTCGGCACAGATCATTCCCTCAGAAGGGACCCCGCGGATTTTAGCCTTCTTTATCTGAAAACTTTCATCTCCTTTATAAAGCGTGGTTCCAATAGTTGCTACAACTACCCGTTGACCAGGGGCTACGTTGGGTGCCCCGCAAACAATGTTTAGCAACTCCTCCTGTCCGATATCCACGGTGGTAACCGACAGCTTATCCGCATCCGGATGTTTATGGCAGGTTTTCACCTCACCGATTACAAATCCTTCCAAACCGCCCTTTATTTTCTCCACCGATTCAACTGTTTCCACTTCGAGCCCGATACTGGTAAGAACCCTGGCTACCTCTGCGGCACTGAGATTTATGTCAATGTATTGTCTTAACCAACTGTAAGAAATGTTCATGAATAAGTAATTATAAATAACAAAAATAGTAATTTTTATGTGTGTACTTCATCCCATCATCACTTCATCACTTCATCACTTAAAATAATATCTTTGCATTTCATAACAATATCATGTCAGAAAATCATAAGAAACCACTATTGCTTGTTACCAATGATGACGGAATTGATGCCAAGGGACTAAAGGAACTTATTGAGGTGGTGAGGCCGCTGGGCAAAGTTCTGGTTGTTGCCCCTGCCGACCCCCAATCGGGAATGTCACACGCTATAACAGTCAAAGTACCGCTTCGCATCACCAAACTGCAGGATGAAGAAGATCTCACCGTTTACAAATGTTTTGGCACTCCGGTGGATTGCGTAAAAATGGCCTTCAATCACCTGTTGACAGGAAAACCCGACCTGCTGGTATCGGGAATTAATCACGGATCCAATGCTGCCACCAGCGTTTTTTATTCCGGAACCATGGGAGCCGCCCTGGAAGGTTGCATCAACGAAGTACCGTCCATAGGCTTTTCATTGCTTAACCTCGATCACGACGCCAATTTCACCGGGGCAAAGTATTATGCCGATTTAATCATCAGAAAAGTGCTGGAAAATGGTTTACCCGCAACGGTATGCCTTAATGTGAATATTCCAGATGGAGTAAGGGAACAGATCTTTGGTATTAAGGTCTGCAGGCAAAACAAGGGCTATTGGCGTGAGGAATATGATAAAAGGATCGATCCGCTTGGGAAACACTATTTCTGGCTTACCGGCAACTTTCACAACAGCGAGCCCGAAGCAACCGATACGGATGAATGGGCACTCAGCCAGCAATATGTTTCCATTGTGCCGCTGCACACCGATCTTACCTGCCACAATACTTTGAAGACCCTGAACAATTGGGATTTTAAATCGTGAATACCCTTGTTTGAAGACCTGTTAAATAACCTTTCCCATGAACAATCCAGAAACCGGAAAATTCCGCAGGTATGACACCCTGGTCACAGGGATAGCCGGAGGAATTCTGATACCCGTGGCCGCATATTTCATATTGTATTTTGCAAAAGTCCAGGACATCCGGTTTACACTTTTTTCACACCATTTGGTAATCGGCAATATAATCCCGGTTATTATCAGCCACTGTGTTCTTCCCAACCTGCTTCTTTTCTTTGCCTTTAACGGGTTGAACTGGATGCGGGCGGCCAAGGGCGTATTGGGCACAACCGTGGTGCTGACCCTGGTTATTTTTGCCATTAAACTAATATTCACGCTTATATGAGATACTACCTTATAGCAGGAGAGGCCTCCGGTGACATGCATGCCGCCAATCTCATCAAAGCCATCAGGAGAGAAGATCCCGGAGCTGAATTCCGTTGTTTTGGAGGAGACAGGATGAAAGAAGCAGGGGCGTCACTTGCGATTCATTACCGCGATATGGCGTTGATGGGAGGCATTGAAGTACTGAAAAAATATCCGGTCATCAGGAAAAACAGGGACCAGTGCAGACACGACATACTTGATTTCAATCCCGATGCGCTAATCCTGGTAGATTATTCCGGTTTCAACCTGCCCATGGCCAGGTATGCAGCAAAGCATAACCTGAGGGTGATTTATTACATTTCTCCCAAGCTTTGGGCATGGGCCAAATGGCGTGTGAAATCCGTGAGGTTATACACCGAAAAGATGTTTGTGATCCTTCCCTTTGAGGTGGAATTTTACCGCAACCACCAGGTGCAGGCTGAATACTATGGAAATCCTGTTCTCGACAGCATCGTTTATTTTGAGGACAGGTATGATGCCGGCCAGGATTTCAGGAAGAAGAACAAACTGAATGAAAAACCAATAGTTGCTTTGCTTTCCGGGAGCAGGAAACAGGAAATTGAACTGTTATTGCCCGAAATGCTGGCCGTGGTAAAACACTATCCCGGGCATCAGTTTGTTGTTGCCGGTGCGCCGTCGATCACTCCTGATTATTACAGTAAGTACATTGATGGCACGGGGGTTGGCATCGTATATGACCAAACCTACCAGCTCCTGAAGAATGCCAGGGCAGCCATTGTAACATCGGGGACAGCTACCCTGGAAACCGCCCTCCTCAACATACCCGAAGTAGTGGTGTATAAAACCAGTCCGGTTACCTTTTTTGTCGGTAACTTTTTTGTTAAGATAAAATTCTTTTCCCTGGTAAATCTGATCCTCGATAAGGAAGCTGTGAAGGAACTGCTTCAGGATGACCTGGCCGGGGATATAAAATCAGAATTGGATAAACTGTTATTCGACGAGGAATACCGTGCTGTTATGTTACAAAATTACAAATTACTGCGTGAAAAACTGGGGGAACCCGGAGTAGCTGACCGGGTTGCCGGACGCATTCACGCTATTGTTAACACCGAAAAATAATCAGTTATGGTTTACCGGAAAACGATTATCAGCATGACGTTTTTTCTGTTGGCCGGCAGTTTATTATTGGCAGCCGACATCAGGATCGGCCTTTTTTATAAGAAAGGCTTACAATCTATTGTTTTTACAGTAGTTGAGGGAGAATATATCCTGTACGGAAACAACAGCCAGGTGGCTGTCGCCCGCAAAGGTTCCATTTTTCATATCGAACGGACTGGTTCCGGTTTAACTGTTTCGGATACCCGGAAATCTTATGGCGTATTTAACAGTCTGGATTTTAATGGGATATCTTCAATAAATGTTTTCCTGGTCAAGCCTGTTCTTCCTTCCTATGCATCAGAAGAATCGGATGATAACCTCTCTGTGAGTGTATTTAGTGATGAGCTAAGGCTGATCAACCGGCTGGATACGGCGAAATATGTTGCCGGCACCGTTGAATCCGAAAGCGGGCCGAATGCAACAATCGAGTATTATAAAGCCCAGGCCGTGCTGGTAAGAACCTATGCACGTAAAAACTTTTACAGGCATGCACACGAAGGTTTTAACCTGTGCGACAATGAACATTGCCAGGCTTATAAAGGTAAGAGCCGTATGAACAAAACAATATACGATGCAACCCTGGCAACGCAAAACCAGATCCTGGCTGATAATACGGGTGAGCCGGTAATAACAGCCTATCATGCCAGTTGCGGTGGCATTACTGCCGGTGCCGCCATGATATGGAACAAGGACCTCCCGTATCTCATTCCCGTTAAGGATCCTTTCTGCGATGGATCAGTACACCGAACCTGGAGTAAAAGCATACCCCTGACCGAATGGAACACGTACCTAGAACGTAAAGGACTTTCGTCAGCTATCCGGCCAACCTACAAGGGGACAGCAGTGAACCGGCAAAAATTTCTGGATAGTGATAAACTACGGTTACCCCTCACCGATATACGGGAAGACCTTAAACTGAAATCTTCATTTTTTACGCTTGTACAGGAAAACGGCCAGGTTGTGATAACGGGACATGGCTACGGTCACGGGTTGGGCCTTTGTCAGGAAGGTGCCATTGAGATGTCCAGGGTGGGTTATACCTATGTCGACATCCTGATGTTTTACTTCCGCGGATTGAAACTGATATCGCCATGATCTCTGTAGACCAGCTCAGCGTCTCATTCGGAGGCTACTTTCTTTTTAAGGAAATATCATTCCTGGTAAACAGCCGCGACAAGATAGGTCTCGTTGGCCGGAATGGTGCAGGGAAAACCACCCTGTTAAAGATCTTTACCGGCATGCAGCAAACCGATTCGGGCAGGGTGATGGTTCCACCGGGGATCAGGCTCGGATACCTCCCCCAGCAAATGGTTATTACCGATGGCAAAATTCTTTTTGACGAGGCCGGAAGCGCCTTTGATGAGATCATGCTGCTTGAGTCGGAAATCCAGGATCTTAACCACCAGATCAGTACACGCACCGATTATGAATCAGCGGAGTACTTTGACTTCATTGAACAGCTTTCGGAAAAAACCGAAAGGTTCCACATGCTTGAGGGCAGCAACCGCGATCAGAAAATTGAGCAGGTACTCATGGGTCTTGGATTCACCCGCAACGATTTTAAACGCCATACGAGGGAATTTAGCGGTGGCTGGCGCATGCGCATTGAGTTGGCTAAAATACTGCTGAAATCACCTGATGTAATCCTGCTCGATGAACCAACGAACCATCTGGATATTGACTCGATCCAATGGCTTGAGGATTTCCTTCACAATTATCACGGTGCCGTGGTGCTTATTTCTCACGACAGGGTGTTTCTTGATAAGGTAACGGACCGGACCGTGGAAATTTCCATGGGTAATATTTACGACTACCGGGTTCCCTATTCAAAATATGTTACGCTTAGGAAAGAAAGGCGGGAGCAACAAGCCGCCGCATATAAGAACCAGCAGAAACTGATCGATGATACCCGTGATTTTATTGACAGGTTCAGGTATAAACCCACCAAATCGGTGCAGGTACAATCGCGGATAAAAATGCTGGAAAAGCTGGAAATAATTGAAATTGATGAGGAAGATACTTCTTCCATCAATATAAAATTTCCTCCGGCTCCACGTTCGGGTGCCGTGGTTCTTGATGCCCGTGATTTGTCGGTGAGCTATGGATCGCATAAGGTGCTGGACCAGATCGATCTTACTATTCACCGTGGTGAGCACGTGGCTTTTGTAGGCCGTAACGGAGAAGGAAAAACTACCCTTTCAAAAGTGATAACCGGTGAACTGCACTTCGAGGGAAGCATGAAACCCGGACACAATGTAAGAATAGGATATTTTGCCCAAAACCAGGATGAGTTGCTCGACGGGAATAAAACGGTGCTTGAAACCCTCGAGGAAGTAGCCGTGGGAGATATCCGCACCAAAATCAGGGACATCCTGGGGGCATTTTTGTTTAGCGGCGAGGATGTGGATAAAAAGGTAAAGGTCTTATCGGGAGGTGAAAGATCCAGGCTGGCTATGGCAAAGTTGCTCCTGGAACCCTGTAACCTGTTGATCCTCGATGAGCCCACCAATCATTTGGATATGCGTTCGAAGGATATTCTTAAAAAAGCACTGCTGAACTATGATGGCACACTTATTGCGGTTTCACATGACCGTGAGTTCCTTGACGGACTGGTGACAAAAGTTTATGAATTCGGAAGCCGGAAAATACGGGAGCATCTCGGAGGGATCTATGAATTTCTTTCCGGAAAGAAGCTTGATTCGCTGGCTGAACTCGAAAGAAAAGAAATCTCCCGGATCAACAGGTCTGTGAAAGATGAAACCACAAACAAACAAGCCTTTACGGAGAAAAAAGAACAGGACCGTGAGATTCGTAAACTGGAAAACAAGATCGGGAAAACCGAACAAAAGATTGCAGCCCTCGAAACCGAACTGGCTGAATTCGAACATAAAATAACCGATCCGTCAATTGCATTGGATATCATTAATAAACCGGATTTCTATGCGTCATATGATAACCTGAAAACCGAGTATGCCCTGCAAATGGAACAATGGGAGCAGTTGCACAGTGATCTGGAACTGCTGAAAAATAAAAGAAATTGAGTACTTTTACAAAACGATGATAACCGTTTTTTCATGAAACGAGCATTAGTATATTTAATATGGCTGCTGCTGCTGCCGATTGCCTGTTTCTCCCCAAAATCAACAGTTGCACCCAGTGTTGTTAACCTTTCGAGGATGTATAATCCGGGTGGCACCCGGTTACACCCGTCGTTCACGGTATACCATAATTCACCGGCAACATCGCTCCTGCTTGTTAAAATCTTCCCGGTAGAGTTGCTGTATTCGGGAACCATTGAACCAAACAAATTGCTGGGACAGGTGAGCCTGAACTATGTGCTCAGCGATATTTCCGACTTGGAAAAACCGGTGGTTGCCGATTCCGGCCAGGTAGTGTACACATTTGCCCGTGAAAATGCCGATAAACGATTTATTACACAGATAACCCTGAATACGGAACAGGGAAAGCTTTATCAGCTTATGATTACCGCACGTGACATGGTCCGCAACGAAGAGAACCTTACCTGCCTGTTTGTTGATAAATCTTCACCCTTCTCCGAACAGAACTTTCTGTTAACCGATGTGGAGGACAATGTGCCTCTCTTCCAGCCGTACGTAGTAGGGAATTCGCCTTTCAAGCTCGACTATGCCAATGTCCAGCATGATTCAATATTCGTACGATATTACGGACAGGAGATACCTCTTCCCCGGCCTTCCTTTTCCCTTACAAGAGAAAAGGATTTTCTTGAAAATCCGGATAGCCTTTGGGTATTTCCGTTCAAAAAAGGTATCAACCTGCAGCTGAATTATCACGGGATTTACCATTTCCAGGTGGACACGAACCATTTGGAAGGACTAACACTTTTTAATTTTGGCGGAAGCTATCCGAAAGTCCAGGAAGTGGATAAATTGATAGAACCGCTGGCTTACCTTTCAACCAGTGTTGAATACGAGGAAATTAAAAAAGCAACCAACCGGAAGCTGGCAGTGGATAATTTCTGGATCGAAAGGACCGGTAACATTGAAAGAGCGCGTGAACTGATCAGGGTGTATTATAACCGTGTATTTTTTGCCAATTTTTACTTCACCTCCTTTAAGCCGGGTTGGAAAACCGACCGGGGTATGATATTTATTATTTATGGTCCTCCGCAATCTGTAAAAGTACTTCCCGATCAGGAAAAATGGATCTATTATAAAAACAACTTCACCACAACAGTTACCTTCAATTTCAACTTTACCCCATCGCCCTTTGCACTGGATCATTATACGCTCCAACGTGCCGAAAACTACGATACATACTGGAGACAGGCTGTTCAGACATGGAGGCAGGGTAATATATTCATGATAGAATAGGTAACTGCTGAATCTAAAAAATACACGTGAAATCCAAAACAAGTTCAATCTTCGGCGTTCATCCGGTAAATGAAGCCCTCCGCTCGGGTAAACCAATAGATAAAATTCTTCTTAAACAAGGTTTCAAAAGCGATGGAATCCCCCGCCTGCTTGCCATTCTCCGCGAACAGCACATTCCTTTTCAGTATGTTCCGGTTGAAAAACTTAACCGTATTTGCGGCGGAAATCACCAGGGGATCATTGCCATGGTGTCGGAACTGGAGTATACCGATCTGGAAAAACTGGTACCCATGTTGTTTGAACAGGGCAAACTGCCTGCAGTTGCATTGCTCGATGGCATCACCGATGTCCGAAACCTGGGAGCAATAGCACGCAGCGCCGAATGTGCCGGCCTTGATGCACTTATTCTTCCGGCCAGGGGATCGGCCCAGATCAACGCCGATGCCATAAAAACCTCGGCAGGTGCTCTGCATAATATACCTGTTTGTCGTGTCACAAACCTGGTTGATGCAGCCAGGTATTTACGTGAAAGCGGATTTCAGCTGATTGCTGCCTCAGAGAAAGGAAGTGATTTTATATATGCATCCGATCTCACGCAGCCGGTTGCCCTTGTCATGGGAGCCGAAGATACCGGTATTGACCCCGGATTGCTGCGTATAGCAGATCATTTTGTAAAGATCCCGTTATACGGAAAAATCCAGTCATTAAACGTAAGTGTAGCCGCGGCAATAATGTTTTATGAGCTGGTCCGGCAAAGGAATTTTCAATAAGCTTCCACACGGCTTAATTGAGCTGCTTCCCATCCAATAATGGCAGTTTTCCGGAAACTGCCCCAGTGATACTGTCCAAAAGCACCCGTGGATTGAATGACCCTGTGACAGGGTATGAGGTATGCCACCGGATTGTCTCCGATAGCTGTACCTACTGCCCTTGACGCGGCCGGATGCCGGATGTAATTTGCTACCGTTCCGTAGGCTGATAATTTACCCATGGGGATCTTTAACAACGCTTCCCAAACTTTCAGCTGAAATGCAGTTCCTTTCAAATGCAGTTTTATCTGATTCAGATTGTTCCAATCCTGGTTAAAAATCGAAAGGGCATTTTGCTGTATCGAATCCGTTTTTTGCCGGTAACTTGCCTTGGG
>Ga0209431_10003968_pt1 | contig 11652 bp, 8 predicted proteins | sample RifCSP13_3_FD_184021 | JGI IMG/M metagenome (GOLD analysis project Ga0209431, IMG submission 184021) | Soil microbial communities from Rifle, Colorado - Rifle CSP2_sed 13_3 (SPAdes) (version 2) | ecosystem: Environmental > Terrestrial > Deep subsurface > Rock core/Sediment | place: Rifle...
TATTCCTTTTCCTGCTTTTTGAAATTATATGATAAAACTGTGCCGTCCTTCATGACAATTTCAAGGGTCGCTGTTGTTGTAGTGCTGCCCCTTTCATTGATTATCAGTCCTTTGAGGTATGTTGGTGTTTTCTTCTCCTTATAAGTATAAGTCAGGACCTCTGTCCCGTCTTCCTTCTGCTCCACATTTGTCGGGTTACCAAAGGCATCAATAATATTATCTTTTGTTGTTACACCCGGCTTTATCTCCTCAACCTGTTCCTTGGTTATTTTATAACCCTCTGATGTTGCCTTCATGGTAGTGCATGCCGCAAGTGTTGTCAGAATAGACAGGATTGCAAAATAGCGTCTCATATACCCCCTCATAATTAAATTTCTAATTTCAAATTCCTAATTCCTAATTCTCTCTTCACGCCATTTCCACAGCATCCCTGGATTTGTTTTTCACGCGATACATTGCCTGGTCAGCCTTGTGAATCAGTTCTATTATGTCATTTGCGTCGTCCGGCAGGGATGCAACGCCAAAGCTGGCTGTCAGGGAAAGGTTTAATCCTTCCTCCTTCAGGAAGACATGCTCGCTTATTGTCTTTCGCATCTTTTCTGCAAACTGATACGCCTGCTGTTTGGCGGTCTGCGGCATCACTATCACAAACTCATCGCCTCCATATCTGCATGCTATATTCACCTTTCTCAATCCCTGGCGGATGATATTTGCCATCTCGGCGAGGAGTTTACTGCCATTTATGTGTCCGTGCCTGTCATTTACCTCCTTAAATTTATCCAGGTCAAAGAATATCATTGCTATGGTAGTTTTATAACGTTTTGCCCTTTCCACCTCATAATCCAGAAACCGGTACAAAAATCTTTGATTGTTGAGTTTTGTCAGGTCATCTATTACTGTCAATTCCTGTATCTGCTGAAAGTATTTGGCATTTTCTATGGCGATGGCCGTATAATCAGCGAGGGTGGTGAGCAGGAGCAGGTCTTCCTCTTTAAAACCCTCTTCTCCTGTCAGCTTATTTATAAGCTCTATAACACCCAGGCATTTCCCCTTGCTCTTCAACGGCACACATATGATTGATTCTGTGGTGAATTTGGTTGATTCATCTCCCTTTTTGGAAAACCGGGGGTCCTTGTTCACATCAGGCACAAGCAGAGAAACGCCTTCACGGGCCACCCATCCGGCAATGCCTTCTCCTATCTTTAATCTCAGTTCCTTCAGCTTCTCAGTCCCTTCTCCCACGAGTATTTCAAAGTAGAGTTCATTTGTTTCGTCATCTATGAGGAGGAGGGACCAGTTTTTGGGCTGGAGCATCTCGCTTATCTTCTCCATCACGATGTTCAGGACTTCCTTCAAATCCAGGGTGGAGGTAAGGGCCTTGCCCATCTCGCTGAAAGAGGAAAGCTGGCTAAGTCTCTGATCGTGCTCTGAAACGCACACCTCTTCTTTGATGATATTCTGTCCTGTAAAGGCAGCCATATTGTCTAAACCTTAACTTATTTATTGCAAGAAATCAAGCTAAACAGCAGAGAAGATGCTGTCAGCCTGCTCAGCATCAAAAAAGCATGATAAATCAATAGGATAAAACTATAATGCTACTCTCCGGTCATTCTATTTCTCTTTTCTGTCATTCCTACTAAACCTGTCCCTGCAGGCCATTGACACGGGAGGACTGTGTCAAGTGCAGGTAATAAGCAGAGACAGGGAATCAGTGTCTTTCTTATCTCTCGGTTTCCGCCTATGCTGGAGCGACGAAAATTATTATATGGCATGGCTTGCAATTTGCAAATTGTCAGCTATACTTAATGTCAATAATTTTGATGGCATACGGAGGTGTCTCCCATGCCATGCAGCGCGGGGGTTTATCCCCCCGTAAAATGCCTTTCATCAGGGGTGTCTATGCCCTTTAAAATCAGAACAAAACTCATCATTGCGTTTCTTGTTGTGATATTTCCTTTCACTGCCGTAACAGGCATTATTGCATTCTATAATGCAAGTAATATCCGGAAGGCAAATCTCAAGGCAGAGGCCGTACACGAGGAGATGCATCTAATTATGAGCCTCCAGATTGCGCTGGACAGGATACTCATGCCCGGCAATGACTATATCATCACAGGGGATAAAAAATATATTGATGAATTTAAGGATAATTCAAAAGATGTAGAGGATTTGATTAAAGATGTAGAAGATACTCTGGTTATTTTAAAAGGCATGGATACCCCTGATAGATTCATTCAGGGGCAGGCCCCTGAGGTAAGGGAGGAGGTGGAAATCCTTAGTCTTGTCAAGGCCGCATGGACGAATATAAAAGAGATATCACAGAAGATATTTGAAATCCAGAATCCTATTGGCAGTATTGAGGCTGCAAGACTTATGGAAGAGATGGACTACAAATGGGCATATCCTGCTATAAGGGCGCTTGATGAACATCATGAGATAGACAGAAAAGGGCAAGCAAAGGCTTTAAAACAGGTAAACAGGGCATGGAAAGCGGCATGGCTAATAATGCTGGCAGGAGGGGTTATACTTTTGGCAGCAAGCATATTCTTTGCCGTTTTCTATTCCAATCTTTTTGTCAGGCCGATAAAGGCAATTCACAATGGCGCAGATGCCATAGCCGGAGGCAATTTCAAGACAAGGCTTGATGTAAAGACAGGTGATGAGATAGAGCAGCTTTCCAACGCTATGAACGAGATGGCGGCCCAGCTTGATAATTTTTATGCCACATTGGAGGAGCAGGTAAGGGAGAGGACGGGGGAGCTAATGGAAAGCGAGGAGCGGCTGCGTACCCTCACTGAGACAGCAGGCGATGCGATTATCTGCATGAGTGCGCCTGACACTATTTATATGTGGAATAAAAAGGCAGAGGAGATGTTCGGATACACGGCTGAAGAGGCCATAGGCAGGGAGCTTCATAAGCTGATTGTTCCTGATGTTTACAGGGAAAAGGCACACAAGGGAATGAAAGGGTTTTTAAAGACAGGCAGCGGTGCTGTTCTCGGCAAGACAGTGGAGGTTAAAGCCATGCGGAGGGACGGCACAGAATTTCCTGTGGAGTTATCCGTTTCAGCGATGAATATAAAAGGAGAGTGGCACGCCACAGGGATAATAAGGGACATCACCGAGCGCAAGAAGGCTGAAGAAGCGCTGCGGGAGAGCGAAGAACGTTATCGCTCTTTATTTGAGAACATGCTGGAAGGGTTCGCGTACTGCAAGATGCTGTTTGACGAACAGGATCGTCCTGTGAATTTTCTCTATCTCGATGTCAATGCTGCATTCGAACGGTTAACGGGATTGAAAAATGTGGTGGGAAAACAAGTCACCGAGGTAATTCCGGGGATTAAAGAGTCGAGCCCGGAGTTGTTTGATATATACGGTAGAGTCGCGCTGACCGGCAAGTCCGAAAGATTTGAAATTGATTTCAAGTCATTGGCGCTGTGGCTGTCCATCTCGGTTTATAGCATGGAAAAGGGATACTTTATTGCGGTTTTTGATAATATCACCGAGCGCAAGAAGGCGGAACAAGGGCTTGCAAAACATGTGGATGAGCTTGAGAGGTACATGAAGGCGACGGTCCAGAGGGAATTCAGGATAAAGGAACTGAGGGATAAGGTGAAGGAATTGGAAGAGGAGTTGAAAAAAGCGAAAGGGTGAAACGGCGAGAGGGGGAAAGGGCGACAGATGAAAATAAATAGTTATAAAGAATTGGATGTGTTTCAAAGAGCCATGAATCTGGCGATGGAGATATTTGAAATAACAAAACAGTTTCCAAAGGAAGAACAGTACTCGCTTTCATAAATGAATATGTCTGACAAAGACCATATAACTGAATTAGAGACAGAAATCAACCGCCTCAAGTCCGAACTTGAAAAGACAAAGGAACAGGCGCGTGAACTGGAAAAATCCCGGCAGGCTATGCTCTTTATGCTTGAGGACCTGAATGGGATGATGACATCCATATCAACAGCAAAAAAGGAGTGGGAGGCGACATTTGACAGCATTTCAGACCCGCTATTTATCCACGACAAGAAATTTAAGATTGTGAGGACGAACAAGGCCTATAAAGAGGCCGCAGAGCTAAAGTTTAATGAGATTGTTGGCAGGCTGTATTTTGAGGTCTTCCCAAAAATGGACGGCCCTTTTCAGATGTGCCTGAAGGCATCAGAGTTGCAGGAGGAGGAGGAGGAGGAGGAGGAGGAGGAGTTTTCCTGTCCTGTTACAAATAGAATATTTAATGTAAGGTTCTATCCCATTAAAGATATTGATAATAAACTTCTCTATTCCATCCATATCATGGAGGATATAACAGAGAGAAAGAAGGCGGAAGAGAGGATAAGACAGGAGATGGAGGTAAACACCCATCTCCTTATGATTTCTGAGGCCACGGTACATACAACTGATATTGATAAGCTCATGGAACAGGTGGTTCATTGCTGCAGCAGGATAATCAGGTGCAATATATGCCTTTCTTATCTGTGGGATAAAAAGGAAGGGGTTTTTATGCCTTATCAATCCTTTGGCCTTCCGTCAAATAAAGTGCCGCTGTTCAGGACCGAACCTTTTAAGGAGAGCGCTTTCATTCAAAAGTTCTTTAAAGATAAAAGGGTTGCTGTTCTTTCAGCAGGGGATGCTGCGGATATAGCAGGTGCAGGAGGCTGGTTTCCTTTATGGCTTGAGAAAGGCAATATCAAAACCATTGCCATAATCCCGCTTATTGGCAGAAAGGACTATCTCGGCCTTGTAATAGGTTTGTATTCCAATGATGCTGAGTTAGGGGAAAGGGATATGAAGGTCATGGAAGGGATTATGCATCAGGTCTCTGTGGCAGTGGAAGATGCAAACATGTACAAAGAATCCATTGACAAGGCAATGGAATTGTCAAACAAGATTGAGACCATAAAGGCCATGCATGAGATAGACAGGGCAATCCTCTCCACTCTCAACACCAGTGAGATACTTGAGACAGCGGCAAGGATGGTTGGAAGGCTTATTCCATGCGAAAGGGCGACTGTTTCCCTTGCTGACAAGGATAAGGGCGGATTTGTATATGCCGCAGGCTTCGGAGTGGAATCCATTCCAAAGGGGACGGTTGTGCCGTTTAAGGATACATCTGTCACACAGGTAATAGAAACAGGGAGGCCGCAGTATGAAAATAATCTTAAAGATGCTAAGGATTTACTTCCTCTGGAAAAAAGGCTTCTGGATGAGGGTTTCCTTTCCCACATAAGGACACCCCTCATAGTAAAGGGTGAGACAATAGGTGTGTTAAGTGTGGGGGCAAAGAGGCCTTCTGCATTTACCCCTGAAAGCCTTGAAACACTGGAAAGGCTTGTATCGCAGATAGGGGTGGCATTAGAGAATGCAAGGCTTATTGCAGACCTTGAGGGGTTGTTTTTAGGGACAGTGAGGTCCCTTTCCTTTGCAATTGACGCAAAATCGCCGTGGACAAAGGGACACTCTGACAGGGTTACCAAATATGCCCTTGCCATAGGAAGAGAGGTAAGGCTGGATGAAAAAACACTAAAAGAATTGGAGGTTGCGGGGTTCCTGCATGATATTGGAAAACTTGGCACATACGAGGCTATTCTTGACAAGGCGGGGAAGCTTACAGGCGAAGAACTGAATATCATGAGGCAGCATCCGGGAAAGGGCGCTGAGATACTCTCCCCTATAAAACAATTGAAGGATATTATCCCTGCTATAAAATACCACCATGAGTTTTACGATGGCAAAGGCTATCCTGAAGGACTTAAAGGCGAGGCAATACCGTTTATGGCAAGGATTTTAGCGGTTGCCGATTCTGCGGATGCAATGGGCGCTGACAGGCCGTACAGGACAGGTAGGCCCATGGATGCAATAATCGCAGAGCTGAAAAGATGCTCAGGCACTCAGTTTGACCCGAAGGTGGTGGATGGGTTTTTGAAGGTTGTCTCAGAGAGGCCGGAGGTGTTTAAGACTTCACAGGCTGTTGAAAAAGCCATCAACAGCCCTGATTACACAGATTAGAAAAAATGATTACACAGATATTTCAAGGAGTTTTAATCGGTGTAATCTAATCTTTTATCTGTGTAATCAGAGATTGTTGAGTTTTTCAACAAGCTCTTCAGAATCAGCGGGCGGGGTGTGAATTCAAGATGTGTCAAGATGTCTTTGTGAGCATATATTTATACATCTCCTGAAGTCTTCTGGTTAATGTGCCGGGACTGCCGCTGCCAATAAGTTTGTCCTCTATCTTCACAAGCGGCACAATCTCCATTATGGAATTGGTGAAAAATGCCTCTTTGCAGTTTTTTAAATCCTTTCTGGTCAAAGATACCTCTGAAACCTTGATGCCTTGTGCTTTGGCAAGTTCAATCACAAGCCTTCTTGTGATTCCGGGCAGTATGCCGTCTTTTTTGGGAGGGGTCTTGATGCCTTTCCCGTCTGAGATAAAGATGCTTGTGATTGTGCCTTCCAGTATTTTATCTCCGTTTGTAAATATCCCTTCCTGGGCCTTTATTTTTTTGGCCTCTATAATGCCTGTAATATTTGGAATGAGGTTTAAAGACTTGATCTGGGGGAGGGTGCGTTTGTAATTTAAGAATACAGCCTTAACACCTTTTCGCTGGTAGTCTTTTATCTTTGGGTTGAATGGCTTAGCTGTGATTGTTAAAGTAGGTTTTAAAGATTTGGGAGGCGCTAATGAGCCGTAATCTGTCCCGCGCGTTACGGTTATCCTTATATTGGCGTCTGTATAATTAAGGTTGTTGCGGCTCAAGAGTTTTTTAATGCAAGATAGGAGATAATCTTCCTTGAGCCTGATGGGGATGGCAAGGGCTTTAATGCCTTCAGACAAACGGATGAAATGCAAATCAAAGGCAAATACCCTTCCATTGTAAGAGCGTATTGTTTCAAAGACACCATCGCCGTAAATAAACCCCCGGTCAAATACAGAGACTTTTGCCTTATCGCGTGGTAAAAATTTGTCGTTTAGGAAAACGATGTTGTTCATAAAATAGATACAGGTTAAGGTTGAGGATGAGGTTGAGTTGATTTTACTTTATGTTATTAACCTTAACCTCAGCCTCAGCCTGTTTTTTGCTTACCTCCATTGCCTTTAAAAACACCCGTGCCTTTAAGAGGGTTTCATCATACTCTTCCTCAGGATTGGAGTCAGCAACAATGCCTCCTCCCACATGCAGACATAGTTTCTTGTCCTTTAAAATTGCAGTCCTTATGGTCATGGACAAATCCATATTGCCTGAGAAATCAATATAGCCGATTGCCCCTGTATATATTCCGCGCGACGTTGGCTCAATCTCATCTATTATCTCCATTGCCCTTATCTTTGGCGCGCCTGTTACAGAGCCGCCGGGAAAGAATGCCTTTATGCAGTCTGTTGTTTCCATTCCATCCCTTACCTTCCCCTTCACAGTTGACACCATGTGATGGAGAGTTGGATACGTGCATATCTTTTGCAATGGTTTTACCTTTATAGAGCCAAGGTCGCAGAATCTTCCAAGGTCATTCCTCTCCAAATCCACAATCATTATGTGCTCTGATAGCTCCTTTGCATTTGTTTTAAGCTCTTTAATCAAGTTCCTGTCTTCTTTATGACCTCTTCCCCTTGGCCTTGTGCCTTTTATTGGGCTTGTCTCTGCAATGCCGTTATGAATTTTTAAAAGCCTTTCAGGGGAATTTGACATTATCTGAAAGTCTCCATAATTGAGGAATGCGCCAAACGGCACAGGATTTATTTTTCGGATGATTTCATAAAGGGCGAGGGGATCTCCAGTAAAACCCATATTAAGCCTTTGTGAGAGGTTTGCCTGATATATGTCGCCTGCAGCGATATAATCTTGTATCCGCTTGATAGCATCTATATATATTTCTTTAGTAAAATTGGATGTAGAATTTACCCCACAAACACCCTTCACCCATTCCTCTACCGTTGGGAGAGAGGGCAAGGGTGAGAGGGTTAAATTTTCATTTCCCTCTGTCCTAATATTTTTTATACACTGGCCTATCCTTTCTTTTGACCTCAGTCTCCTTTTTATACCCTCTTTTTCCGGCAGTCCTGAGGAGAGGATGTAGCCTTTTCCTGTTTTGTGGTCATACGCAAATATTGTGTCATAAAAGCCTAATATGCAGTCAGGAACTATCGGTTCTGTAAGCCCCTTTCTTGGGAGTTTTTCTGTCTGATTTTTTAAATCATATCCAAGATATCCGACAGCGCCGCTCTGGAAGGGGATAGGGGATGGTTTTCTGGCTAATTTGAAATCATTCACTATGGAGTTGAGGAGTGAAAAGAAATTGTCTGATGTCATACTTATCTTTGAGCCTTCTGTAATCTCCACTCTGGCATCCTGCGCCTTTATTACAAGAAATGGTTCAGCGCCTGCAAAGGAATACCTGCCAAGACCGCAGCTATCCAGTAAAAACGAATATGGCAGAGGATATATTCTGCGAAAAAAGTCCACGGGTTTTATGTTGCACGGCTCCATGAGCATGGGAAATAGATTAGCATCAAAGTGTCAAAGTGTCAAAGCGAAGGAAATTTTCGATTTGCGATTTATGATTGCCTGCCAAACTCGCAGACTCTCTTGATAAATTCCCCTTACTCTGATAAATATTAAATCATGAACGAGTTTCATGGGATTGCCAGATTTTTAATTATACTGGGCCTCATAATATTCGGGGCAGGTGTATTGTTAAATTTTGCAGGCGGCAGCCTTAAATGGCTCGGCAGGCTTCCAGGAGACATTTATATAAAGAAAGATAACTTCACATTCTATTTTCCGCTCGCCACATCCATTATCATAAGTATTATACTGAGCCTCATGTTCTATTTTCTCAAAAAGAGATGATGCCTGTTTATCCAAAATTATCTGCCTTTCACATGCAACTGTGGGAGGAGCTCCATCCGCTTTTTAAAACCCTTAAAGATGGGATTTCAGAATTCACATTTGCTAATCTATATCTTTTCAGGGAAACGCATAAATACGAGATATCGCGCCTGGAGAAAAATCTTTTTGTGGTTGCAGGCAGCGATAAAGGGAATTCATTTTTTATGTTGCCGTTCGGCATCCCGGATAAGGATATTCTGGATGAACTGTTCAATAAGTTTGTCTCCATGAAATGTGTGCCAGAAAAACAGGCGCAGGAACTCGTCAGGAGGGGATACCTTGTGAAAGAAGACAGGGGTAATTTTGATTATCTCTATTCAAGGGAAGAAATGTCAAACCTGCCTGGCGGAAAATTCCATAAAAAGAAAAACCTTGTCAATGCCTTTATCAGCAGTTACTCTTATGAGGGAAAGCCCCTTTTGAAAGAGTTCCTGGATGATGCCATTAAAGTACTGGATGTCTGGAGGGAGAGAAGGGGGGATGAAGGCGATTATGCTGCTGCAAGGGAGGCACTGGAAAAATCTGAGGAGCTTCAGCTATGCGGCGGCATCTATTATGTGGACGGGAAGCCGGCAGCTTATACATTGGGCGAGGAGTTGGGGAACGGGGATACCTTTGTGATTCATTTTGAAAAGGCTGCGGGGGATTACAAGGGGTTATACCAGTTCGTGAACAAGAGCTTTGCCGCAATACTTCCGGAAAAATATAAGTACATAAACCGCGAGCAGGACCTTGGCGATGAAGGGCTGCGGCAGGCAAAGATGACATACAGGCCTTCGGGGTTTGTGAAGAAATACAGAGCGGTTGTGAGTGCGGATATTTTAAAGAGCGGCTAAAATTAAAATTGCAAAAGCTAAAGCCTTGTGATAATTTATGGGCGAATAAATCAGTAGTGCCGTAGTGCATAAGGAGACTTATTGAAAAAGCTCGGTTCATTTACTTTTGTACTGCATTCACACCTCCCGTATGTCCTGTCGCACGGCAGATGGCCTCACGGAACAGACTGGCTGAATGAGGCAGCCGCAGAAACATACATCCCCCTATTGAATGTCTTTAATCGTCTAATTGCAGAAGGTATAAGTCCCAAGGTAACCATGGGCCTGACACCTGTTTTGACAGAGATGCTTGAAAGCCAGTCATTCAAGGCTGAATTCAAAACATATCTCGGCTATAGATTGGAAGCGGCCGGTAAAGACATCACAGAGTTTGAAGCCCTTGGTCAGCCCCATTTTGTAAAAGTGGCAAAGATGTGGAGGGATTTTTACAGGAATATATATAAAGATTTCATAGAAAGATATGAGCAGAATATAGTTAAGGCATTTGCAACACTCCAGAACCAGGGTCATATAGAGATAATTACCTGCGGGGCAACGCACGGATATTTTCCGCTGCTGTCGCAGGACATAAGCGTGCAGGCACAGGTGAAACAGGCAGTGGCGTCTTATAAGAGGCATTTCGGGAAACAGCCGAGAGGCATGTGGCTTCCTGAATGTGCCTACAGGCCGGCTTATAAATGGTCGCCACCGGTTGATATAGGCAACAAGACAGAGCCCTATGCGAGAAAAGGCGTTGAGGAATTTTTAAGCGAAAACCAGATAGAATATTTCTTCATAGACGCGCACCTGTTAAGGGGAGGTAAGGCAATAGGTGTGTATCTTGACAAGTTTGATGCCCTCCAGAGCCTCTGGGCAAGATTCTCTGAACAGTACAAACCATTGCCGGAGAGCAAAGAGAAGACGCCCTATAAGATATACTGGGTAGGTTCATCAAAGGACAAAAAGCCTGTGGCTGTTTTTACAAGAGACCCGAAGACGAGCCTTCAGGTGTGGAGCGGAGAATGGGGATACCCGGGGGACGGAAACTACCTTGATTTCCACAAAAAGAGATTCCCGGGCGGAATGAAGTACTGGAGGGTTACGAGTCCAAAGAGCGACCTCGCTGACAAGAAGGAATACATACCGGAGGATGCTTATGGGAGGGTATCTGAACAGGCAAATCATTTCACGGATCTGCTTAAGGCTACACTGAGCGCACATCTAAAGGCCGCCAAAGAGCCCGGCATTGTGATATCTCCTTATGATGCAGAGTTGTTCGGGCATTGGTGGTTTGAAGGACCCGAATGGCTTTACAATGTAATAAAGGCTGTTCATACGGACGGAGGCATTGATATGGTGACAGCCGGTGAATACCTTGACAAGAACAAGCCAACAGAGCTCATTTCCATACCTGAAGGTTCGTGGGGAGAGGGTGGTTACCACTGGATATGGTTTAACGAGATGAACCAGTGGACGTGGAAGCATGTATACAAGACAGAGAAGGAGATGATAAAACTGGCAAGGGCATACGGCGATAAGAAGGAAGATGCGCTCCTCCAGGATATCCTGAAGCAGGCTGCGAGGGAACTCCTTGTGCTTCAGGCGTCTGACTGGCAGTTTCTTATAAGCACCTTTGCTGCAAAGGATTATGCAGAGGCAAGGATTGTGCGGCATTACGAGGACTTTGAAAGGCTTGCAGAGATGGCAAGGGTGAAGGGAGAGGGGAAGGATATTCCAGAGGGGGATAAAAATTTTCTTGATATGTGCAAGAAAAGGGATGACCTTTTTCCTGATATTGATATTGCGTGGTTCAAAGAGCTGGAATTTAAATAGACTCCAGACCGCAGACCCAAGACCCAAGACTAAAGTCTTAAGTCTGGAGTCTTGAGTCTGGAGTCTTAAGTCTAACCCATGTTAAACATAGAAGAAAAAATCTTTAGGCAGGTTACCAT
>Ga0209431_10003969_pt1 | contig 11651 bp, 6 predicted proteins | sample RifCSP13_3_FD_184021 | JGI IMG/M metagenome (GOLD analysis project Ga0209431, IMG submission 184021) | Soil microbial communities from Rifle, Colorado - Rifle CSP2_sed 13_3 (SPAdes) (version 2) | ecosystem: Environmental > Terrestrial > Deep subsurface > Rock core/Sediment | place: Rifle...
TTTGGCAATTGATATTTATTTGTAATTTGCTTTTTGAAAATTGAGTTTTATTCTGGGTGCTTGGCTCAGTTGGTTAGAGCGCTTGCTTCACACGCAGGAGGTCAGTGGTTCGAATCCACTAGCTCCCACTACTCATTTGCTGATATTTTTTTAGTATTGATTGATCCCGTGGCATTTCCTCGCCAGGTAAATTCGAATCCACAGAAAAAAAACCTCATTTCTTTACCGCTTGTTGAATTAACAAAGCTCTAAAGACTTCTTAAAGAAAGCAAGTGACCCCTTGCTTGTAAAATTATTTTTTAGTTATTTATTACTGAGATAAAAAAAATCTTATTAAAATTGCTCTAAATCTTATTTTAGCAGAGAAGGGGCATGTATGTTCCCTGATGCTCACAAAGAAGAAAATCAGCTAAGTAAAGAGAATCTTCGTTTAAAATCTGCTGTTGAAGAGCTCTCCATTCTTAATGACATAGCAACAGCAGTTGCTTCTACCCAATCGCTTAATCAAATCACAAACCTAATTGTAAAAAAATGTGTTAAGCATCTTAAAGCTGAGCAAGGATCAATTCAGCTTGTTGATGAAAAAGATTTCGCTAATCCATTTCATACAATGATTAGAGTGCGAGATAAACAGGATAACAAAACTTTACGCTTCAATAAAATCATGGCGGATTTAATGATTGCCCAGCGAAAGCCAATGCGCATAAATGAGTTCAAAGCTGGTGAAAAGATAGAATTAAGTGATAAGTCAGATCTAAGAATAAAGTCATTACTAAGTGTTCCGATGATAATAAAAGGGAAAATGATTGGAATCCTATCACTGTTCAATAAGGAATCTAACGAGGGATTTACCGAAGCCGATCAAAGATTACTCAGCATAATAGCATCTCAGTCTGCACATGTTATTGAGAACTCAAGATTGTTTGAGGAAGAAAAGCAGTTACTGCAAATTCAGCAGGAGATTCAGGTTGCAAGAGATATTCAGAAAAATCTTTTACCAAAAGAAATCCCCCGCATAAAAGATTACGACATTTACGCAATCAATATTCCTGCCCGCGAAGTTGGAGGAGACTACTACGACTTCATTAAAATAACCGAAAGCAAAACAGCTATTGCACTAGGTGATGTATCCGGCAAAGGATTACCAGCAGCAATGCTGATGGCTAATCTTCAAGCTACTTTGAGAAGTCAACTGTTATTTTGTAATTGTGCAAAAGATTGTATTAAACGAGCAAATAATCTGCTTCACAAAAGTACTGACATCACTAAATTCGTCACCCTTTTCTTTGCGATACTCGATACTGCAAAAAATTCTCTTACCTATTGCAATGCAGGACATAATACTCCCCTCCTTTTGCAAAACGACAAGAAATTAGAACTCAACAAAGGCGGAATTCTCCTTAGCTGTATGGAAAACATTAATTACGACGAAGAGGAAATCCAATTTGAACAAGGATCAGTACTCGTTGTTTTTTCAGATGGAATAACTGAAGCTATGAATGAAGATGAACAAGAATTTGGCGAAAAAAAACTAGAAGCAATATTATTTGAAAACTTAAACGAATCATCTCAAGGAATTACTGAAAAAATTTTGAATGCTGTTAGCAAACATAAAGGAAATGCTTTACAATCGGATGATATCACAATCATGATCATTAAAAGAAACGGGGTGAAGAAAAGAGAATGATCGGTCAAACAATATCGCATTATAAGATTCTTGAGAAATTAGGCGGAGGCGGGATGGGTGTCGTTTACAAAGCTGAGGATACAAAACTCCATCGCACCGTCGCACTAAAGTTTTTACCTCCCGAACTTACACGCGACGAAGAAGCTAAGAAGAGATTTATCCATGAAGCACAAGCTGCATCATCTCTCGATCATAATAACATTTGTGCCATACACGAAGTTGATGAAACAGATGATGGACAAATTTTTATATGTATGAATTATTATGATGGAGAAACACTGAAGAAAAAAATTGATAAAGGACCACTAAAGCTGGATGAGGCAATTGATATTACTATCCAAATAGCCCAAGGCTTATTAAAGGCTCACGAACAAAAAATAATTTACCGCGATGTAAAACCGGCAAATGTTTTTTTAACTAACGATGGTGTTGCAAAGGTTCTTGATTTTGGATTAGCAAAATTATCTACTCAGTCAGTGCTGACCAAAACCGGTGAGACAAGCGGTACGATTGCCTATATGTCGCCCGAACAAACAAGAGGAGAAAAGATAGACCACCGAACAGATATTTGGTCATTAGGAGTTGTGCTTTATGAAATGATTACCGGCAAAATGCCATTTAAGGGAGAATACGAACAGGCAATGGTTTATTCTATTTTGAATGATAAACCCGAACCACCAACAGGAATACGTACTGGTGTACCAATGGAATTAGAGAGATTGATAAACAAAGCACTGAGTAAAGATCCGGAAGAACGTTATCAACACATTGATGAAATGCTTGTTGATCTTAGAAAAGTGAAAACAACAAAAGATATTTCAGAAACAACTATTGTTCATCCTGCACAAAAGAAAAAATCACATAAAATTATTTATTGGATTTCTGGTGCTGTCATTATTGTTGCTTCGTCTATCGCAATTTGGCTATACTTGCAACAAAAATCCCAATCTTCTGAAAAGAGTAAATTCATTGCTGTGCTTCCTTTCCATCCAATCACAAATTCAGAAGAAGATAAAAGCTTTGCTGAAGGTATTCACGACGATATACTTACTCAGTTATCTAAGATAAGTGAACTGCAGGTAATTGCAAGAACTTCTGTATTGCACTATCGGAACACTCAAAAAACAATAAAAGAAATTGCAGGTGAACTTGGAGTGGGCGTAGTACTGGAAGGAAGCACTCGAAGAAATGGAAATATGATTCGTATTACCGCTCAGTTGATTGATGCTGAGACTGAGAAGCATCTTTGGGCTGATACTTATGACCGACCTTATAATGATATCTTTGCTATCCAGAGTGATGTCGCTCAGAAGATTGCCAGCGCACTTCAAATAAAACTCGCAAAGGAAGAACTCCGCTCCATCCAAACAAAACCAACAGAAAACTTGCAGGCATGGGAATATTTTCAGAAGGGAAAATATTATTGGAATTTTTCCATTAGCTATGAAGACAATCTAAAAGCGGCGAAAATGTTTGAGAAAGCATGCGAGCTTGACACAAATTTTGGATTATCCTATGCTTGGCAAGCAATCGTTTACACAGTTCTTTATTCACAAACACTTTATTTGAACAAGGATACACTTTTAAATAGATACAACAAAGCTATAGCTCGAGCAATTGAATTAGCTCCTCAGATCCCAGAGATCAACATCGCAAGAGGCAAATACTTTAAGATTATAAAAAACGACTTGAATAACGCAATAAAAGAAATTGAAACTGCAAACATTAAACGTCCAAATGATATTGATGTTATATATCAGATGTCGCTATTGATGAATTCTAAAGGCGATAGAGAGGAAGCCCTTAAGCTTGCAGAAAGAGTCCACGAACTTGATCCCAAAGGTACATTAGGCGCTGGTCTTGCATCTATGAATTCTTTTGGACTCGAAAGGTATGTCGAATCTGAAAGATGGGCAGATATAATGATTGCAAATAAACCTGAAAGTTTCAGTGGGTATTCTAAAAAATTGAATGTCATTCTTTTCGTACAGGGAGATTTAAAACGAGCTGAAGAAGTTTTAAATGAAGCAAAAAAAGTTGTAAAAATCGATAAATCAACTTTAATTGAATATGAGTTTACTATAGCCATGTTTAATAGGGATTATAATAAGGCTTTACAAATAAATGATTCGTGGGATGATTGGTTTAGATTTTTAGGTCGCGCCATGATATTTAAAATATTAAACAAGGAGGAAGAAGCAAAAATTAATTTTGATTCTTTGCGCATTGCCCGGATTGAAATACAGACAAAACAACCTGATTCTCGTGGGTACGATCCAATAGTCTTGGCGGTAGCTTACGCTGGATTAGGAGATAAAAAGCGATCATTAAATGAAATCGCTAAGCTCGATAGCGCAGCCTTATTAAATAGTGCTTATAATATTGCCTATTGTCACATTCTCCTTAATGATTATAAAAGTGCAATCCAATCTTTGGAAAAGTGGACTTTAAAACCAACTCGACCTAAAATAATTCTGCTAAAATTTAATCCAGAGCTTGATCCACTTAGAAGCGATCCAAGATTCAAAAAAGTAATTCAACTAGCAGAGGAAAGGATAAAAAGAAATTAGAAATGAGAATAGGTGTTCGTAATTCGGATTTAAGAATTAACTAAAATGATTGGTCAGACAATATCACATTATAAGATTCTCGAAAAGCTCGGCGGAGGCGGAATGGGCGTCGTCTACAAAGCCGAAGACACTAAGCTCCACCGCACTGTTGCACTAAAGTTTTTACCTCCAGCATTTTCTTTTGATGAAGAAGCAAAACAAAGATTTGTTCATGAAGCTCAAGCAGCTTCTTCACTTCAACATAATAACATTTGTAATATTCATGACATTGATGAAACGGAAGACGGAAAGATTTTTATCTGTATGGATTTTTATGATGGAGAAACACTAAAGAAAAAAATTGAATCTGGACCTCTGAAAATAGATGACGCTATTGAAACCACTCTACAAATTGCTTCGGGATTACAGAAAGCTCACGAAAAAGGGATCATTCATCGGGACATCAAACCGGCGAATATTTTCATTACTAATGATATTGCTGTAAAGATTCTTGATTTTGGTTTAGCAAAACTATCTAGTCAAACAGTGCTGACAAAAATGGGATCCACAGTAGGAACAATTGCCTATATGTCGCCCGAACAAACAAGAGGAGAAAAGGTAGACCAACGAACAGACATTTGGTCACTTAGTGTGGTACTGTATGAAATGATTACAGGCAGACTGCCATTTAAGGGGGAATACGAACAGGCAATGGTTTATTCTATTTTGAATGATAAACCCGAACCACCTACAGGAATACGTACCGGTGTACCAATGGAATTGGAGAAATTGATAAACAAAGCACTGAGTAAAGATCCGGAAGAACGTTATCAGCACATTGATGAAATGCTTGTTGATCTTAGAAAAGTGAAAACCACAAAAGATGTTTCAGAAACAACTATTGTTCATCCTGCACAAAAGAAAAAATCACATAAAATTATTTATTGGATTTCTGGTATAGTCATTTTCGCTGCTTCGGCTGTTGCAGTCTGGACTTACTTGCAACAAAAATCCCAATCTTCTGAAAAGAGTAAATTCATTGCTGTGCTTCCTTTTCATCCAATCACAAATTCCGAAGAAGACAAAAGTTTTGCTGAAGGTATCCATGATGACATACTCACTCAATTGGCAAAGATTAGGAATCTGAAGGTTATTGCCAGAACTTCTATGCTTAAATATCAAGAAACAAAGAAATCAATAAGAGAAATTGCCGATGAGCTTGGAGTGGGAGTAGTTCTTGAAGGAAGCACTCGTCGGAGTGGCAATGTTATTCGTATTACTGCACAATTGATTGATGCTGATACTGAAGAACATCTATGGGCCGATACATATGATCGACCTTATAATGATATCTTTGCTATTCAAAGTGATGTCGCTCAGAAGATTGCCAGCGCACTTCAAATAAAACTCGCAAGGGAAGAACTCCGCTCCATCCAAACAAAACCAACAGAAAACTTGCAGGCATGGGAATATTTTCAGAAGGGAAAATATTATTGGGTTTTCTCACATGGATACGAAGGCAATCTGAAAGCTGCAGATATGTTTGAGAAAGCATGCGAATTGGATACAAATTTTGCATTAGCATTTGCATGGCAGGCTATAGTTTATACAGTTCTTTATGGTAGGACACTGTATATGAATCAAGACATATTATTAAAGAAATACGAGAATGCAATAACAAGGGCTATTGCCTTGGCTCCAGGCATTCCTGAGATTAACATTGCAAAAGGAAAATATTTCGATATAATTAAAAACGATATCAATACCGCACTAAAAGAAATTGAAGCTGCAAATGTTAAGAGACCAAATGATTTTGATATATTATATCAAATGGCTCTATTAAAATGGGCGAAAGATGACATTGAGGGTGCATTAAAGCTGGCTCAAAGAGTACATGAGCTTGACCCAAAAGGGAATTTAGGTGCAAGCCTTGCCTCTGGATATTCCTTTGGACTTGAAAGATACGATGAGGCGGAGCGATGGGCGGATGTTATGATAGCCAATAACCCTGAGAGTTTTGAAGGATATGGGAGAAAATTAAATGTTATTATTTATATTTTAGAGGACTTGAAAGAAGCTGAGGATGTCTTGGTTGAAGCAAAAAAAGTTGTCACAATAGACAAATCAGGTTTAATTAATTATGAATTTTGGATTTATTTTTACAAAAGGGATTACAATAAGGCGCTTCAAATTGTTAGTACGTTGGATGATTGGACAAGATTTGTATTCCGGGCAATGTTATTAAAGCTTATAGGTAGAGATGAAGAAGCAAAGACTAATTTTGACTCATTGCGCATTGCTCGTTTGGATTTATTAAAAAAGCAACCAAACTATCTTTGGTATGATCCAATATTCTTAGCGATAGCTTATGCTGGGTTAGGTGATAGAACAAGAGCATTAAATGAAATAGCTAAGAGTGACAGCGCATATCAGTATGGGCCTTTGACTGCATATTTTTACATACTGATTGGTGATAATAAAAACGCCATCCAATCTCTGGAGATGTGGATTTCTAAACCGACTCAACCTAAAATAGTAACATTGAAGCTTTATCCTGTCCTTGATCCCCTTAGAAGTGATCCAAGGTTTAAAAAAGTAATTCGATTAGCAGAGGAAAGGATAAAAAGAAATCAGAAGTAATTATGATAATTAGAAGTTTATCAAATAAAGATCAGGAATCTTTAAGCTCAATCAGGGATGTATAAGACTAACTAAGTGTTTATCTTTGGAGTAATAAAATCGATTGAATATAAGAATTGATAAATTTCGATAGCTCTTTTGAGCAAGTAAAAAAGTTAGTTGAAGATTTTCAATCTAATGAATCAAAATTTCTTTCTTCGGAATATCAAGAAGCTGAAGTAAGAAGGGATTTTATTGATAAGTTTTTATTTGCGCTTGGATGGGATATTTATCACAATGAACAGAAAAATCCCTATGAACAAGAGGTTAAAGTTGAAAAAGGTGTTTATGTCGGCAAACAACAGAAGAGAGCCGATTATGCATTCCATTTAGCTCCTAACTTTAGAGACGTTAAGTTTTACATTGAAGCAAAAAAACCTTCCAGAAATCTTTCCAATGCTGATGATTATTTTCAAAGCATCCGATACGGTTGGAACGCCGGAACTCAAATAACTTTTCTCACCGATTTTCAAGAGTTTCATATTCTTGATTGCAGAATCAAACCAGATATTTCTTCCATTCTTAATTACAAAATAAAAAAATATCACTATTCGGATTTTCTGAACGAAGAGAAATTTTCTGAAATCTATTGGTTGTTAAGCAGAGAAGCGGTTGTAAATAATTCTTTAGAAAAGTTTGCAGAAAGTTTACCAAAACCAAAAGGTAAAGCTATTCTGAAAGGAACTCACAGAGGAATTTATCAATCAATTGATGAAGCATTTTTAGAAGAACTTGATGAGATAAGAGATTCACTTGCTAAAGCATTCAAGAAAGCTAATCCTTATTTGGAGAGTGAACCGCTGACTGAAATGACACAAAGATTGATTGACCGTTTGGTGTTCATTAGATTTTTGGAAGACAAACAAATTGAACCGGATCATTATGTTAGCGAGTTTGCTAATTCTAAATCTGCCTGGAAAGATTTTAGAGTTGCATCCAGAAAATTAGATACAAAGTATAACGGAGTTGTTTTCAAGAAACATACGATTGACAGCGATAATTTTATTGAACCGGACGACGAAACATTTTCTTCGATTTGTGAAGAGCTTGCTCATGTTAACTCGCCATATAACTTTGATATAATTCCAATTCATATTCTAGGTTCGATCTATGAAAGATTTCTTGGCAAAGTTGTCGTTGCAACTGATAAAAGAGTAAGGATTGAAGAAAAACCGGAAGTAAGGAAAGCAGGTGGAGTTTATTACACCCCACAATATATTGTTAATTACATAGTTGATAATACAGTCGGAAAACTTATTGATGGGAAAACCCCGAAAGAAATTTCTAAAATGCGGTTTGCAGATATTTCTTGCGGAAGCGGTTCTTTTTTGATCACTGTATTTGATCGTCTTTTAGAGCATCATAGAAAATGGTATCAAGAAAATGCGGAACAAGCGAAGAAAGACGGATGTTACTTTCAGGATGGTAAATGGGTTCTTTCATTAAAACAAAAACAGAAAATTCTTACCAATAATATTTATGGTGTTGATTTAGATCATCAAGCGGTTGAAGTGACTCAGCTTTCACTTTACTTAAAACTATTAGAAGATGAAACTACTGCCACAACTCAAGATACCTGGGTAATGTTTAAAGAGCAATTGCTGCCGAATTTGAATAATAATATTGTGTGTGGTAATTCTTTGGTTGGGCGAGATATTTTTGAAGGTAGTTTGTTTAGACCCGAAGACGAGATGAAACTGAAACCGATGAACTTTGAAGATGCTTTTCCGGAGGTAATGAGTAAAGGTGGCTTCGATGCGATTGTTGGGAATCCGCCGTATGGGTTTCGACAAATCCACGAAAATAATTTGAAGCCATATTTCAAAAATCATTTTGAATCTTCTAAAGGAAGTTTTGAAAACTACTTTCTCTTTTTGGAAAAGGGACTTACCATACTTAAGAAATCTGGTAAACTAGGATTCATCGTTCCAGTTACTTGGTTGACTATTCCCTCTGCACAGTCTCTAAGAAAATTTGTGTTAAATGGCTTTGCAATAAATAGAATTTGTTGGCTTCCAGAGTTAGTTTTTAAGAATGCGATTGTGAATACTTTAGTCGTTCTTATTGACAATTTACAGATGGATAAGACTGAAGTAATGATTTATGACCAGACTGATATTAATAGTAAACCAGTAAAGAGTTCCACTATTCATCAAATTGATTTTATAAAGGATGATTATTACATCAACATTTTTACTGAAAAGAATGAACAATTAATAGTAAAAAAACTTTTAGATAACCGAAAGCGATTAGGAGATATTGCAAGACCTTGTTCTGGATATAATCCTTATGAAGTTGGGAAAGGAAAAGATATAAATGGTAAACCTCATACTAAAGAAACAATTTTAAATAAACCTTATCATTCAGATCAGCAAGTGGATAGTACATGGAAACCCGAAATTGTTGGAAGAGATTTAGGAAGATATTCAATAAACAATAAGAGCAAAAGATGGATTAAGTACGGCCCATGGTTAGCAGCATCTAGAGATAAATCAAATTTTTATGGCGTTAGGATTCTTGTTCAAGATAAAAGAATTATTGCAGCTTATTGTGATGAAGAACTATATCATAGTCGTGATGTTATTCCAATAAAATTTGAAGATGATGGTAAATATGCTTTGTATGTTCTTGTAATCCTTAATTCGAGTTTAATTTCTTGGTTGCATAAAAAAATCAATCCCAAATCGCAAAAAGATCTTTTCCCTAAAATACTTATATCTGATTTGACTAAAATTCCTATTGAAATTAATGAAGAATATTTTCCAAAGATTAATGATCTGGCAAAGCAGATTATCGAATCAAAAAAACAATTAGCAAAAGCTAAAACTGAAAATGAAAAAGAATATTTAGAAAAGAAATGTGATTCACTTGATAGACAAATTGATAATCTTGTTTATGAATTGTATGATTTGACTGAACAAGAAATAAAAATTGTAGAAAGCAACTGACCACTTTGTTAACAAAATAGATTGATAAATAAGAGTTGCATTGATGCTCGCCAAAAAAATGGCGGATAAATTCTGGTCGGCGGCTTAAAAACATTGTTATCTTTCAAATCAGTTGAGCTTTTGTATCTAAATAACAAAAACTATTATGCTAACATCAGTTCAAAGAATTATACTAAAAGCTAAACCAGCAAAAAGCCACCCAGAATTCAATGAGTGGGAAACGGCTACTTTGGTATATTTTATAAATGATTCAAATAAAAGAAAAGCATTAAAGATTGTTCGTCAAAATATGTCTTTAAATCATTGGGAAATATTGTATTATGAATCTAATAGCACCTTGATTGAAGAAATGGTGCTTAGTGCAGAAAAAGAAATTGTTAATGCATATGATTATGCAAAAAAGAACAAAATATTTTTAAGAATATTTCATGATAATTTTATGCCGGGAAAAAAGAATTCTCGACATTTTTGCCCGCCTTTGGTTGGCGAAAAATTTATAGATGATGTTATATTTGATGCTGGAGGGAGAAGGTTAATACCTGAAGAAAAAAAATACGAGGAGGAACTGAATGCTGATTACATAATTGATAATTATGTCTTTGAACTAAAAGATTTGATGGAAGAAGGGCTTGATAAAGTTGAGCGAAGAAGAAAAATATCTGACTTATATAAAAATTATTACAGAAGAGAAGAATCTATCCTTATTGATCCTGAAATCTTATCGGAATCTGACAAATTAAAGTATACTTCAATTATTACTACACCCATAGAAAAGAAAATAAAAAAGGCATTTAAACAAACTAGCGAAACCAGAAATAGAATCTCAAGTGATTTTAAAATCGGTTTAATATATGTCAATTCCGGTTATCTTAGTTTACCTCATGATATTTTTACAGCTGAGGTTAAAAGGTATGTCAAAAAAAACGACCTAATTTTTGATGAAGTAATAACTCTATCAGTTAGTGCCAGAACTAATGGCTTTGATATGTATGTCGTTTTTCCTATCGACCCAGTTGATTCCAATAATATAGTAACAAACAAAATAGCAGATTCATGGATTAACAATGCTGAAAAAATTATGAGGAGTTTATTATTAGGTGAAATTAAGGATTATTCATCACCACAAAGAGCTATTTCCTTTAATCATTCTGGTATTGATTTTTATTGGCTACCCTATGCAATTGAAAGGTTTAGTTTTGATGATGAAAGATAACAAGAAGGAAATTAATGTAGAGACGCCACATGTGGCATCTCCCTACAAAAAAAATATTGGAGTAATCATGCTGCCCAAATATGTAAAAACAATCCACGAAGAGATAAAAATTGTTGAAGGGAAATAGTTTATGATGAAATACGGAAAATATTGAGTTGGGAAAGAGAAAAAGTAAAAATGAGTTTTATCTTTTGATTAATGTGAGCGTAGAAGGATTCGTTCAAGATATACCTGGGCTTTTGGGAGACACTGAACGAAAACAATATAAGTGTTTTATTTCTTATTCATCAGTAAGTGAAAACTCTAAAATAGTAAAAGATTATTTTAGAGATTATTACGGAATTAACTATGACAAATTAAAATACTTTGAACGACCACCGCTAGATGATTATAATCTGAATAAAGCAATATTAACTTATTATTTCAAAGAACAATTTGCGAAATTCGAGTATAAATCGCGTGAATATATAAGGCCTTCAAGTTTACCCGATAGAGAACCGGACAAAGAAACTGAACATTATAAAGTTTGGGTAGAACTACAAAATGTTGAGAAGATTACTACCCCCAAAAGCGCT
>Ga0209431_10003976_pt1 | contig 11637 bp, 10 predicted proteins | sample RifCSP13_3_FD_184021 | JGI IMG/M metagenome (GOLD analysis project Ga0209431, IMG submission 184021) | Soil microbial communities from Rifle, Colorado - Rifle CSP2_sed 13_3 (SPAdes) (version 2) | ecosystem: Environmental > Terrestrial > Deep subsurface > Rock core/Sediment | place: Rifle...
TGTCTGTTCCGGCCGGGCCAAGGTGGTGATCATAGATCTCACCGTAGTTGCCCACTTCCCGGATGACATTGACAACGAAGTCCGGAGCGAGCCCCAAGAGAGCGCCAAACTCGCCCTCGATGCCGAGCAGCCGACGGACCTCCGGATCCTGCGGGTCAGAAGCCGCGATCTCTTCTACGTTCTGGGAGGTGATGCCCTTCTCCTCGGCGATGATGATCGCGTTGACGACCCAGCGGACAACGTCCCCCCACTGCTGGTCACCCTGCGCCCAGACCGGCCCAAGCGGCTCCTTGGACATCGTCTCGTTGAGAATGACGTGGGCGGAAGGCTCCTGAAGCAAAATCTGCTGGCTCACCAAACCGGATTTATCAGTTGTAAAGCCATCGCAACGGCCTTCGTCATAGGCCTCGCGAGTAGCTTGAGCATCGGCCAGCACCAACGGTTCATAGTCCACGTTCAGGGCGCGCATAACGTCGGCCAGGTTCTTCTCAGTCGTCGTGCCCTGTTGCACGCACACCGTACCGCCGGCCAAGTCTTCGAGTTTGGCAATGCCGCTGTCCTTGCGCACCATCATGCCTTGGCCGTCGTAGAACGTGGTCGGCCCAAAATCGAAGCCCAACGACGTGTCACGGCTGACCGTCCAGGTGGTGTTGCGGATCAACACGTCCACCTCGCCCGACTGCAATGCCGGGAAACGCGACTGGCCGGTAGTAGCAACAACTTCGTGTGCGGCCGGGTCGTCGAAAACGGCTGCCGCAATGGCCTTGCAGAAATCGATGTCGAACCCGGCATACTGCTGTGTGTCCGGATCGAGATAGCCAAAGCCGGGCACACTGGCGTTGCCGCCGCAGATCACCTTGCCGCGCGCCTGCACGGTCTGGAGCGTGTCGCCAGCTTCGGCGAAAGTGACCGGCACCTGAACTTGCTGAGTCTCCGGTGTGCCGGCGACCTGAACTTCGCGCGTCACTTCGACAAGTCGAGTGACTTCCACCGTGGTGGTGCCGCCACCGCCGCAAGCCACCAACAGAAGGGCGGCTATAGTCAGGGCAACAATTACCGAATTGTTCTTGCGAAACATAAGTCTCCTCCTCGAGATTGATATTGTGTGGACAGTGAAGGCTACTGCATCAGACAACCTTGGTGAAACGAAGCGAACACCTCCTTTCATGTCATGTTGCACACCCACCCTGCTCCACTCCCAGCGAAGGCGGATACAGTATAGTCTGTATCCAAGTCATGTCAAACTCGTAGTGCACGGACGTGCACGGATCGCACCCCAACAAACCCTAGCAGCCTGTCGGAGAGGTCGGCCAGACAGGCCATAGTACACTTTGAGCATGACCCGAAAATTCAAAACTGCTGATTACGAAGCGACCCTCGATTTGGCCATTAGTGTGCGAGACGCTCTGCCGCCCAATCACCTGGCGCGGTTCGTTGTCGATATTGTGGCGCAACTGGACTTGAGCAGCGTGTATACCCGGTATGCGCCAGTGGGTGGCGAAGCCTTTGCGCCAGACATCCTGCTGGCGTTGCTGTTTTATGGATATGCCACCGGGGTCTTCAGTTCCCGCCGGATCGAAAGGGCGACCTACGAGAGCTTGCCGTTTCGCTTCATTGCCGGGAACTGGCATCCGGATCACGACACGCTCGCCAATTTTCGCAAAACGTTTCTGGCCGAGATCCAAGAGCTGTTCGTGCAAATTCTGCTTTTGGCTCAGGCCGCCCAAGTGTTGAAACTCGGTAATCTCAGTTTGGATGGGAGCAAAATTCACGCCGATGCTTCCAAGAGCCAAGCCGTCAGTTACAAACGTCTGGTGGAACTGGAAGTCCAATTGCGCAAGGAAGTGCATGAATTGTTCGCGTTGGGTGAACAAGCTGATCAGGGTGACCGGCAGTTGCCGGACGGCTTGGTCATCCCGGACGAAATCACCCTGCGCCAAGAGCGGCTGGCCAACTTGGCCAAAGCCAAGGCGGTGTTGGAAGCCCGCGCTCAGGAACGCTACACTGCGGAGAAAGCCGAGTACGAAGCCAAAGTGCGGGCCCGTGAAGAAAAAGCTCGGAAAACGAAACGCAAACCGCGCGGACCCGCACCCCGACCCCCAACACCTGGCCCGCGCGACAAGGACCAATACAATTTCACCGACCCCGACTCGCGGGTGATGAAGAACAGCACCAATAAAGGCTATGACCAGCATTACAACGTCCAGGCGGCGGTCGACCAAGACAGTTTGTTGATCGTCGCGCCTGCCCTGTCGAACCATCCCAATGACCAGCGCGAAGTGGCGCCGACCCTGAAAGCCTTGTCGCCCCAATTGGGTCAGCCGACGGCGGCGGCGTTGGACAATGGCTACTTCAGTCCCACGAATATCCAAGCCTTGACTGAGCGAGGCATTGAGCCCTACATCGCTACCGGGCGCGAACCGCATTACAAGAGTTGGCGTAGCTTCTTTGATGAACAACCTGAGCCAGCCTTGGAAACTGCGAGCCTGAAAGAGCAGATGGCTTACAAGTTGCGGACAGAGATTGGCCAAGCCATTTACCGCTTGCGGAAATGTACCGTCGAGCCAGTCATTGGCATCATTAAAGAAGTGTTGGGCTTTCGCCAGTTCTCCCTGCGCGGTTTGGCGGCTGCGGCAGGTGAATGGTGTTTGGTCTGTTTGGCATTCAACTTGAAACGCTTGCATGTCTTATGGCCAGCCTAAGGGATGTTTCGGCACGCCTGCTGACTGAAAAATGACCTGGTAGACTGGTTGTCGCCAAGAAAATGAAGCCTAACACTTAGATTTCGCCCGAAATTCGCCCATTCCCAAAAAAGGCGATGTGCCGAATTTCGGGCGAAAAAACGGCTATCACTGCAAATTCTTGAATAATAAATTTAAGCACCTTGCCACTTCAGAGGCATATGGATGCGATTCTTGTAATGCTACCTTTACCAGTTTATCCCCCTTTGCTCCGCCAAACTCCACGTAGCCCGGAATTGACAATACATCCTGTACTAACCGTAAATCCCCAAACGTCTCAAATGATGAGCCCGCCAACATCCAGGGGTGTGTCCACGTCAACAGGTTGTGTGCCATGTCGGTCAAGATCACCCACGCCGCTTGAGCGTGCCAGTGATGTTTGCGTCGCTTGACCAATTGCAAACCCACTTTATCTTCCTTGATCTCGGCTTCCATCGCGCCACGCGCATCATAACAATGTATCACCTCTGCCGGTTCTTGATCGAGCAATGTGTGGATCACCAGTGCGCATTTCTCTTTCCCCTTCGGCACCCGCCATTTCACCGCCAGCGTCTGCGTGCGTCGCGCGTAGCGCACACCATTTGAGACAACAGACACCCACCGCTCCCGCCCAACTTTCCCCCAACTCTCTTGGGGTTGGGCTTGCACGACTTTCTTCGCGCGTAGATTGTTATGTCCCTTCACGACGAGTTGATAATCTCTCGCCAAATTCCAGTTGATGCATGCATCACTCCCGAACCCCGCATCCAATCGCCACAACACGCGATGTCGTTGCATCTGATTCCATTGGCAAAGTTGTTCGACCTGTTCTACCATTGGAAATAGGCTGTTAAAACCACTCTGCGTGCCCGGATAGATCAGCGACCCAAGTGTTTCGTTGTAGGACACGGCTGTGACTCGCGCTACTTGTCGTCCATAGCGATTTTTTTTCCTGCGAAATATCCTTTGCTACTTCCTTCCGCCTGTTTCGACGCAGGCAAGCCTGTCAAATCGCCATCCAGGATCAAATCCCCACGCCGAAAATCGTGTCGGCAGGTGCGCCCTTGTTTCAATAACATCGACTCAAACGCTTGACGTAATTGACCCACACTGGCCTCAACCATTGCGTCTAAGGTGTCAGCCACTGTCGACTGTTGAGCAAATTGTTGTTGCCCCCACGCCTGCGCCAACAACTCATTTGGACGAAGCACCAAGTCGATCTGATAAGTGGCTCGGCCTCCTGCCAAGATCAGTACCAGACTCTCGATCAGTTTATCTTTGACCGAATGCGTGACCGCTTTGATAGGCAACGTCACATCCACCAATGGACTCAACACCCCGGCACGATTCAACGCATATCCCAATGCCGCCAGTGGCACATGATTCATTCGCGCGCTTCGTGTAAGACTAACTGTGATTTTGTTCATCTTGTTCTCCTTTGAATTGCTCCCCATTTTCCACGATAGCTACGCTAAAATCACATTAGGACTTGTCGCAATTTTCGCCCGAAATTCGGCACATCGCCTATGCCAAAAATGAAAGGCGATAGGGCGAATTTCGGGCGAAATCTAAGTAACAGATGTTGAAATCATCAGCCGACCCCTCTCCAGTTCAAACCATCCTTGTCTCTCCGACAGGCTGCTAGTTGAGTCATGGGGGTATCCTCAAGGGTGCTGAAACCTAACGAGGAGCCCCCATAACTACGGAAGACATTATCGTACACATTTTCTATTTGGTTGCGACTGGCCTGCCGGATAATCCGCGACATCCCCAGGCAAAGTTGTATCCGAGTGAATTGGTGACCATTGGCATCCTGTTCGCCTTGAAAGGCGGTTACTTTCGGGCCTTCTATCGTTGGCTCAAGCGGGACTACGGCGATTGGTTTGGGGATGGCACGTTACCGGAGCGCACCCGACTGCAAAGGCTGTTGAAGACCCATCAGACTTGGTGTAAAACACTGTTAGCGGAGCCTTCGTTCTTTACCGTCATTGATAGTTATCCGATTGAATTGTTGTTTCCCATCCGGGAAGGGCGGAGTGCCCAACAAGTCGGCCAAAAAGGGCGTGATAAAGGCCGCTGGAGCATTGGTCTCAAATTGTGCTGGCTGTTGAATGATACCTGCCAGGTCGTGAACTGGGCATGGAAGACTATGAATGTCTGCGATAAAGAGTTTCATGCAGTGGTTGAACCGTTTGTCGGCCTAACCATTGTGTTAGCCGATTTGGGCTTTCGAGATAAAAACGGCATTCCCGAAAATATGAAAATCTGCCCCAAAGGCACTTGGTTGGAATGAACGCATGTATGTGGAAACAGTCTTATCCATGCTGACCATCGTCTGCGACCTGAAACGGATCCGCCATCGACTGGCCGCTTACATTCAGGCCCGATTAGCCTTCGTAGCGGCCATGTTCAACAGTCTGCTCGCTTTATTCCATCTGCTCCACCCACAGGCTGACCCCTTCAAAATGGGCATTGCCGAATTCTCTTTATGAACTAGCACCAATGGTTATTTAAATCTCTAACACGATGAAGAAGTCTGATCATAATACATCATAATATGTTATGCTACTACAATATTAATTTGTCTATACATGTGTGGGCAAAGCATTTAGATATGAGAATCCTAATTGCAGATGATGAATATCTTATAAGAGCAAGTTTAATCAGTATGCTCGACGAGCTAAATTTGCCTGTCCATTCCCTCCAAGAAGCAACAACAGGAGAACAAATGGTCGATCAGGTTAGGCATGATCTCCCCGATATAGCTTTCGTAGATATTCGCATGCCTGGGCTAAATGGGCTGGAAGCTATCAAGGCCGCCAAGACGTTATCACCCCAAACCAAATGGTTCATTTTGACTGGTCTTCCGGAGTTTGAATACGCCCAGGAAGCAATTCAATTAAGGGTGTCTGGATACTTGTTGAAACCAATCAGTCCTGAAGAATTGAAGAAGATTCTCGATGACTTCACAGAAGAAAATCAGAAACAAAAAATAGTTCAAAATAATCAATTTGAACGAGAATTGATGGTACTACTCCACGGATTGGCGTCTTTGGAATTCGAGGAACTCGAGAGTTTTGTCAGGAGAGCACATTTTACTGGTGCAATTTTCTATTTCGATAGTTATCTTTTGGAAAAAGTAAGAGCGGAGCGACAATTTGCATTCTGCCGAAGTATTCAAAGAATAATCAATGAAAATCTAAATCATTACAACAGGCTGGCATTGATCATACTACCCAACGGCGAACTTGCGACTGTAGGTGCCTGGGAAGCTAGACAGTATGAGCACGCTAAGCATAACATTCAAAAATATTTTAAAGCACTGGAGAGTCAGGTTCAAAATTTAAGCGGAACGGATATGGCAATAACTGTCATCAAAACGAAAGAATCTCTCACATATCGCGATTTCCTAGCTGAGCTTGAGCGTCTACGAGAACTCGCCCCTTTACGTGTCTTTTGTGAGATCGGAAGGCTTTTGGATGTAAGCAGCTTAAGTCAACACACTAAACATCCAGATCAGAAGGAACTTGCGATCCAAATACAATCCCTTTGCCGCAGTTATCGCGATAGAAATCAGCTCAACTATATCAAATCTCTAGAGCACCTTAAGAAAACTGTTCAGAGAGAAATTTTCAAAATTTCTGATCGTCAAAGAGAAAATATCGTAACCATCCTCAACCATTCAATTGGAAGTCAACTTACCGCGGGTCAAAGCACTAAACAATGGGTGCAAGTGCTTGAACAATATGACGTGTTATTCCCAACCTCTCTGCCCAAAGAGGAGTTTCAAAACACGGATATTGTGGGTCAGGTCATTGCTTTTATGCATGAGAACTATATGACGAACATTGGAATTGGACAGATTGCCGAACGGCTAAACATCACCCCAAATTATCTAAGCACATTATTTCACAAAAAGACCGGGATTAACTTCCTGACGTATTTGAAAAAGATCCGTATGCTCAAGGCGAAGGAATTATTAACAGATCCCAACATCCAGGTTCATCAAGTTGCGGAACAAGTCGGGTACTTCAGCCCTCGTCACTTTGCCAGGCTTTTTGCGGAACATTATGGATGTCTTCCTTCAGAATATCGTGATGGACATAAGGTTCGTTAGACGGTAAATTGACAGTAGCAGCTCAATAGAGGCTGACAACACAAGAAAGCGAGTGGTATCAAGAGCCACTCGCTTTTTTCTTGATTCAAATCCTCCCTGTTTGCAGTGGAGAAATAAGCACATCAAGCGTAGTTCTATGACATTGTCAAAAATAGTTGGCATGTTAATATGAAACTGGAAGCGTTTACGATAAAAGCCCGTTTGGGTAATAAACTCAAATAGCTCATAAATACTCGATAAGGAGGATCGTATACTTAAACGATTTTCTGTTTGTACCAACGATTGCCGCGTCGAGGATCTGATGTCCCTTAATTTGAAAAGGAGAAGAATATGTCTCGCAAACTGTACACCTTATTGGGCCTTGTGCTCATCCTCTCTTTTGCGCTGACGGCTTGCGGTGCACCTGCTACGCAGGCAACGCCTGCTGCCACAGAGGCTCCTGCATCCACAGAAGCTCCCGCCGCGACGGAAGCGCCTGCTGGTGAGCCTATCACCATCTCAGTCATGGCCAACCGCATTGGTACGCAGGCTGAGTTACTGGAGCAGCTTGCCCGAGAATTCGAACAAGAGAACCCAGGCATCAAAGTTGAATTCTCCGCACCCGGTTCTGATTACGAAAAGTTGATGAAGATCAAAATGGCCGCGAATGATCTTCCCGATGTGTTCGCAACACATGGCTGGGCGAAAATTCGCTATGGAGAGTTTTTGTTGGACTTGAGGGATCAGCCTTGGGCAACGCAGCTGGATGCCGCGATCAAGCCAGCCGTGACCGATGACTCAGGGAAAGTCTATGTTTTGCCCATAGACCAGGAGAAGACGGGCCCAGCATTTAATGCAGATATCCTCGAACAGTATGGTGTGGAAGTCCCTCTCACCTGGACAGATTTCATGGCCGCTTGCGAAACGATTAAGACAGGAAGTGAGGGCCAAGTGGACTGTGTCCATATGGGTGGCGCAGATTCGTGGCCGGTCGGTCAGTATTATGACTTCTTCTCGACAGCCTTAGCAATCAGTCCCACTCCCAATGATGAGCAAGCTCTCCTCGATGGCACCTATGATTGGAGTAAATATACGGTTCTCTCCGAGAATCTACTTGATCTCAAAACGCATGGCTACTTGAATGAAGATGCTTTGACCGCCAAATATACTGATGCAGCTGCAGCATTGGCAGAAGGCAAGGCAGCGTTTGGATTCTACGGTCCTTTTATTTGTGAGGAGGCCCTCAAGACGAATCCAGACTTCAATTGCGGTATCATGCCTATTCCGGCCTTGCTGGAGGGGGACGAACCCACCTTCGCAGGCGGCGAACTGACCACATGGGGTATCTGGAAAGACTCGCAACACATAGATGCCGCGATTAAGTTTGTAAACTTCTTTGCCCGGCCCGAAAATGTGAAGGCCGTTGCAGAATCAAACAAGGCTCCCGCGGGATTGTCCGGTGTTAAGGTAGACGCTGGCTATCTGACAAAGTACTACGATCAATATGCCGATCTGCGCACGTTCACTTACTTTGATCGTATCTACCTACCCAATGGCATGTGGGATGTGTTGTGCAAAAACGGCCAAGATGTTTTGGCCGGTGGTGCTACACCCGAACAAGCGACAGAAAATATTGCCAAGGAGTATACGCGCTTGCGCGCTGGGGAGTAGATCATTCACTCCCACTATATTCTCAATTTACCTGGTCTGAACACATGGAGAGCGGCACACGAATCTGTGCCGCTCTCCCTATGGATACGTTGAGATGGACATCCTTCGCTCTTTCAAAAATAACATAGGCAAAGTGAGGGGAAACCAGCTAAAAAAGTTCTTTGATTCTCCTGGATCTCTTAATCTCATGTATATTCCTGCACTATTTATGTTCAGTGTTTTTGTTTACTATCCGCTCGCCCAGGGAGTCAAGTTTTCATTTACGAATTGGAATGGATATTCTCCCGATTATTCTCTTGTAGGGCTTGAAAATTATCGTTATATGTTTACTGATACGAGAAGTTATAAGGTTATTCTCAATACTCTCATTTATGGCCTTGGCAGCACATTATTCCAGAATGCTTTGGGTCTTGCTTATGCCATGCTCTTAAATACAAATCTCAAGGGAAGAGTCATTGTTCGAACGATCGTCTACTTTCCCGTGATCGTTGCTCCTCTTATCATGGGATATGTTTTTTATTTTATTTTTCAATATGACGGTGGTGCCCTGAATGATATCTTGCTCGTGTTGGGAAAAGAGCCTATTGATTGGCTAGGAAACGGTCCGCGGGCCGTTTGGTTGATTACACTCGTGAATACTTTCCAGTATATGGGGGTGTCCATGTTGATCTATTTGGCAGGCTTACAGGCAATTCCGAAGGAATACCTTGAGGCAGCTGAGATCGACGGGGCCTCTGGATTCTATAAATTTTTGCACATTACGTTGCCCTTGTTGATGCCAGCCATCACCGTCAGTATTGTGCTCAACATTATCGAGGGCTTGAAGTTATTCGATGTCATCATCTCTCTGACGAATGGAGGGCCGGGCTATGCCTCGCATTCCTTGTCTACCATGATGTCTGATTTGTTTTTTGCCGGCCAGAATGCAGGTTTTGCAGCGGCGTTGGGAAATCTGATGTTTGCCATCATCAGTTTCTTTGGCATCACCTCCTTGAGTTTTCTACGCAGGAGGGAGATCGATTTATGAAAAAAGCCATTAGTTATCTGGCTGCGTTTCTCATTTCCATCGTTCACTTGATTCCTTTTTATATATTGATCAATCTTGCTCTTAAAACACGGCAAGACACCAATTCAATATGGATTCCTCCTGATTACTTATATATAGAAAACTTTACGAATGTATGGACTCAGTCCCACTTGGGATTAGCACTCTTGAATGATCTGATCATTACGGTTTGTACCGTTGCCCTGGTGATTTTTGTAGGCGTTTTTGCTGCCTACCCGTTGGCGCGTTTTCCAACTCGCTGGAACAATGCTATCTATACATTGTCGGTAGCCACCCTTATCGTTCCGGCGTTGACCGTCCTTGTGCCGTTGTATAAACTGGTTGTGGATCTTCGTGGGATTAGTACCTATTGGGCCATGGTATTGGTGCTGACCACTTTTTTTCTGCCCACAGTCATTTTTTTGTACACAGGCTTTATTCGGACCATTCCAAGAGAATTGGATGAAGCTGCGCTGATCGATGGCTGTAACCGTTATGAAACCTTTTTTCGCATCATTTTTCCCTTACTTAAACCAGTAACCGCGAGTGTGATCATTATTATCATGCTTGGAGTCTGGAACGACTATCGCTTCTCGCTTTTCCTGCTCCAAAAAAGATCGGTACAAACAGCTCCCTTGGTCCTTTCCCAATTCTTTTCCCAATTTCAAAACGATCTGCCTTTGGCTGCTGCCGGTAGTTTGCTGAGTCTGATCCCGATGGCACTACTCTATCTGTTTTTACAGAAGTACTTCGTCAGCGGCCTGGCAGAAGGTGCGGTGAAGGGTTAAGGCAAAAATTTTTTGGATATCTGACTGTTTGTTTCAAGAGTAATCTCAACTAGTAAACTTTCAACCTGAAGGTGAGACATTCCTATGCGCTTCGCCCCTTCTCTGCGCGTTCGCTTGATGATCTTTTACTTGATCATCTTCCTGGTTCCGGCGGCGATCATGATCTTTGCCATGCCATATTATTTCCAACAATCATTGTCAAAGGAGACGCAGACCCTCACAGAAGGCACTCTTACTTCCATCGCCAAGAATATCGAGACGTACCTGGATGATCTAAACCGGTTGACTATCACCCCCTACTTGAACGATAACGTGATGCAAGCGATGCAATTGAAAGCCAGCCCTAATTACAACCAAGCAGATGACTACACCAAATTATTAGCTGATCGGGCACTTCAAAGCACGCTGCCCCTGTTCTTACAAAACTCACGCAGCGATATTCTCGCCACAATTTTAGTCATCCCGAATGGGACAGCGTACATCGCCTCCGTGGGAGACGCCTTTGGCGCGCCTGTCGCTGGTTATGCTTACCTTCAGCAGGATTGGTATCGGAAAGCCGTGCAGGCAGATGGTGACGTCGTCTTCATCAGCTCTCACCCACAAGACTATTTGAGGAACGGCTCCGGCCGACAGGTTTTCTCGGTCGCCCGGTTGATCAAAGACCCGGATACACGTCAACCCCTTGGCGTGATTATGGCCGATGCAGATACGGTCGTGCTTGCGCGCATCATCAACGATATCCAGTTCAATGTCAGCTCTATTGTTTGTGTATTTGATGATCATAATAAACTGTTGTATTCCAGCCGGCCGCTGTCTGGAAATCTTCAAAACCTGAACTTTGATAATGGCTCCACCGTGGAAACTGGTGGTGATTCTTATGTCCCTGTCTCGACGGTGATTTCGCCCGCGGGATGGAGATTGGTGGTATTTCTGTCTAACGCCGAGGTGGTTGCCAAGACACGCTGGATTTATATAACAGGAATTGTATTTGCAGTGAGTGGATTGACTCTGACGTTCCTGCTTTTCTTCATCCTCTCGCGCTGGGTGGGACGCCCCTTTCAAGAGATGATCACCGTCATGAAACAGGTACAAACAGGCAATCTTGGCGCACGCTTCAAAGTGTCAGGAAATCATGGTGAAATCGCGGAATTAGGAAAAGCACTAAACAATACGATTGAACGCCTCAACGAGTTGATCGAACGTGAGTACAAAGCTGTGATTAATCAGCGCAACGCGGAATACCGGGCGCTACAATCGCAGATCCAGCCGCATTTCATCTACAATACATTAAATAGCTTTCTTGGCCTGAACCGTTTG
>Ga0209431_10003977_pt1 | contig 11636 bp, 12 predicted proteins | sample RifCSP13_3_FD_184021 | JGI IMG/M metagenome (GOLD analysis project Ga0209431, IMG submission 184021) | Soil microbial communities from Rifle, Colorado - Rifle CSP2_sed 13_3 (SPAdes) (version 2) | ecosystem: Environmental > Terrestrial > Deep subsurface > Rock core/Sediment | place: Rifle...
GACAACGCGGATTTAAGGCTAAGAGAAAAGGGATATAAGATTGGACTAGTAAAAGATGAAGATTATGAAAGGTACCTAAGTAAAAAGACAAAGATTCAGGAAGAGCTTGAAAGGCTCGAACACGCAAGGGTTTTCCCTGACTCACGAATTAACGAAATCCTTACACAGCTTGGTTCTTCACCACTTAAAAAACCGCAGACACTTAAAGAACTTCTAAGGCGTCCTGAGATTACATGGAGAGAGCTTGGTTTAATTGATTCATACTATACATCTTTGATAAATAAAGATATATCGGCTCAGATTGAGATGGAGGTTAAATATGAAGGTTATATTCAAAGGCAGATGGAACAGGTAGATAAGTTTAAGAAGCTTGAAAATATGATGATACCAGAAAGTTTCCAATATGATGGTATACCTGGGTTATCAAGAGAAATCGTACAGAAGCTCTCACGCATTCGTCCGGGTTCTCTAGGACAGGCAAGCAGGATATCAGGCATAACACCCGCAGCTATTTCTATTCTTATGGTTTACCTTAAGCGTAGGGAAATCGAGGTCAGGGAGGGTTATTCCTCTTCTTTGTTTTCTTGATTCTCTTCGACTTCTTCAGTAGCGGAAATCTCCTTCTCTAACTGCTCCATAATGTCCTCATAATCTCCGCCAATGTATGTAGTGTTGTCAGGGTCTTCGAGCATATCAACCAAATCCTTTATTTTTTTTCGACCCTTTTTAGGCATTCTGTCTTACCTCCGTTGGATATGCATCATATGAATCGCGCTCGTAGATCAAAGCATTAAAAATCTTCTGAGATGAATGTGAAATCCTTGAGATTGTTAGGCATTATTAACTTTTAATGAAATTATAAGTATAAGTTTTTAAAATGCAAGTTTGATTTTATGAGTAACTTAAATCTACTCTAATCTTTTTTCAATTTACATCTTGAGAAAAATCGAGGACACTATTTCCCTCAGTAATCAAATTATTATAAACGAAATATGAACAATAAATTAAACCAAGAGTACAAAAAGTTCTTTATAATTTCATGAAAGCTTAATTCTAGATTAAACTTCGATTTAATAATTCGAATGTGAAATCAAATCACCTAAATATATTTTGAATGAATCATAAACATATACTATATAGTTATTTTCATGAAATTGATGGTTATGATTTAAAAACGTTAGACTGATAAAATTGAAGTAATAATTTATGCCATCGGGTGAAAGCTTTTTCTATTAATAGTCTTGAGAACGGTTTATTATAGTGCGAAGTAAGGAAGATGGCGGTTTTTTATGTATTAAGCATCCTTTTGCTTTAATATTATGCGAGATAATATGGCCAGATCAAAAATTTAAAGGAGTTTCTAAATCTAACTTAATTTATAATATAGAGAAAAAATAAGTGTTGTAATATGGTTTTAATAAAATCTTGAGTCAATAGTTTCATAACAGTTAATAACTATCTAATATCATTAGTTTTTTATGCCTGAGTATTGAATAAATCGAGGCGAAAAAAACGAGAATCTGACTTTATCATTGTTAATTTAACTCTTTTATTTGAATTTATAAACCCCCCTTGACAAATTTGATGGCACAATATATTGTGGTTCAATCGGGTAATAATACAATATGTGATAAAAAGGAGGATGGATTCAAATGGCTTCTGATAAGTATGGATCGATGGAGGGAAATGGAAAGGCATTATTAGAAGAAAATAGCTTTAGAATCAATATCGATGCGGAGGAGGAGGTTCAAAACGAGGTACAAGTAGTGGTTGAGTATAAAGAGGGGGTCATGGATATACCGGAGGAAACAATAAATGCCTTTAGCGGTGATGAGCTCCGTGCAAGGGTATTTTACGAAAAATACGCTTTGCGTGATGAGAGAGGGAAGATAGTTGAAAAATCCCCTGACGAGATGTGGCGCAGGGTTGCAAGCGAGATCGCTTCTCCGGAAAAAACACAGAAGCTTAAGAAGGAATGGGAGGAAAAATTTTACTGGTTACTTTCCGATTTTAAATTTATTCCCGGTGGAAGGATACTTTTTGGAGCGGGTCAGAAAAGAAGAGCTACTCTTCTAAACTGCTATTTTATGCCCATAAAGGAGGATTCTATTGAATCAATATTTGAATGGTGTAAAGAAGCAGCGAGAACATATTCCTTTGGTGGAGGAGTAGGAACAGATATTTCAGTCCTTAGACCTAAAGGGTCTCCTGTAAACAACTCGGCTATCTATTCGACTGGTGCAGTGTCGTTTATGGATCTTATGTCTACGACAACGGGGACAATAGGCCAGGCAGGGCGTCGTGGAGCCTTGATGATAACAATAGGGGTTGACCATCCTGACGTCTTGGATTTCATTGACATAAAGAACGACCCCGCAAGGTCAAAGGTCAAGTTTGCAAATATTTCTGTAAGAGTCACAGATGAGTTTATGAAGGCTGTAGAAGAGGATAAGGATTTTGAACTCAGGTTTGAAAATGAGAAGGTAAGGGTTCGTAGAAAAATCCGTGCACGAGACCTTTGGAAAAAACTCGTAAAATCAGCCTGGGCATCAGCCGAACCCGGGGTTGTTTTCTGGGACGCAGTTAAGAAATTCTCACCTACTGAATACAATGGGATGGAGATTCATGGCTTTAACCCGTGTAGCGAACAGGCATTAGAGGACTATGGAAACTGTTGCCTTGGGAACGTAAACCTTTCACTTTTTGTAAATGACAAATTTACAGATAGAGCTACTATAGATTGGGAAAATCTCGAGCGCGCGCTTAGGTTCTCTGTTCGTTTTCTTGACAATGTACTTGATTACAATTTTGAGAAGCATCCACTTAATGCACAAAAGGAGGCATCGCAGCGCTCACGCCGAATCGGTGTTGGGTTCACTGGTTTTGGTGATATGCTTGCAAAGCTCAACCTAAAATTCGACACACCCGAGGCCGTTGAATTTGCGGATAAGATGTTTGAGTACATAAAGAATATCGTTTATGAAGCAAGCTCAGACTTTGCAGCAGAAAAAGGAAGCTTCCCTGCATTCGACCTGGATACCCATTTATCGCGTCCATTTATCAAGACCCTTGACGGGCGCGCAATTGAAAAAATAAAAACTCAGGGGCTTAGAAACGCATGTATTCTCACGGTTCCACCTGTAGGAAGCGGTTCTATTCTTGCAGCAACTACAAGTGGAATTGAGCCCATTTTTGCGCTTTCATACTTCAGGCGTTCTAAATCGCTTTCTCAAGAGGAATTCAAGGTATATCATCCCCTTGTTGGTGAGTATATGAAAAGATTTGGTTTGAAAGATGAAAAGGAGCTTCCCTCTATATTTGTAACATCGCATGAGATAAAACCCGAGATGAGGGTCCGTATGCAGGCTGCGATTCAAAAACACATTGACTCATGCATATCAAGCACGGTGAATCTTCCAACCGATATTACACTTGAGGAGGTAGAGAAGGTTTATTTCCTCTCTTGGAAGCATGGATGTAAGAGCATAACTGTATATAGAGAAGGCTCGAGGGAAGGGATCCTTGTAACAGAGGAAGCCTGGAAAAAAACTAGTGAAAAAAATGTAGTGAGTGAGATCGAACCAGAGGTCAGTACCCGGGATGAAGGGATGCACCATCCCCAATACCCCATCTCATCCCTTCATCCCACCCTTAGTGAGCCCTTCGACAGAGCTCAGGACAGGTCTGATAGAACTCCCATGCCGGAGATTAAGCCACTGAAGCGACCTCACTACCTTGAAGGGTTTACAGAGGTAATAAAAACTGGCTACGGAAATCTCTATGTCACAGTAAATACCTACCAGGGAAGACCGTTTGAGGTATTTGTTCAGATTGGAAAATCTGGATATACAACTATGGCTGACGCAGAGGCAATAGGACGTCTAACATCCCTTGCGTTGAGATGTGGAATAGGCGTAAAGGATGTTGTAGAGCAGCTTGAAGGAATAGGTGGAGCATCGCCCGTGTTTTCTGAGGGAAAACTCGTCATGTCTATTCCCGATGCAATCGCAGCGGTTTTAAGAAAACACTTTATGTCTGGCATCGAAAACGGGGTCGAAGCGAAGGTGAAAAAGATTGACATAGGTCTAGAACGCTGCCCTGACTGCGGCAGCCGCGCCCTCGCCTTTGAACAAGGCTGCATTGTTTGCAAAAGCTGCGGATTTTCGAAGTGTGATTGACTTAGTAGGGATAAGGAATTAGTTTAAGGCAGCAGAATCTACAGATTTTCCTAAGGGTTGATGGAGAGGGTGATGTTTTTTCGCTAGCAGGCTCAGTTCTCTAGCACCAGAGAGTTGGGTTTGTCTATTTTCTAGGATTAGACTACCATTGTTATCCTTACTACTGTTCTTAAGTCGGAGGGTATGTGTCTCTAAAATGTGACTTTCTTATCTTGCAAGGTTTGAATGTTAAGGTTGGTGTTTTTGTATTACTCTGATATTTATAGCAATGTGATATAGATTACTTTTATATTCAGTTGAGTAATGTAATAATGCAGAATTATCTTGTTAGATATTTTTCGAATACAGCTATTGAGTTAGGACAGACTTTGTCATTTGACATGCCAGACGATGTAAAAATTGTGGTTCGAGATTTCATTCCGCAAGATCCTCAAGGGGTTCCATTTTCCTACAATTTTCTTATAGATGCAACTTGTTATTCTGAAACCGCAGAAAAAGCAATCGAAGAAACCAGAGGAAAGGTTGAAGGTGTGCTTAGTCTTATTTCTCTTTCTCTCTCTACTTTTGTAGAACCCAGTGTCGTTAACATGGTTTTTGATATTAGTCCGGGAAATGTTGATCGAGAAATCTTGCAGTACCTCCCTTTTCCATATCGTGTTGGTCCGATCCGCAAGTTCGATCGTGACGTCTTTTCTATCTTATGGAGCTGTCTCGAAGCATCAAATCCTGAAAACCGATCTCGAATACACCGTGCTATCCGCTGGTATCGTAAGACATTGCTTGAATATGATCCTTTTGATCAATTTCTTAATCTCTGGATTGGTCTTGAAGTTGTCAATGAACTCGTGAAGCGAAAGTACGGATTGCCATATGAAAAACCAACCCGTAACTGTCCCTGCTGTGGAAAATCAGTAGTATTAGAACCAACCCTTGCTGGAGTTGAGTATGTTGTCGTTGAGTTGAGTAAATATTCCCAAAAAACTTGGCGTTCCGTTTTAGACATGCGACACCCGTTAGCTCATGGATTTGGGAAAATTGCTGATTTGGATAGAAGAGTTGATGATCTAATCCCAGTTCTTCGTAAGTCCCTCCTAATTGGAATTCTTGACTTGCTCAATGTCCCAGAGAATCTTCGATCTCGCATAATTCGAGAACCTTTGGGTCATATCCCTAAACCCTACTTAAAAGTGCAATCTGTTCTCTATGATCTTCCCCTTGAAGATATTATTTCAGGTAAGTCAAACCCACGATTTGAGTTAGTCAACTCTAATATAACTACTAAGCGTACAAAAAAGGGACTTAAGCTTCAGCTAACAGATCTTAAGGTGGAACTTCGGGGATGTCAGGTAGAATGTTCACCTCCTTTGTTTGAAGTTGCATATCCTATGGATCCAGAAGACCCTTCTGCTGATATTAAGCTGAGTGTTAAATAGAATAGTTAATCAAAAAGCGTTAAGGAACTTGTTACAGTAAGTAAAGTTAAATCAATATTGAATTCAGGGAGTATATTAATTATGTATTTACATTGTCGTGGCAAGAGATGTGGCTATGAAAGCGAAATGGTATGTTGATTTGCGTGATGACAGAAGTTAAGCTGGGTCGAGATTTTTGGAAACTTTGCTTATTTTTTTCATAGCTTGAGACTAGGAGGTGGTATGTTATGAAACAAAATCTATACGAAATACTTTGGCAGGTTGAAACAGGCACACTTAGTTTCCTGTACCGAGAGTTCAAGGTATTCTCCTCAAAGACGGAAGCCAAACAGTATGGAAAGAGACGCGAAGTGGAATTCAACGATGGAGCATCTATCGAAGAAAGGGCGCAAGATGGCTATTACTTCGAATATTACAGCGCTTGCAAAGTAAGAAAAGTTGATGGCGTCGTAGTTAACTTAGCTTAAGCAAGCAATCTTAGGATTTAAATAGCACACATGCCTTCTTGTATGTTGATTTGCCTCGATAGGAGTTGCTTTTATCTTAAAAAAATGAAAGAATCAAAGAACGTCCAGCTGTTTAATATAAACATTTGAAGACGAAAAAGAATTGGGTGTAAAATTTTTATGGAGTTACTGATATGCAAGAGGCCAGCAAAAAAGCGGCGGTCAAATTCGGAATAGATACTAAACTTATTGAAGAAAAGGCCGATACCCAGAAGAATATTGAAATTTTAGGAAATGACTTAACTTTCTTGAGTGTTAGGGAATTTGAGAGAACTAAACACGTCCATCGCTTACACCCTTACCTCGGAAAATTTATCCCTCAATTAGTTGAAGTCTTCTTAAAAAAATATTTCAAGAAGGGTAATACAATTCTCGACCCTTTTTCAGGTTCAGGAACAACACTTGTGGAAGCCAATGTTTTAGGTATGAGCTCTATCGGAATAGAATTATCACCCTTTAATATATTAATTCAGGAGGTGAAAACGAAAAAATATACAATTCCAGAGGTGGAAGCAGAGATTAAAGATGCTTTAAAAAGGCTAAGATCTTTTAGTTACAGTTTACAGGGCAAAAATCATCATCTTTTTGATAAACAAGTGGAAGAGTTTAAGACCGATAGCGAGTATCTAAAAGAGTGGTTTTCGGAGAGGTCTTTCAAAGAAATTTTATTTTACAAAAGTATAATTAAAGAGTACCAAAATCAAGATATTCTGAAAATTATTCTTTCAAGATCTGCTCGCTCTGCAAGACTAATACCTCACTATGACTTGGCACGACCTAAAAAGGCAGTTAGAGAAACGTATTGGTGTATCAAACATAGGAGATACTGTCAGCCAATTGACGAAGCTTTGAAGTTTATTAACCGTTATAGTTGGGATTCGATAAAAAGGATAAAAGAATTTGATAAATTAAGAACAGATGCTTTTATCAAAATTATCCAAGGAGATGCAAAAACTGTAAGGTTACCCTCCGATTTAAAAATAGATGGTCTTTTTACCTCTCCTCCTTATGTTGGACTTATAGATTATCATGAGCAACACAGATACGCTTATGAACTTTTTGATTTTCCAAGACAAGATAACTTAGAAATAGGGCCAGCTACTAAAGGGCAAAGCAGAACCGCTCAAATGGTTTATATACGAGAAATTGTGGATGTTTTTAGAAATGTTTCTCAAAATCTGATTGATGGTGCCTTAGTTTTTATAGTAGCTAATGATAAGTTTAACTTATACCCTGATATTGGTAAGCAGTCTGGATTAAGTCTGATAGATGTTTTTCATAGACCTGTTCTTATGAGGACGGAAAGGGATGAAAATAAGTATTTTGAATCTATATTTTATTTCACAAAAGTGTAAATATGGGAATAGATGCAAAACAGAGAGAAAAGATTGAAAAACTATTGGTCTTGACTATTGAGAGGAAGCTAAAAAGATATACAAGAGAAACTTCATCTATGCCTTTTTTAGTAAGGTTAATTCAAGATAGCCGAAAAGTGGCATCTTATTCTTTCATACATTCTATAGCCACCAGTTTAGGCATGTCTATTTATGAAGAGGTTTCTCAAATATTAGTGGAGGACAGTTGTGAAGAATGTTTTAGAAAATATGACTTAGGTGGTGTTTTATCAATAGAACAAAAATCTGTAATTGATAATATAATTCGAGAGCTGCGAAATAAACAAAGAAAGCCTGATTATGAAAAAGATATGCTGCTTGTTTTAAATGCCTCTTCTAAGGATGGTAAACAACATAAAGAAGGTAGGATTGCAGACTTTTATATGCGAAGAGATGGATTGGAATATTTTTTTGAAATAAAGACTGTTAAACCAAATATAGATATTTTTACTAAGTCAAAAACTAAACTTTTAGAATGGATCGCAAGACTAAGAAAACCTATTCGAGCAATATTAGCATTTCCTTACAATCCGTATTTCCCTAAGCCATATAAAAGATTTACTGAACAGAACCTAATGCAGCCTGGAGTTGATTTTTTAGTTGGAGAAGAGTATTGGAATTTTCTAAATGGAAAAAATACATTTATTGATTTATTAGATGTTTTTGATCAGGTAGGTAAAAAATGGAAGGATGATATATTGGCCAAGATAGAGCAAGTAGCCAAGGAAAAAATGGAAGATTTTTAAGTCTAAAGATATAGCTAGGTGTCTATTATTTCAAACGAAGAAGAGCTTGAAAATGGCCGTTATTAAAAAGAAGGCAAGAAGAAAGCGTTGTAGGAATTGCGATAGAATCTTAGATCGTATCTGGTTTACAGCAGTTATGACTGAGGAATGGTTATGGAATGGAGAGGGTTATAACGAGTGCACAGCAAGGGATAGCCTCTTAACCGATCCTGACCAGGAAGTAATATGTTCCTGTTGCGAACAAGTGGTTGGCACAGGCCGTGACTTTGGTTTTGGAGTAGGTTACAAATAGAAAGAGAGTAATAATGGCTAATGAAAAGAAGGGAAGCATTCTGAGTGCGATTATCTGGATGTTTGTGATATCGCTTTTGCTGTTTTGGTTGCCTTTTGCTGGACCGCTTATTGCCGGTATAGTAGGTGGAAAGAAGGCGGGTAGCGTAGGTTCTGCCCTGATCGCTGTCTTCTTACCTTGTATTATATTTGGTGTTGCTCTTTTTGTATTGGCATCGAGTTTAACCGGCATTCCGCTTATTGGGGTAATAGCTGGTTTTGGAGGATTTGTCTTATCAATCTCCCATATCGGGCCAATTTTACTCGGGGCTATCATTGGTGGCATAATTGCATAAGAGGATTTGTGATTAAAACAGGAAATGTAAATCTAATCGCTAGGGATATAATAATAAAATTGAAATGGTATCATGAGCAAAGGGGCAGCGAAGTAGTCTAAAAACGAGATTCCTTTCTTCGCTCGGAATGACAGAGAAAGGAAGCGTCATTGCAATGAAAAAAGGGAATGGCTGTCTATATTCCGATACTCTGCGGTTTGTTGTGGGTTGTTCATTAGATGATGCAATTAAGGAGGCAAGCTTCATGAATATGAGGAATTTGGTTTTTTGTGTTTTCGTTGTGATGATTTTTGTCGCAGGTGGTTGTTCTAAGCAATCTGATAAAGTGACGGTGTTGAAAAAATTTCCAGTAGATAATCTCAACGAGGTTATCACACAGTCTGGCGTAGATATTGTTAAGCATGTTTCAAGCGATGGCAATGGATCTTTGCGAATCATCGCAAAAGAGCCTTCTATCGTAAGATTATTCGAGGTAAACGACGTTGATATTGAAGATGCACGCTTGATCTACCAAGCGAAGGTTCGAACAAAGGATGTGAAGGGCCAAGTGTATTTGGAGATGTGGTGCCATTTCTCAGGGAAAGGGGAATTCTTTTCAAGAGGACTCGATAGTCCATTAACCGGCACCACAAATTGGGCGACGCTCCAGATTCCTTTCTTCCTAAAGAAGGGTGAGAAACCCGACTATGTAAAACTCAACATTGTTATAAATGGAACTGGCACGGTGTGGATAGATGATGTTCGTCTTTTAAAAGCACCGCTTCAATAAGGCTGTTTCACGATAATGTTATTTTTTACTGACCTAACACCATCAACACTCCATGCGATCTCTCCTGCCTTGCTCTTCGTTGCTGAGTGTCTACAAATCCGCTTAGCTGTACTACTCCTTTGAATGTTTCTACGCTTATTTGATAAGACCTTATACCGGGTTCAGCTAAAAGTGCGGCCTTAACTTTGGTGGTGATGGCAGAATCATCTATATATTCCCCGGTACTCTCTCTGGTGCGACTTCCGGCACAACTTAGAAGTACGACTGTAGATAGGAGAATAAATATAAGAACTAAATTCCTTGTTAAAACCTTCATAGCTATTCTCCTCCCTTTTAGTATTATAAATAAAAATACTGTTACTATTATTATAATTCAAACTAAAATATGAACCTAAAATCAAAAATAAAGGTTTGTATATAAAAATTGACATGGCTAATAGTTCTTTTACACTCCTCGTTTTGTGTGATTAAATTTGCTGAGGGTGTTGGGTTATATTCAACATGAAGCTAAAGCAATCAATTGTTTATCTTGGATTCCTTTTTCTAATGGCGATGATTTCTGGGTGTGTCTTCTTGCGGCTTTTAGAGGTTAAGCGGCAACTTAATGACTTTAATAATTATTTTCAGATTAATGACCAAAATGTGTTTTCGCTTGTATTCTTAAAACCTACACTACACACAGAGGATATTTTATGGTTGGCAAAGCGTTCCCCAACGTTGAAGGAAGTAAAGGATCAGGTTGAAGTGTGGACATATTTATTCGAAAAGGATTATCGAGGTAAAAAGGATGAAGAAGAAAACTTTGACATACCTGTTATCATGTTTTTCGAGAAGGATAAACTAACCGAGATTAGATTCCCGGAGCGATTTCTTAAAGTGCTTTCCAAGCCTTTGCTAGCTAGAATGTTCGAATCAATGGGCAGCGCTGAAATTAACAAGTGGAATCGCAGTGCATCTTCGAAGTTTGAGGGCGAGGATTCTATAGAGATCCCAAAAAAGGAGCAAGTTACCCTAGTTCTTGGTAAGCCGTTTTATAATAAAGACTCTAAAGCTGACTCTATATTCACATACAAATACAATCTGAAGAATAATGTAACCGACTCAAAAAAAAAGCAATTCAACCTATTGATCAAGCTTGCTTTTAATCAAGAAGACGAAAGGCTACTTAAAGTAGATGGGAACTTCAGCCGATTAAAGGTTTCGATGGATTTTAATATTGAGAACTCCGATGAAAGTAAAACAAAAATCAGCAAATAAACTACCATGCATTCTATTACCCTTCTTTCTCCAGCTAAAATCAATCTGACTCTTGAGGTAATTAAAAAACGTCTGGACGGGTATCATGGCATCAGGTCAATAGTTCAACCCATAAATTTATTTGATGAGGTTAGGATTGATGTAGAGGAAGGAGATGGAATCACCCTCGAATCTACTGGGATTGAGATACCAAGAGGAAAAGAAAACCTTGCTTGGAAAGCGACAGAGGTTTTTCTTAAAGAATGTGGAATTAGCTTAAAAATTAGAATTTTGATAAAGAAAAGGATTCCTGTAGGGTCTGGGCTTGGTGGTGGTAGCGGAAATGCTGCGGCAGTTCTTGTGGGTATAAATAGAGTTATAAATAAATTCAGCGAAGATGAGCTTATTAGATTTTCATCCAAAGTTGGTGCCGATGTTCCACTCTTTATCCATTGCAGGAGTTCCATCATTGAAGGGCTTGGAGATATGGTAACTCTCATAAGTAGCTTTCCCCTCTTTTATTACGTTCTTCTAAACCCAGGATTTGAAGTCTCGACTAAGAGAATCTATGAACTATGGGATGAGGCATTTAAGGATGAAATACTATTCAGAGAGGATATAGAAGATATAATTCCTCTTTTTAGAAAGGGTCAGTTCCCACTTATAAGTGACTTAGAGAAGGTGGCCATGTCTCTTTATCCAGAGATAAAAACCCTTAAAAATAAATTAATGAGTATGGGAGTAGAGG
>Ga0209431_10003978_pt1 | contig 11635 bp, 10 predicted proteins | sample RifCSP13_3_FD_184021 | JGI IMG/M metagenome (GOLD analysis project Ga0209431, IMG submission 184021) | Soil microbial communities from Rifle, Colorado - Rifle CSP2_sed 13_3 (SPAdes) (version 2) | ecosystem: Environmental > Terrestrial > Deep subsurface > Rock core/Sediment | place: Rifle...
CCCCGCCCCCAGAAGGTCGACTTTCACCCCAACACCCCAATCATCACCGCACCCAGCGCGACGAAGCCCGCGCCGAGAATCCGCATCGGTCCACCCTGTTCCTTGAGCACGAACACCCCGTAAGCCGCGCCGAAGACGACGCTGATCTCGCGCAATGCGCCGGCATAGGCCGCCGGCACGCCAAGGCTCATGACAATCAACACCAGTCCATAAGCGGCGAGGGTGGTGAAGCCCGCTAACACCGTCCCTGCGCGCGACGACCGCAGCTCCTCCCGCAGGCCTTTGCGGCCGACGAGCCAGATGGTCCATGGGGTCAGCAGGACCAGGCTCATCCACAGCGCCAGATAGGTGTAGAGCAGAGGGGGGACGTGGCTGATGCCGACTTTGTCGATGGCGGTATATGCCGAAATGCAAGCGCCGGCGGCCAACGCCCAACGCGGCCCCGCCTGGCGCAGGGCACGCAGCGGTTCGCGCCACGCACCGAGGCGCGGCAGATTCACCGTATACAGCCCGGCCGTGATCAACAGAATCCCCAGCATCCCACCCGCCGTCAGCGTTTCGTTCAAGAAGACGAGCGACCACACCAGCAGCAGAACCGGGGCTGTGCCGCGTGCCAGCGGATAGACCACCGAGAGATCGGCGCCCCGGTAGGCCAGGGCGATGGCGGCGAAGTAGCCGGCCTCGAATACCGCGCTGAACGCCATCAGGCGCCAACCGATGGGTGGGATGGAGGTCCAGCCCAGGAGCGGAATCGGGAGGAATAGAAAGCCGGCCCAGAGCAACATCCACCAGACGAATGCCGATCGATCGCGGCTCTGCTTGAGCGCGATGTGGGTTACGACGTGGAGCCCGGCCGAAATCAAGATCAGCAGGGAGTTGAAGGGAGTCATGCCTTGCCATTTTCACGTTCAGCATCCAGAGAGTGGTCAGTGGTCCGTGGTGAGTGGTCAGCGCCGCATGTTGTTACTGACCACTGACCACCGACCACTGACCACTGATCATGCACTCCGCCTCCGGCGGCGTTCGCCGCGATCCCGCCCGGCGCTCTCCTCTGGACGGGTCCAGCCGGCGGGCGGCTTGAGCTCGGCCATCACCAATCCGGCAAACGTCTCCCGGATGCGGGCGTCGAGCTCGGGCGTGAAGCCGGCCTGATTGGGCCGGGTCAGGATATCGTGCACGCGGCGCATGGCTCGCGCCTGCGAATCGAGGCCTCCCCGCTCCAGCCACAACCCCCGCGGGTCGCGGTCGGCGACCTCCGGCAGGAAAGCGGTGGCCTTCATGCGCTGAACCGTGTGCAGGTTGTCGGCAAACATGCCGGCCGGCCCGACCTCGGCAATGACGTCCAAGGCCAGATTCGCCTCGCTGAACTCGAGACCGCGGGCGGTCTTCTTGAGCATCATCGCAATCTCGTCGTCGATGACCGCTTTGGCAAAGTCGAACGACATCAAGGCGTCCAGCAGGCCGGCCATGTTGAACATGTGAACCCCGCCCAGCAAGCCGGCGATGGCCGACATCCCCGTCTCGTATCCGGACTGGGCGTCATTGACCTTGGCATTGGTCAACCCGATGTATCCGCCGCAGGGGACGTTGTAGAAACGAGCCATCTGCGCTGTGCCGATGAACAGGATCCCGGTCTCGATGGCGCCCGGTACGTAGGCCCCGGTGCGCATGTCGGCGACCGTCGGCAGGCTGGCGTAGATCGTCGACTTGCCGGGGAGCACCATCTGCTCGAGGCAGGCCGCCGCCAGGAACTCGGCGTTGCCCTGCGCCAGAGTCCCCAACAGAGTCAACGGCGACGTCAGCCCGGCATTGGGAACGATCGTTGGATAGCACGGCAGGCCTTGCCCGGTGAAGAACATCAACATCTCGGTCGAGTCGAAGTCCATCGTCAGCGGCGACACGACCGGGCAGTAATGGTGCGTGACAAACGGGTGCGCCCGGTAAGCAGCCTCACCGCCGGCGACCAGGTAGGCGAATTCCAGGATCTTGGCGGAGTCCTCCGGTGGGCCGCTGGCGCGTACCGGCTTACGGCCGTACTTGAGCGCCGGATACAGGCGCGTCAGGGTGAAGTTGCCCGGCGTGGCATCGTCGGCCAGCGTCGAAATCGAAAACACGTCGATCCCCGGCAGTTCATCTACCAAGTGGGCAATGCGGGCGACGTCGTCGGCGCGCGCTCTACGTTCCGATCCGCTGTCGGGGTCGATGATGTTGGGTGCGGACGAGCCGGTCACGATGACCGGCGCGTCGCCGGGCAGGGTGCGGTCGAAAGCCGGCTCGCGCGCGGCGAAGAGGAAGGTCGGCGGGATCGAGGCGCGCTGCTGCTCGATCACCGCCGGGGGGAAACGAACGATGGAGGTCTCCGAATCGACCCGGCAGCCGTGTCGGCCGAAGAGGGCGCGGGCCTTCTCGTTGCGCACGAGCAGGCCGACGTCCTGCAGCACCTCCAGGGAGGCTTCGTGCACGCGCTGCACCTGATCCGTTGTGAGAAGGTTGATGGTGTCGTCGATCATTTCCGGTCACGCCTCCCAGGGCGCGGTCTCGGTCACGAATCGGAATCGGTCACCGCGATAGAGGTCGCGGCCGTGCTCCACCGGGCGCTCGCCGGCGTCGAACGACAGGCGTCGCTCCAGCATCAGCGGCGCGCCCGGAGGCACGCCCAACACCTCGGCCTCGTACTCGCCGGCAACCAGCGGCTCCAGGCTCTGCCGCGCCCGGTGGACCTCGACGCCATATTCCTCGCGCAAGACGTCGTAGACAGAGCGGCGCTCCAGATCGTGGTGGTCCAAGCCGGGGAAGCGGGCTTGGGGAAGGGCGTATTGCTCGAGAAGGACGGGTTCCGCGTCGAGGGTCCGAAGGCGGTGAACCAAGAAAATGGGCGCGTAGGTGGGAATGAGCAAGACGGCCGCCAGCGCGGCGTGCGCCGGTTGGACCTCGACCGATAACAGGCGCGTCCCCGGTTGATATCCGTGGCGCTGCATGCCTCGGGTGAACGACACCAAACGGGCCGCCGGCCGCTCGATCTTGGGCGCCGCGACGTGCGTGCCGCGGCCCTGGCGACGAGTGATCAACCCCTGGGTTTCCAGAGAACGTAGGGCTCGGCGCAGGGTAAGGCGGTTGACGCCCAGGGCCTGGCTCAGGTCCCTTTCCGGCGGCAGCCGATCACCAGCAACGAGCTCGCCGGACTCAATCCGGGCGGTCAGCGCTTCGGCGATCTGGACATGGAGCGGCAGCCCGGCAATCGGTGGTCGGGAGAGGGGCTCGATTTCGACGCCGGACGGTGCCGGCCGCCTTCCATAGGGCTTGGCGAGTGCTATGGCCAATTGGTATACACCAAGTTGTGAGCAGGATAGCACTCCATGGGGTTGGCGTCAACCCACCAGGAGCCTGTGCCCGCTGGCCGCCCCGCCCGCTAGACATTGGATATAATGTCAGAGAAACTCTGACATATGTCAGAGCCCTTCTGACATAGTGCCTGACGCAGCCACGGGAGGCCTTCAACGTGCTCGAACCTCTACTTGGGCCGGCCAATTCGGAGCGCGTCCTTGTGTACATCCTGGCAAGGGACCAGGGATACACCCGCGAGATCGCGCGGTTCTTCGGGTCCGATCCTGACTCAATCCAAAAGCAGCTAGCCAGGCTTGAAGTCGGCGGCGTGCTCGTCTCAAGGCAGGTCGGGCGCACCGTCCTGTACGAGTTCAATCCCCGATATCCCTTCCTCCGTGAACTGCGCGCGCTACTCAAGAAGGCTCTCGCCTACTACCCCGAGAGTCAGCGCGAGGAGCTCGTCACCAACAGACGCCGACCTAGACGCCGCGGAAAGCCGCTGTGAAACAAGTCTCTGAGATGAATCAAGCCGAACTGGGTGCCTATGTTCAGGCGCAGCTTCGCCGGAAGGGCATCGACGCCGTGCTCTCAGGCGGTGCTGCTGTCGCAATATACACATCGGGAGATACGTCACTCACGACATCGATTTGGTCAACCGCCACCGCGTGAGCCACGCTCTCATCAAAGCCGTCATGCTGGACCTCGGTTTCAGCCAGCAAGGCAGGCACTTCCTCCACCCAGAGACGCATTACATTGTGGAATTCCCACCGGGGCCGCTGTCAGTTGGCGACGAAGAAATAGAGAAGATAGAGGAGGTGACGTTCGAGACCGGCACTCTCCGCGTGATATCCCCCACAGACTCGGTCAAGGATAGGCTCGCTTGGTTCTATCACTTCGGCGACAGGCAATGCCTCCTTCAGGCTGTCATGATTACTAGACAACACCAGGTCGATATTGACAACGTTGGGAAGTGGTCGAAATCCGAGGGAAAGAGTAAGGAGTTCAAGGTCTTTCAGAAGCAACTCCAGGAATGAAACGCCCGCATCATGGTCCACAACCTGATCCGTCATGGAGGCCTTTCCATCCACTCGTTTCTCTGTTCGGAACATAGGTCCTCAGCTTCCCACTGATGATCGTCCTCCTCCTCATCTTCCCCTTGACGTCGTGCCGCTGCGATGGCCCGGCCGCCCGGCAAGTAGTCCGGTGGCGAAAACAGGGCGGCGTGCGCTCCGATCCCGTCCTTTCAGCTCGCGAGAGTCCTGCGGCAACCTCGAGGAACCTGCGGACCTCATCCCTCCTTTAGAACGATCTCCCTCAGGTGAACGGAGGTGACGGGCAGCCCGTTCCGGTCGCGAATCTCGATTCGCAACCCGTCCACCGCAGCCGGCGCAGGGTCGAAGACGACGTCGACCGTCGGGTCGGGAGAGAGATCGGTAAAGACGGCTTCGTACCTTCCTGGCACCGTACCCTCGCCAGCGAACGTGCGAATCGTCATGCCCACGTCCATGCTGCCCGTTGTCAACGTCAGTCCGATCAGCCGGAGAGGTTCGGTGAAGTCCAGCTCAATGACCGCCGGGTTGATTCCGGCGGTGCGCACGAGAGTCGCCAGGTCCCCATCGAAAAGATCATGAATCGACCCGGCCTCGAACGGCGTATGCCGAGCGGTCACCGTCCGGCCGGCGACGACGACTTCCTCCTCCACCATCTGTCGCCGTGCTTCCTGCTCGGCTGCGAAGATGGCGTCGGCCTGCGGCGAGTACGACAGGCGCACCAGGTAGAACCCCGCCATCCCGTCCGGCAGGAGCACCGTACTCTCGACTTGCACTTCGGTGAACTTCCCGCTCTCGATCACACGCGGATAGTCCTCTCGTGCCAGCACGACGACAGCGCCGTCGATGGCGTCAAATCGTTCCCCAAGGAAGCTGTCGAGATCGAGCAGCAGCACCCGCGGGTCATCGGGCGTGAAGAAACGGCGCAACATGTCGCTTCCGTTCCACGGGGTGGGGAAGATCCAGGCCTGCGACTGCGGGTGGTCCGCCAGGTAGGCCGAGACTTGCGAGAAAACCTGGCGCGCCCCGTATTGCATCCCGGTCAGGCCATAGTCCGAATACCAGGTGGGCCCGTTCGCCAACGCATCCCACAGCATCCCCCCGCTGACGAGAGAGAGCAGGACGAACAGGGCGGCGGCCATCCGGGCGTAGCCCACCCGATCGCCGATCGCGCTTCGGATCGCGCTTCGCATCCCGAAGGGGATCCCGGCGGGGACCCAACGCAGCGCGGCCGCGGCGCCGAGGAAAGTGAAGAGCGCCGCCGGCACGACGAAGACCAGCGTACGCGTGACTTGCATCCCCGCCAGGGCCGCACCCACCGGCGCGGCGAGCGCCGCGATCAGGACGGCGCGATAGGCCGGTTCGCGCCAGCGACGCAGACAGACCACGACCCCAATCACGGCGAAAGGCAGCGTCGGCCACAGGATGTTCCCGTACCCTTTCATCCGATGCCGAATGAGATCGCGTGTATTCTCCGGCGCATACCAGTACGCCGGGCTGAGCCCGACGAGGTATTCCTGCCCGAGGCGCTCCGCCTTGTCCGCCGCGTCCAGCTCCGGCCTGACCAGATACGAATCCAGCAGTTGAAGACGCCGAACCATCTCGCCTGGGTGCCCTACCTGGAAGCGAACATACGGCATCGCCAGGGCGAAGGCCAACAACGCGCCCAGCAGAGCTGTGCGCCGGTTTTGCCAGTGATAGCGCGCGTCGATCAGGACCAGGAGCAAGGCACACAGGACGATCCCCGCCTGCCCGGTGTTGTAGGAATAGAACGCCAGCGCAGCGAAGGCGACCGCAGGGAAGACGGCCCGCAGACGGCCTGACCGGTAGCGCAGGTAGAAATACAGGAACCAGGCGAACATCGACGCATACAGCGTCGTCTCGAACGCCGTGCGCGAATGCAGAAACCACGCCGGTGTGATCGCCAAGAGGAGAATACCTACCCAGGCCAGGCGCGCCCCAAATATGTCTTTCAGAATCAGCCCAACGGCCGCCGCGCCCGACAGGGCGATCAAGGCCGACGCGGCTCGCGTCACAGCGATCGATGCTCCGAACAGCAGGTACGGAACCACTTGCGCATAAACGCTGAGGCCCAGGCTCAGCTTCTCGGTGTTGGCGAAATAGACGGGAAAGAGCTGCCCCGACGCGTCGCGCAATCCGTTGTGGATGAAGTCCGCCGCCAGAACGGTGTTGGCAGCTTCGTCAGTGAAGAAGTAGATCGGGAAGTCCTCGATGGCAATCAAACGAGTAGCAGCGAAGACGGCCAGGGACAGAAGGAAGAGCCGCTGGTCGATCGTCGACCAGGTCGGGGTATCGTCTGGCCGCGCCGACAGAGGAGCGGCACGCGGGCGAAAGAGCTTCGCGCCCAGTTCGCGGACCCGCCGTCGCCGAACAAAAAGCCAAGCCCCGATCGCGGCAACGGCGACGGCCAGCAGGGTTACGGTTAGCGGGTCGTTCATGCGGATGGCATTCCGTCATACCAGCAATCGGATTCCTTATGAATCACCCCTCACCCCCGCCCCTCTCCCCTTCGTGGAGAGGGTAGGGTGAGGGGCATTCTCTCCAGACCCTGCGCCATCCAAGACAACAAAAGGGTATCCGAAAGTCGGCTTAGGGGGCGACGGTCAGAGGCGTCGTGCCCAAGGGAGTCTAGATGAAAGGCTAAAGCAGGCCCGGCAGCGAAGTGCCGAGTACCCTTGCCCCATGTGCAGGTGGCCAAACTCAAGGATGTGCAGGCCGGCGGAGGTCGTGGTCCGAATCTCGTTCGTCATTGCGGCGCAGCGCCAGCATCGTCACATCATCGAAGGGGGCGGCGTCTCCCATGTGGGCCAGCAGGGCGGATTGGATGCGGTCGAGCAGGGCGCGGGCCGAGCTCGGCGCAGGCGTGAGCAACGAGAGAATTCGCTCCCGGCCAAAACGTTCGCCTTTCGGGCTCAGGGCGTCGGGCACCCCGTCGGTGTACCCAAGCAGCACGTCCCCCGGCTCGAGCGTCAGGCTTTCCACGCGGAACTCCGCTTCCGGCAGGATTCCGACGGCCATGCCCGTGGCGGCCAGGCGCGCCTTGACTCCGGCCGGGCCGATCACGAGCGCGGGCTCCTGCCCGGCGTTGATATAGGTCAGCCTGCCATTCGATGGATCGAGGGCGGCCAGCAGCAGGGTGGCAAACATGTTCGCCGCCGCGTGGGTCTGGGTGATGTAGTGGTTCGTCCGCAAGACGGCATTCCTTACCACCGTGGCACGGTCGACACCCGCGTTCCCTTCAGCCGGGAGGCCTCCATCGGTCGTCGGCAGCGGGGGATGGCTGCCCAGCGGAACGCTCCCCATGGCAAGGGCTCGCAAGAGAGTCCGCATCAATGCCATGAACAGCGCCGCGCCGACCCCCTTGTCGCAAACGTCGGCTACCACCAGGCCGATCCCGCCTTCGTCATCCAGGCGGAAGGCATCGTAGAAGTCGCCGGCCACTTGCCGGGCGGCCTTGAAATGCACGGCGATTTCCCAGCCAGGCGGCTGAGGAAGAGCCGGGGGCAAGAAACTCGATTGGATCTCCCGCCCGATTTCCAGCTCGCGTTCGAGCCCTTTCAAGTAGAGCTTCTCTTTGTCGCGCAGACGCTTCCGCTCCAGGCTCGTGCCGAGGCGCGCCCGAAGCAGCGCCGGGTTATACGGCTTGGGCAGATAGTCGGTGGCGCCCATCTCGACGCAGCGGATCACACTCTCGATCTCGTCGAGCGCCGAGATCATGATCACCGGCAGGTGCGCCAGCTCGACGTCGCGCTTGATCTCGGCCAGGGTTTGATAACCGTCCATCACCGGCATCAGAACGTCGAGCAGGACGATGTCGAACTCGGACGGAGCCGAACGCAACAACGCCAGAGCCTGGCTCCCATCCTCGGCCGATCGCACGTCGTAACGCTGCGCCTGGAGCGCGCCGACCAGCAGCCGGCGGTTCACCGGATTGTCATCCACGACGAGGATGCGGCCCTCATCGGTTGTCATACTTCACCCTTTGGGGAAGGCGCGGGGCTTCGCCGCGGTCTGCTCGGCGGCGGACGTCATCCCTCTCTGTCCGGCGGCCGGGAGATTCTCTTCACCAACCTCAGCTCATTGCCACCTGCAGGTCCGGGGCAGTAGATCAGCTCGTCCACCATGTGTCGGGTCAGGTGGATCCCCAAGCCGCCCAGCGGTCTCTGCTCCAAGGGTGAGGTGACATCGGGCGAGGGCGCAGCGGTCGGGTCGAAGGTCGGCGCCTCATCGCGCAGGCGGATCACCATGCATCCCTCCGCCTCCTCCAGTTTAATTTCGATCGATCCGGGCTGACCGCGGTAGCCGTGGACGATGATGTTGGTCACCGACTCGTCGACCGCCTGGATCAGCGCCTGGAGCGCATCTGGATTCTGCCCAAGGCCGGCCGCGTTCTCGCGGACGAATCGTCGAACGACGTCCAGGTTCCCCAGGTCAGCCGAAATACGGAGAAAGGCGTCCGCCGACATGGCTCAGACCCGACCGGCCCGGTGGTTTGCGGCGCCAGGTTCGCGGTGGGGCAAGATGCTAGAAGGAAGCGACGGCGTCCCGAAGATCGCGGTGGATCTCCAGGAACATGTCGAATCCGGCCGTCGACAACGCCTCGAGGGCGTGACGAGTTGGGCTGAGCAGCTTCAGATTGGGTGACTTGTAGGTCCCGTCGCGCAGGCCTTCATACACCGCCTTATCACCTTGCTCGCCCGAGTCCCCTCGGAGCGCAGTGAAAAGCTCCTGGAAGGCTCGAAGACCGGCGCTGGCGATGTAGGGCACTTCAGCCAGGTCGAGCAGGAGATGCTGCGCGCCGGCCGTGATGGCGTCACGGCCCTGCTGCCGAAGCTGTTGTCCCAAGACCGCGTCCAGTTCGCCCTTCAGGTGAAAGACTAGCACCGGCACCCGACCTTGCTCCTGCGTTGTCATGATCTCCATTTCGGCCCTCCTTTGGCTCGGGACGTCCAGCAACGTCGTCGTCGAGTACTCTACAATTATCCCCTGACACACCCCGGATGCGCGGGCCCGTCCAGGATCCGCCCCCACCTACGCTTGCCCTGATAGGGGGGAGGGTAGCGCGTACACCTCCAGCGGACAACCACCAAGGCCGGCTCTCGATCCTCACATCCGAGCCCGTTCCGCTTCGAGCAGCGGACGAACCCGCCCGTACTCCTCTTCGGCCCGTGCCAACCGTTCCTCGGCGCCTTCCAAATCGCCGCTCTTGCCCATCTCCTCCATCTCGCGGAACATCCCGGAAAGCCTGGCAGCGCCGAACGTAGCGCAGTTCGACTTCAGGCTGTGGGCGGCCCGGCGGAACTCTTCCGCACCGTTTTGAAGGATCGATTGACGCATGACCTCCAGCTCCTTCGGCGTATCGTCGAAGAAGGTTTGCAACAGGTCGGCCACGAAGTCTTTGTCCCCGCCGGTGGTCCGCACCAGCTCTTCCCATGCGGTGCGATCCAAGCTCGGCGGCCCGGCCAAAGGGTCGTCCACCTCAGTCCCGCGCCGGAGTCCGGCTGAGGGCGGCCACAAGTTCCTCCACATGGATCGGTTTGCTGATGTAGTCGTCCATGCCCGCCTGCAGGCACAGCTCGCGGTCGCCCTGCATGGCGTTGGCCGTCATGGCGATAATGCGCGGCCGCTCGGAAGCCGGCCAGCGGACGACGATCCGGCGCGTGGCCTCCAGGCCGTCGAGCTCGGGCATCTGGACGTCCATCAGGATGACATCGTATCTCTGCCGTTCCAGAGCCTCGATCGCCTCGACCCCGTCGGCGGCGACGTCGGCCCGATATCCCAACTGGGCCAGCAAGCGCAGCGCCAGTTTCTGATTGACGGCGTTGTCTTCGGCCACCAGGATCCGCAACGGCTGCCGGCTGGCCATCGCCGGATCCGCCGGCGGGCGAGGCGGAGCCGATTCACGCGCCAGCGGAGCCTCGGCCGCGGCAAAGACCGTCATCAAAGCATCGAAGAGCTGTGACGGCTTGACCGGTTTGGTGACGTGCCCGGCGATCCCCGGAACGTCCTTGGCGACGTCCCTCTTGCCCAAGGAAGACAGGATGACGATGGGAAGCGGCGCGCCCTGGCGCAGGCGGTGAATCTCTCCAGCCAGGGTGAGCCCATCCATCTCGGGCATCATATGATCGAGGATGGCCAGGTCGAAAGATTCGCCCGCCCGGATCCACCCCAAGGCTTCCGCCGGGGATCCGGTATCCCGTGTCAGCATCCCCCAGGCCTGGGTTTGATGGAGCAAGATCGTGCGGTTGGTTTGGTGGTCGTCGACGATCAGCACGCGCCGGCCGCGCAGGCTGGGTTGTTGCCCGAGGCGCTCGGGCCGGATGACCAGCGCCGAGGCCTCCTTCCCCACGAAGGTGTAATGGAACGAGCTGCCCTCGCCCGGCACGCCGCTGCTTTCCACCCACATCGTCCCGCCCATCAGTTCCGCCAGGCGCTTGCTGATGGCCAGACCCAAACCGGTGCCGCCATACTTGCGAGTCGTCGAGGCATCCGCCTGGCTGAACGATTGGAAGAGCCGCCCGACGCCTTCGGGCGGGATTCCGATGCCGGTGTCGCGCACGACGATGTGGAACTCGTGCTGGCCGCGCGGCAGGCGGCGAGCCGAGGCGGTGAGCACGACCTCGCCCTGCTCGGTGAATTTCACGCCGTTGTTCAACAAATTCAGCAGCACCTGGCGCGTCCGGGGAAGATCGCCGACGACGGCCTGCGGGGTTCCGTCCTCGATCTCATGGGCCAGGTCGATGCCCTTCTTGGCGGCCTGAGCCGCCACCAGGTCGAGCGCCGCCTCGATGCATTCGCGCAGGTCGAAGGGCGTTTGCTCCAGCTCCATGCGGCCGGCCTCGATCTTGGAGAAGTCGAGGATATCGTTGATGATCGTCAGCAGCGCGTCGCCGCTGTCGCGAATGATTTCGGCGAACTCGCGCTGCTCGTCGGCCAGCTCGGTGTCGATCAGCAAGCCGCTCATGCCGATGATAGCATTCATCGGCGTGCGGATCTCATGGCTCATCGTCGCCAGGAAGGCGCTCTTGGCCTCATTGGCCGACTCGGCTTCCTGGCGGGCCCGCTGCAGCTCGGTGATGTCGTGATAGAGGGCGATCGTCCCCACGCGCTCGTCGCCGATGAAGATCGGGACGCCGAGGAGCTCGACATCGACCAGGCTCCCATCCCGGCGGGTCCGCCGGGTGATGGCATGGAAGACCTCCCCCCGGCTCTTGTGCCGGGTGAAACGGACGGCCTCGGCG
>Ga0209431_10003979_pt1 | contig 11633 bp, 10 predicted proteins | sample RifCSP13_3_FD_184021 | JGI IMG/M metagenome (GOLD analysis project Ga0209431, IMG submission 184021) | Soil microbial communities from Rifle, Colorado - Rifle CSP2_sed 13_3 (SPAdes) (version 2) | ecosystem: Environmental > Terrestrial > Deep subsurface > Rock core/Sediment | place: Rifle...
GCTCGTGCACCCTCTTCACGCTGCTCGGTCCGGCCGGGATCGGAAAGTCCCGCCTCGCGGGGGAGCTCGTCACTTCGCTCGGGGACCGGGCCCAGGTGCTTCACGGCCGGTGCCTCTCGTACGGGGACGGGATCACGTTCTTCCCGCTCGTCGAGATGGCACATCAGATCGGCGGCGAGTCGGGCGAGGAGTTTCTCGACACTTTCACCCGCCCCGGATCGACTCCGGAGGAGACGATCTGGGCGGTTCGGCGCCGGTTGGAGGACCTTGCCGAAGAGCGCCCGCTCGTCGCCGTCCTCGATGACTTCCACTGGGCCGAGCCGATGCTCCTCGATCTCGTCGAGCACGTTGCGGACTTGAGTCGAGACGCCCCGATCGCTCTGCTCTGTCTTGCGCGGCCCGAGCTGCTCGAGCGTCGTTCCAGCTGGGGCGGCGGCAAGCTCAACGCGACCGCGATCCTGCTCGAGCCGTTGAGTGAGCAGGAGTGCTCGCTCCTCATCGACGCGCTCAGGCCCGCCGCCGCGCTCACCCCTGAGCTGCGATCTCGGGTCGTCGCCACGGCGGAAGGGAATCCGCTCTTCATCGAGCAGATGGTCGCGTTCCTCACAGAGAACGGGCGCGAGAGCGGCGACCTCGCCATGCCACCGACCATCCACGCATTGCTCTCCGAACGTCTGGACCGGCTCACTCCCGAGGAGCGCGGGACGCTCGAATCGGCCTCGGTGATCGGGAAGGAGCTCACGCTCGCCGAGTTGCGAGCAGTCTCGCAGTCCGGTACCGAGCTGCTACCGATCCTGAACAGCCTCGTCCGCAAGGAATTACTGCGCCCGGCTCGGCCAGTCGAGGACGTGGAATCCTTCCGCTTCCGCAGCCTGCTCATCCGGGATGCCGCGTACGAGTCCCTTCCCAAGCAGGCCCGTGCCGAGCTGCACGAGTCCTTCGCATCCTGGATGGAGGCGGCGATGGAGGATCGCCTCGAGGAGGTCCAGGAGATCGTCGGCCACCACTTCGAGCGGGCCTTTCGCTACCGCGCCGAGCTCGGGCCAGTGGACGATCAGGCGCTCCGGCTGGCTTCGCGAGCGGGCGAGCATCTCGCGGCCGCCGGGAGCCGAGCGTACGCGCGCGGCGATGTGTTCGCAGCCTGCGGCTTGCTCGATTCCGCGATAGAGCTCCAGCCTGTCGACGGCCTCGCCCTGGTGCCGGTGCTCGGAGAGGCCCTGATGGAAGCCGGGCAGCTGCCCAGGGCGGAAGACGTGCTGACTCGTGGCGCGACCGCGGCGGCCGAGGTGGGCGACGTGGGGCTCGAGGCGCACGTTCGCTGCGCGCTCCTTCGACTGCGCCTCTTGACGGATCCCGAGCTTGGCGTCGAGCGTGTCCGCCTCGAGGCCGAGAGCTTCATCCCGCTCTTCGAGGCGCGCGGCGACGACCTCGGCCTGACCAAGGCGTGGCAGCTCGTCGCTCAGACCTGCAACTTCGCGCTCCAGTTCTCCGCCATGGGGCAAGCCGGCCGGCGGGCGCTCGAGCATGCGCGGCGCGCAAGGAGCCGCCGAGACGAGGCGGAGGCGCTCTTCTGGCTACCGCTCGCAGCTGTACTCGGGCCTGTTCCGCTCGAGGAGGGGATCGCGCTGTGCGAGGAACTCTTGCGGGAAGCCGAGGGGAACGAGCTCGATGAGGCCGACATTACGACCGTCCTCGCCATCGCCTGCGGTGCGGACGGCCGCTTCGACGAGGCTAGGACGCTGATCCGGGACGCACGAGTGAAGTATCACGAGCCCGGGCTGCTCCTGCGCTACGGGGCTACGTCGATGGCTGCGGCATGGATCGAGTTCGACGCCGCCGATCCGGTGGCAGCGGAGGCCGAGCTTCGCGAAGGTCTGCGGATTCTGCGCGAGATGGGAGAGAGCGCATTCTTATCGACTGCCGCCGCAATGCTCGCGCAGGCGCTGAACGACCAGGGTCGCTACAACGAGGCGGAGGAAGAGACGAAGGTGAGCGAGCAGGCTGCGTCGCCCGAGGATCTCGCGTCGCAGGTCGGGTGGCGCTCGCAGCGGGCGCGCGCTCTTGCACATCTGGGCGGCCTCGAGGACGCGGAGCGGCTGGCCAGGGAGGCGGTGGAGCTGACCCGAGCGACCGACACGTTCGGGTTCATCGCACAGGCCTCGCTCGCGCTAGCGGAGGTTCTTCGTCTCGGCGGCAGGCCCGAGGAGGCCAGGCCGTTCGTCGAGCAGGCGCTCGTGCTCTACGAGCGCAAGGGGACGGCGCCGGCGGCATGCCGTGCGCGCGAGCTTCTCGCGGACCTCGCGTAGAAGAAGCGAGCGTTGGGTCTCTCGCTACACGACGCGCACGGAGTGCACCGGCGGTAGCCTCGTTGCCGCCGTGAACCACGTTGCGCCCGCGTCGTCGGAGCCGAAGACGTCACCCGACGTCGCCCCGAAGTAGATGCCCATGCCCGGCCCGGAGCCCGCGCGGTCGAGCGCCTGCCGCAGGATCGTGAGATAGGCGTTTTCGGCGGGAAGGCCGTCGCCGCGCGCCGTCCAGCTCACGCCCGCGTCTCGCGTCTCGTACACGCGCACGCGGCCGTCCGGAGTCACGCGATCCATGTCGGCTGTGAGCGGGATCACGTACGCGCTGTCCGGGTCTTCGGGGTCGACGACCAGCGGGAAACCGAAGTCGGAGGGCAGCCCGGTGTCGGTCCCGATGTCGGTCCACGTCTCGCCCGTGTCGTCGGATCGGTACACGCCTCCGTGGAACTGCATGAATAGCCGCTCGGGCCGTGCTGGGGCGCGGTGCATGTTGTGCACGCAGAGGGCGAGCGTGTCCTCGCGCGACTCCTCCGGGACGTAGCGCGCGACGAGCCCGTCGTTCCCGTGGCGCCACGTCGCTCCGCCGTCGTCCGAGAGCCAGACGCCGACCGCGGAGATACCGAGCGCGAGCCGGGAGGGATCTCCCGGCCACGTCGCGATCGAATGGAGGCACATCCCGCCGGCGCCGGGCTGCCAGTCCGCACGGCCCTCCTGCTCCCAGAACGGCCGGTTCAGCTCCCAGGTCAGGCCGCCGTCGCGACTCTCGAACAGCACGCCCGGATCGCCGCCGGCGTACAGAAGCCCGTCCTCCTCACCCGAGACGATCGTCCAGATCCGCTTCAACGCGGCGTCCCCGCCCTCGGGTAGCGCCACGCCCTCCGCCTCCTGCCACTCGCCGGCAGGGTCGTCCGTGACGAAGACCTTGGGCCCGTAGAACGCCGAGGTTACGGATGCCAGATAGCGCCCGCTACGTGGATCGCGGATCGCGAACTCGCAGGGCTCTCCGGCGAAGGCGCGGGCACTTATCTCGAACGATGCTCCGCTCTCGCCCTGGAGTGCGAAGAGACCCTTCTTGGTACCGACGAGAAGCTCAGTCACTGGTCACCTCCACTGATCGAAGGGAGTACGTGGATGCGGTCCTCGGCGGCGAGTGCCGTGTCCTCCCGGCCACGCTCCCTGTTGACGAAGACGTTGATGTGCTCGCGGATCCGTCCGCGCTCGTCGAGGATCCAGCCGGTGACGTCGGGGTGCTCGCGCTCCAGAGCTCGAAGGACTTCACTCACGGTGGCGCCGTCGAGCACGAGCTCTCTTCTCCCGCCCGCGAGCTCGGAGAGCGGCGCGCGCAACCTCACGACTGCCATGGCCCGATCCTAGAGCGCATCACCGGTAAGACGACGAACGGCCGCCGAACTCATCGACACCGGCGCCGACCGCTAACGAGAGAGCAAGCGGCGGAGGAAGCCCCGTTCGCGTCGCGCAGCCCGCTCCTGCATCCGTGCCTCGACGCGGTCGAGGATCTCCTGCATCTGCCGGCGCGCAGCCTGACCCCGCTCGCGGAGCTCGCGGATCTCGTCAGGATCCGGCTTCTTCATCTTCGTCGCCTCCGTTCTTCCCCAGGATTCTCTCGAGCTTGGCGTCGATCTCCATCAGGATAGTCCCGATCCCCCGGAGCAGCTCGACGACGTCGTCGAGCGTCGAGCCGCGCTGACGCCTCCATGCCACTCTGAGATAGTGGCGCGACGACGTGGTCAGCGCCAGGTGGCTGCGGAGGCCATGGCCACTAGCGCGCGAGCTCGAGCATGCCGTGCGGCGAGCCGTGCTCGGCGAGCTTCGCGAGGTACGGCCCGGCTGGGAACGCCTCCGGACCGAGCACCCCGGCGCCCGTCCAGGTCCCCTCCGCAAGGAGCTCGAGAGCGACCACCGGGTTCAACGCCGTCTGCCACACGACGGCCTGCGATCCGTACTCGCGCATCGACCACTCGTTGTCTACTACGTGGTAGAGGTAGGTCTTCCGAGGGGCGCCGTCCTCCCCGAGGCCGGTGACGAGCGTTCCGGCGCAGGTCTTCCCGACCATCCGGTCGCCGAGCGTGGCCGGGTTCGGAAGCGAGGCGGCCACGACGTCGCGGGGCGCGACCTCGACACCTTTCACGCTGATCTTCTCCTTCGAGTCGAGCCCAAGCAGGGCCAGCGTCTTCAGCACTTCGATGAACTCGTCGCCGAGCCCGTACTTGAAGGTCACTCGCCGGCAGTCGATCCAGCGCGGGACGAGGAGCACCTCTTCGTGCTCGACGTTGACGCATTCGACGGGGCCGATCCCCTCCGGGAAGTCGAACACTTCGGGCTCCGAGAAAGGCTCGGTCGTGAACCAGCCGCGATCGCGCTCCCAGATCACCGGCGGGTTGAGGCACTCTTCGATCGTGGTCCAGACCGAGAAGGTCGGGGCGAAGTCGTAGCCCTCGACCACGAGGTTCGCGCCGTCGCGGACGCCGACCTCCTCGATCTCGGAGAAGAGCTCGTCGGCCGCGTGCCGTGCGAAGACGTCGGCGGCGCCCGGCTCGACCCCGATCCCGACGAGCGCGAGCAAGCCCGCGTCCTCCCACGCCTCCGCGCGCTCGAACTGCTCGTCGCCGAGCTTGACCCCGCATTCCTCATGCGGCCTCTCCGGGTGCGGCCGTGACAGCGACATCGCCATGTCGAGATAGGTCACCCGTGCCTCCAGGCACGCCTCGAAGATCGGCATGTCGAAGATCGGGTCGACGGCGTTGAGCACCGCGTCGGCGCGCATTTCGCGGATGAGGCGGACGACGTCCTCCTTGCTCGAGGCGTCGATCGGATGCGCGCTGAAGCGGCCATCGTCGAGCCCGGTCACAACCGCCGCGGGACGTGTGGGGTCGTAGTCCGCGAGCGCGCAGCGTTCGAAGAACGAGCGTCGGCGGGCGATGGCGGCGAACGCGGACCCGACTCCCCCAGTTCCGATCACCACGATCCGCACTGCTCCTGTGTTCTACCCGACTGTACGGTCAGGGCTGTCGAGCAACCGTTCGGTTCGGGTTGTCGCCCTCACTGCCGGGAGCTACGCTCACCCCGTTTTCCCCGAACGGAGGTCGCTCGTGAGCGTGTCGGTAACCCAGCACAAGCAGTTCATCGGCGGCGAGTGGGTGGAGTCGTCGAGCGGCGAGACGATGGAGGTCTTGAACCCGGCGACAGGCGAGGCGATCGCCGAGGTCCCGCGCGGGACGGCCGACGATGTCGAGCGCGCCGTCGAGGCCGCAGAGAAGGCGTGGGCAGAGTGGCAGGACAAGACCCCGAAGGACCGGATGGAGCTCCTGCTCGCGCTTGCCGACGTCATCGACGAGCACGCGGAGGAGCTCGCTCGTCTCGAATCCTCGAACGTCGGCAAGCCCTGGTGGGTGGCCAAGGACGAGCCTCCCGCGATGTCGGACTGCCTCCGCTTCTTCGCCGGGGCGGCCCGGAACCTCGAGGGCAAGTCGGCCGGCGAGTACGTGGAGGGGTACACGTCGATGATCCGTCGCGAGCCGCTCGGCATCGTCGCCGGGATCTGCCCCTGGAACTACCCGCTGTACATGGCGGTGTGGAAGATGGGGCCGGCGCTCGCCGCGGGCAACGTCCAGATCGTCAAGCCGGCGGAGCAGACCCCGCTCACGATGCTGCGCTTTGTCGAGCTCGCCCAAGACGCGATCCCGCCGGGCGTGCTGCAGGTCGTGACGGGGGACGGGATCCCGGCGGGCGACGCGCTCGTGCGCCACCCGGACATCCGCCTCGTCTCGCTCACCGGGGACGTCTCGACCGGGAAGATCATTGCCGCGAACGCGTCTCACACCCTGAAGCGCGTGCACCTCGAGCTCGGGGGCAAGGCCCCGATGGTGGTGCTCGACGACGCCGATCCGGCCACGGTCGCCGAGGCGGTCAAGATCGGCGGCTACTTCAACTCGGGCCAGGACTGCACCGCGTCCTCCCGCATCCTCGTGAGCAAGCGGATCTACGACGACGTGTTGTCCGAGTCGGTCAAGGTCGTCGAGGCGATGACCGTCGGAGACCCGGCGACCGACGACGAGATCGAGATGGGCCCGGTGATCTCGCAGGAGCAGCAGGAGCGCGTTCTCGGCTTCCTCGAGCGCGCCACCGAGGCGAAGGCGACCGTCGTCACCGGCGGTGGGACACTGGGTGAGCGGGGCTTCTTCGTCAAGCCGACGATCGTCACCGACGTCGCCCAGGACGCGGAGATCGTCCAGAACGAGGTGTTCGGGCCGGTCGTGACGGTGCAGCCCTTCTCCTCCGACGAAGAGGCGATCGAGATGGCGAACGGCGTCCGTTACGGCCTCGCCGCGTCGGTCTTCTCGGAGAACGTGGGCCGGGCGATGAAGGTGGCCGCGAAGCTCGACTTCGGCACCGTCTGGGTGAACGAGCACCTCTTCCCGCTGACGGCCGAGATGCCTCACGGAGGCTTCAAGGAGTCCGGCTACGGCAAGGACATGTCGCTCTACTCGATGGAGGAGTACACGCGCATCAAGCACGTTGTCGTCAAGCTGGCATAGTCAAGCCGGCATAGGTTGACGCAATGCGCAGGCTCTGGTAGGAAACGCCTCGCATTGCGTAGAACTGCGTCGCCACAACGCAGAGACGCGCAGCTCTCGAGCCGCGGCGCGGTTTCGCGCGCGCCGCGCATCGACGCGGTCGACAAGAGCATCATCGAAGCACTTCAGAAGAACGGGCGCGAGTCGTTCCGCCGGATCGCCGCCGCCGTGGGCGTCTCCGAGGCGACCGTCCGCGCCCGGTACGTCCGTCTCTGCCGCGAGAACATTCTCCAGGTCACAGGCGTGACGAACCCGCTCGGGCTCGGATTCGAGTCGATGGCCATGGTCGGCATCCGCACCGCCGGTCCGCCGGACGAGGTCGCCGAGCAGATCGCGCGCTGGGAGGAGGCCGACTACGTCGTCATCACCACGGGGCAGTTCGACCTCCTCGTCGAGGTCGTGTGCACGGACCGGCGCCAGCTCCTCGACCTCACGAACCGGCTTCGCGCCCTCGAGGGCGTCGTCTCCACGGAGACCTTCCTGTACCTCGAGCTCTGGAAGCAGCTCTACGACTGGGGCGCCCGCGTCTACGAGACGTCCGGGGACGGGAGGCGGCAGACATGACCGTCGAAGAGCACCCGGCCCAGCTCGGGGCGGCTGCTCCGGCCACGACCACCGCGGACATCCGCCTCGAGCAGGTCGTGAAGCGCTTCGACGACGTCGTGGCGGTGGACAGGATCTCGCTCGAGGTCCCGCGGGGCTCGTTCTTCGCGCTGCTCGGGCCGTCCGGTTGCGGCAAGACGACGACCCTCCGGATGATCGGGGGGTTCGAGGAGCCGAGCGAGGGCCGGATCTTGCTCGGCGACCAGGACGTCGTCGGCTTGCCTCCGTACAAGCGCGACGTCAACACCGTCTTCCAGAGCTACGCGCTCTTCCCGCACATGTCGATCGAGGACAACGTCTCCTTCGGGCTCGAGCGCAAGGGCGTCAAGAAAGGGGAGCGAAGAGCGCGTGTGGCCGCGATGCTCGAGCTCGTCGGCCTCGGTGGGTACGGCAAGCGCAAGCCGAGGCAGCTCTCGGGGGGCCAACAGCAGCGAGTCGCGCTCGGCCGCGCGCTCGTCAACCACCCGCGGGTGCTCCTGCTCGACGAGCCGCTCGGTGCGCTCGACCTGAAGCTCCGCAAGCAGATGCAGCTCGAGCTGAAGCGGATCCAGCACGAGATCGGGATCACGTTCGTCCACGTCACGCACGACCAGGAAGAGGCGATGACGATGGCCGACTCGATCGCCGTCATGGACCAGGGCCACATCGAGCAGCTCGGCCCGCCGGAGGAGCTCTACGAGCGGCCCGCGACGGCGTTCGTCGCAGGCTTCCTCGGGGCCTCCAACCTCCTGCGCGGCACGGTCGAGGGGCCCGACGCCATCCGGCTCGACGAAGGGACCCTCGTCCGCGCACACGTGAACGGACGCTCCGGTCCGGTTGCGGCCGGCGTCCGGCCGGAGAAGATCACGATCGGCGCGGGGGGCGGTGCGAACGAGCTCCACGGGACGATCTCCGAATCGGCATACATCGGCGTGGCGACGCAGGTCGTCGTCCGCACCGCGGCGGGCACCGTTCACGTGTTCGCCCAGAACATCGACTCCGGTGGGCGGATACCAGCTCCCGGAACCAATGTCACCTTGAGCTGGGCGCCGGAGGCGACGTTCGTCGTCGACCGCGACGACTCGGTCAGTCAGGAGGAAGAGGAATGAACCCGAGATTGACGAGACAGGAGCTCCTGCGGCGGGGCGCGGCAGGGACTGCGCTGCTCGCGTTTCCGTCGCTGCTCGCCGCCTGCGGCGGAGGAGGGGACGGAGAGAGCACAGGCGAGCTGAAGGACGTCCTCGAATTCGAGAACTGGCCGTACTACATGGACACGAAGGGGAAGACCCACCCGACACTCGACCAGTTCAAGGCCGAGACGGGAATCACGGTCAACTACTACGAGGGCATTGACGGGAACGACACGTACTTCGCGAAGATCCAGGGCCCGCTCTCTCAAGGCAACGGGATCGGCCGCGACATCATCGTCGCGACGGACAACTCCCAGTTCCCCGGCCTCTACATCTCCGAGGAGTACGTGCAGAAGCTCGACAAGAGCCTCATCCCCAACATGGACAACCTGATCGACGCCCAGCAGAGCCCCGTCTTCGACCCGAACCGCGACTACTCGCTCCCCTGGCTCACGGGCATGGACGGGATCGCCTGGAACGAGGAGCTCACGGGTGGTCCGGTCACCAGCATCACCCAACTGTTCACCGACCCGAAGCTCAAAGGGAAGGTGACGATCCTGGAGGAGATGTCCGACACCGTCGGGCTCGTGCTGCTCGACAACGGCGACGACCCGACGAACGTCACGGACGAGGCCTTCGATCGTGCGATCTCGACCATCGAGGCTGCGCAGGAGTCCGGCCAGATCCTGAAGCCCACGAGTCAGAACTACGCGCCGGCGCTGCTCAGGGGAGACTTCGCGGCGTCGATCGCGTGGTCGGGCGACGTCGCCCAGCTCGCCCTCGAGAACCCGAAGCTGAAGTGGGCAATTCCGGACAAGGGCGGGATCATCTGGACCGACAACATGCTGATTCCGCTCGGAGGAAGTGTCCCGACGGCGTCGACGCTGATGAACTTCTACTACGACCCGAAGATCTCGGCCCAGGTCGCGCTCGGCACGAGCTATGGCTCGTCTGTCAAGGGGGTCAAGGAGGCAGCGCTCGCGATCGATCCCGACGCGGCCTCGAACGAGCTCGTCTTCCCCACGGACGAGATGCTGGCGCAGCTCTACCCGAACGACCCGGCGATGGTCTCGAACGCCGATTACATCACGACGTGGCAGGCTGTTCTCGGCCGTTGACACGAGCCGGGTGGAGCTGAGGGCGTGGGCTCCTTCTTCCACCGTCATCCCAAGCTGACCCCGTACCTCCTGCTCGCGCCGGGGATCGCTTGGCTCGCGGTCTTCTTCCTGATCCCTCTCGGGTTCCTCGGCTACCAGTCGCTGCAGTCCGGGTCGTACGGGAACTTCGAGTTCACGTGGGAGTTCTCGAACTTCACCGATGCGTTCAGCGACTATCGAGAGCAGCTCTTCCGCTCGTTCCTCTACGCGGCCGTCGCGACCACGGCCGCGCTCCTGCTCTCCTATCCGCTCGTCTACTGGATCGCGTTCAAGGCAGGGCCGTGGCGAAACCTCTTCCTGCTCTTCATCGTCGCGCCCTTCTTCGTCACGTACCTCGTCCGAACGCTCGCCTGGCTCAGCGTCCTCAACGACCAGGGGCCGGTCATCGGCTTCCTTCGGGACGTCCATCTTCTCGGCGCGGACGAGGGCCTTCTCTATTCGACCTTCGCCGTGATCTCGGGGATCACCTACAACTTCTTCCCCTTCATGGCGCTTCCGCTGTACGTCTCGCTCGAGCAGATCGACCCGCGGCTGCTCGAAGCAGCGAAGGATCTGTACGCGAGCTCGACGCAGGCCTTCCTGCGCGTGACCTTGCCGCTCTCGGCTCCCGGGATTGTCGCCGGCACGCTTCTGACGTTCATCCCTGCCGCGGGTGACTTCATCAACGCCGAGTTCCTCGGCACTGAGAATCAGCAGATGATCGGGAATGTCATCCAAGGAAAGTTTCTCGAGTCTCTCGACTATCCGACCGCTGCGTCGCTCAGCTTCATCCTCATGGCGCTGATCCTCGTCGCGCTCCTCGTCTACGCGCGCGTCGTCGGCACGGAGAAGCTCACGGGATGACGACTGTTGTGGAAACCATTCCCCGGAGCCCACACCCAGGGATCGCTGCCCGAACGTGGCGCTTCGCGAAGAGGCACGCGCTGACCGTGTACGCGGTCGCGGCAGCTGCTTACTTGATCCTCCCCGTTGCGGTCGTGATCCTGTTCTCGTTCAACGCCCCCAAGAGCAACTTCAACTACGTGTGGCAGGGATTCACGCTCGACAACTGGATCCACTGGGACGCGATCATCGGCATTCGCGAATCTGTCGTCACATCGCTCGAGATCGGTCTCTTGGCGACCATCGTCGCCACCGCCCTCGGGACCCTCATTGCCCTCGCGATCGTCCGCCACCGCTTCCGGGGGCGCGGATCCACGAACCTGCTCGTCTTCCTACCCATGTCCACGCCGGAGATCGTCCTCGGCGCGTCGCTCCTGACCTTGTTCCTCAACACGAGTGCCGTCTTCCAGCTCGGCTTCGTCACGATCTTCATAGCGCACGTGATGTTCATCGTCAGCTTCGTGGTCGTGACCGTGAAGGCACGCCTCATCGGCTTCGACCGGCATCTCGAAGAGGCCGCCATGGACCTGGGAGCGAACGAGATCGTGACGTTCCGCAAGGTGACGTTTCCACTCATCGCACCGGCGATGCTCGCGGCCGCTCTCCTCGGATTCGCCCTCTCGATCGACGACTTCGTGATCACCTTCTTCAATGCGGGCAGCCAGACGCAGACGTTCCCCATCTTCGTCTGGACGACCGCCCAGCGAGGGCTGCCGCCGCAGATCAACGTCGTCGCGAGCGCGATCTTCATCGTCGCGATCGTCTTCGCCCTCGGTAACGTCCTCTGGCAGTACCGGAGCGCCAAGCGAAGCAGAACCCAAGGAGCCGTATGACCACCGCCTCGATAGCCCCGCTCGATCTCCAGAAAGCCGCCAAGGAGCACCTTTGGATGCACTTCACCCGCATGGGCGGGTACGCGACCGCGGACGTCCCGATCATCGTCCGCGGCGAGGGGTGCTACCTCGAGGACTCGAACGGGAAGCG
>Ga0209431_10003981_pt1 | contig 11630 bp, 23 predicted proteins | sample RifCSP13_3_FD_184021 | JGI IMG/M metagenome (GOLD analysis project Ga0209431, IMG submission 184021) | Soil microbial communities from Rifle, Colorado - Rifle CSP2_sed 13_3 (SPAdes) (version 2) | ecosystem: Environmental > Terrestrial > Deep subsurface > Rock core/Sediment | place: Rifle...
CCATAATTGAGTAAACGGTGAAGGTAATGTGAATGTAGGAGTAGCCGCTATAGAACCTGATGTTGTGTATGCCTCGCCATCAGTAGTACAAGTTAAACGTCTATAATTTGTTATTCCCTGAAAATAATACGATACATTCATAGTAAGAGGAGATGCTCCGCTCGTACAACTTGTAGATATTAATGTTCCTGCACTTGGAATTTCAAACTCAGCCCAAGAAACATCTACGCTTTCAGCGTCAGCATGAACGGGTACAAATCTAAATCTTAAATCTGTATAATCAGTAATACTATTAGCTTCAGTACCAGAAAGAGTATATGTTTTTGTTGCGAATGAGCCCCTACTACTTTGTACTCCAGTTTGAGCTTTTAAAGTTGCTCCCTGATATAGTTGCATATTGACAGTTTCAGCGGCACCGGAACCAGTACCTTTCATTCTAAATCTGAGTATATGTCCAGTTGATGAAACAGGGTCAGTAACATCAGCAGTTCTTATTTCACTAAAAGTCTCCCCAGCTCCGGTTGAATGAATAAAATCAGCATCATCAAAACTAGTTTCATCAATTTTTGACCATAAAGGAGAAGTAGTCCAACTTCCAAGAGTAATATCAGCATCGGGTCTAGCATATTGTTGGGCACTTACAATTCCTGGTAAGAAAACAAAAATACTCATTCCAGTTACTAGAATAGTAATAAGAGCTATAGCTAATAGCCTATGGCGATGTCTTATTTTTAACTTTATATTCATATTATTTCTATTCCGGTTTAAACACTCCATTCAACAGTAAAAGACGTTGAATCTACATTTGATGTATTAGGTATTACAGCACAATAATCCCATGTGGTAGTTCCAGATGGGAATGTATGGGAACTTGTGCTAGTCATTTGCCAAGCACCCGTTCCATCGGCACAAGTAGTTCCGGTACTAGTGCTTTGTCTAAAGGACCATAATTCACTAAAAGGAGGATTCGGCAAAGTAAATGTTGGAATTGCCTGGATAGAACCTTTTGCTGTATATCCTTCTCCATCAGCAGTACAAGTAAACCTAATATATGAGGTAATACCTGAAACATATCCAGTAACATTAGCCGTTAATGGATTTCCAGCATCAACACAAGTCGTCGAAAGTAATGCTTGTGCAGTTACAACCGGAACCGTTTGTGTCAACAGCAAAACAGCTATCGCTGTACCAAAAATTAGCATAGAACCTAAGATTGTACTTAGGATATAAGCCATCTTTCTGCTTAATCTCTTTTTCAGTTTCAACTTTTCTATTTTTTCTGTCATACTTTCGCCACACATATTTTTTTTTTTTTTTCAATTGTTATCCGTTTGGGTAGGGACCGAACCAGCTTCGGTATAAACAAATGTCCCTATATTACGGCTAAATGAATCACTAATAAAAACACTTCCTCCATTTATCTGCCAAAAAGCATAGTTAGCATCAGTAAATGTATTCCCTACAAAATTACTATAATAAGAGTGGTATTTAATACTTATGTTCGCGGAAGATGCAAAATTATTCATCGATACAACAAGATAATCAGATTCATTCGGAAGGTCAATTTGTGGGTTACCGCTATAAATAAGATTTCCAGTTATTACTGTTCTGGTTATACTTGAACCACCCCAAACTTTAACAAAAGAACTTCCAGCAGTATTAGATAAAGTTACTGTGTTACCTGAAATTGTAGCAAGTCCATTATATACAATACCAAATACTATGGCAGATGAATTTCCAGATGCCAGCCTCCATACATTACCAGTTACACTTATTGGATTATTCGCATCCGTAATTAAAATACTAGATATACCTGTTACTGCGTTCTCAAAAACATTCCCAGACACAATTCTTGGATTTTTGATACCAACAGCATTTATTATCGAAGGACCGATAAAACTACTTGATATGGTATCAACTCCGTTAACACAAAGAAATACGGCCTCACAATAAATATTTACAGCGCTTACACCATATGCATCAGAAATTGTAATTCCAGTTGTAAAAACTTGAATTGCCGTGTTTACTATGTTTAAATCATTTGGTCCTGTTGTGTAGGCACCCTTTGAACCGGAAATAGCTGTAACCCCCTGATTAAAATTAGAATTTGCTATAACAGAATCGTAAGCTTCGCCTACAATAACTATTGGGTTTGAAACAAAATTCGTAATAATAGTGTCAACAAAAATACCCCTGTTAGTGCGAAGAATATAGATAAATGTTGTATTAGAGTTTGATAGTGAACCAATAACATTAAAATTTGATACGGTTTCAGCAAAACCATTCGTAGTTGTTGAAGCAATTGAGTTAATAACAAAAACAGTAGAATTAATACCAGAAACATCAAATACAGCCGCGTTTGAAAAAAGAGATACCCCATATGGAACATTTACTGTACTTAATGGGCGATAATCATAAGGTACATTTTGACCAAAAAATGTTACAGTATGTCCTGGTTGTGGATTTATCTGTTTAGCAAAAAAAATGGAACCGACACCACCAATCGCATTAATAGCATTTTGAGTAACCGTAGAAAATGTTGTACCCGAATAATCGATAGCTCCAGTATTTCCATTTCTAGCAAATATACTTGTACCATCAGTAAAAATAATATATGAATAACCACTAATATTTGTTCCTGGTTGAATAATAGTACTGAAACTTGGATTAAGAGCGTATACCCAAGATGAAATTGTTAAAATAAACATTACAAAAACGAGAATCCAAGCAGTTCTTCCCCTTGCACGTTCGAGTTTCTTTTTTTCTGTCATTTAGTCACACCTTCTTTAAATGAAATTGTCCTATCGCCACCCCCGCCGGTGACAATAGGACTTGAAATTTGTAATTTACTATTCATCCAATTTTACCCCTTACCCGTCTTACCCAAAAGGCAAACATAATAAATAAAATAGCACTAGTAATAAACATCAATATATAAAATGCAGAAGTTAATGTTTGAAGAACATTAAAAGGAGGATTAATAGGAACGCTTAAAGTTGGTATTCTTATGTCATACAATGTCCACTTCGTGTCATTCAACAAAACAATTTGTATATTTGCGTTGTTAAAATGAATGGGACCGCTACTTATATTTATATCTAAATAAATAATACCACTTCCAGAACTTGAATCAAAATAAACTGTGTTGACTGAATTAGAAGTAGCTACAGGGATACAAGCACAATTAGAATTACCATTATTATTAAACCAATGTGATTTATCAGAAATATTGCCCGCACCACCTCTCCAATAAAGATTCTCATTATAACCATATGCTTTAATACTGAAAAATAGAATTGGTATAAGTAGAATTAGAATTACGACCATATAAACTTTGAACTTTCTCGGTTTGATAGGTTGCTTTTCCATTTTCATTCACCAAATGGATTTATAGTCCTATAAACTTCAATGCTTATTATGGCTATCCAAAGAGTAACAATTGCACTAACAAATACTTGAATTATACTGGGCAAACCAGGTATTCCATAAAGCCATGTTAAAACAGATAAGAAATTACCAAAAGTTTGAATTAAAAAACTTCCCCAATCAACAAGATATAAAAAGAAATTAACGGAACCTTCAATGAAAGTAAGAGCAATATAACCTAATGCCTGAATCATACAACCAACATATCCTATTGCATGTGGTATATCAGTAAAAATATCTCCAGTAGCTATATAAGAACAACCGGCATCAGTTAGATAACTAATTGTAACAGAAACATAAGACATTTGGATTAAATCACTTGTTGAACCTGGCCCAAGACCAGGATAAATAAGAAGATTCGCCCCGCTACCACCAAAAAAATCATTGAGATTCATCCCGGCAAAAGTCAAATCGTTAGTACCCTGACCAAACGCATATGCTTTAAAGCTACTATATGGGCCCTGATTCGATTCACCACTTGTTTCACAAACTCCATATGGGTTAGAAACCGCAAGAAAAACAGTACTTGTATTTAAGATTCCACCCGTACCTCCACCAAAAGGTTGTCCATTTAAAAATGGAAGTAACCAAGACGCATCGAGTCTTTCTTGTAAATCCGTTAGATTAGGCGTAATACCAGGATTTTCTTCTGGTAAAAAACCAAGTTGATTTAAAAAATAAAAAATTGGACTAATGAATGGTGTGTCGGTAAACAAATTAAAAAGAGATGTAATAAGCGGTGCTCCAGAACTTGTATTAACAGGTGGCATAAAAGCGAAAATTGGGTAATCGCCATTACCATGACATTGGTAATCTATAGTTATATTAGTTATAACCGTAGACCGTCCATTGTTTGGTACAGAATCAAGAATAGTTGAAACTGTATACCAATCATTTGGACCGGTTGAAAATCCCAATGTAAAATACGAACCTTCTTCATCAGCTTGGCCAATACATCCATACCATTCACCAGTTGATTTATCACTTGTATTTATAATAGGTTCTCCAAAAGTACAACCTATAGGTGGATTAGGGTTAGATATAAATGTAGGCGGTGAACCTGTTTCAACATAACCTCTAATATTAACTGGTGCCTGAGAACCATCCATCATAGGATAAAGTATTACAGTTTTAGCCGCAAACGGATTATTAAAAACTGGGGTTTGTGGGTTAAAAGGCATCGTAGGACCACCAGTACCATAAAGCATTACTGCAAAAGCAGAAACAAGTGATAGTATAAACATTGTTTTATAAAGTAATTCACGCATTTTCTTGCCTCATAAATATTTCTGCCAATACATCAAAGCTAATGCAAGAACAATAAGAAACGGTATCCAAATTGGGAACCAACCAACAACATCAGGTATAGAAACAAAACCAATAATAACAAGCATAAGGACAAAACCAGATTGGGTTTTCATAAAATCTTTACCGAACATAATCGTAAATCCAATTAGGAAAATTGTAATTGTAATAAGCCCCAAGATGGCTCCAGCTACCGCCGGGCCTCCGACATAATTCCCAAGGGAACTTGCTAAATCTGTAAATATAGTCATTTCATTACTCCTAGTCCGAAAGGTGAGGATTGGCAGGAATCCTCATGCATGGATTTACCGATACCCAAGCTTTTCCCGGACCGCAGGAACGAAAGCCGAGATGTATCCCAGGAGGATTCCAACGCCAATGAGCAACGGAACCACAGTTTGTCCGATAGGACCGAACGTGGTATCATTCGCCGCCCAATCCGATAGAGCGCTGTTTAGAGGCGTTAGAAGTGCCACATAAACGAGAACCAGGACAACCCCGAGTACGATTTTCTTTGTGAAACCGCCAATGTCAAAGTCTGCCAATCTTTCTCACCCCCCGGCCCAGGCCGGGTCCGCTACCAGTATCCGAGTAGAACTATATAAACGTTCCTAATCCCTCTTGGTATATATTCATCGCCACGAATAAAAGTGTTTGTTAGTCATTTATTATATGTAAAACTGTTTTGTTTCCGTATAATAAAGCCTGTTTAAGAGTCCAACAACCCCCAGATTTTATATGGTCATTAGTTCCGTGGTGATAACAATAATTAAACCTCATACCTAAATAATTTAAAGGATATACTCTAGGAACTATACAATGAAGAATATTACTCTTCTTAGCAATATCTATATTCCGTTGTTTATAACCATATTGACCATATGGATTCCATTGAAATACTTTAGGAGCATAAATTATTTTAGGAATTTTAATTTCATCTGCTATGTTCTCAGCCCATATATCTATTCCTCCAACTGGGGAACGACCAGAAATTAAGCAAATATCATTATCAGAAAGTATCTCATAAATTAGTTCTACAGCTTTTTCCTTTGTACATTCTGTAAATTTATTTTCACCACTCCCTACTATTCCTATATATTCCATATTAAATTTCTCCGTTTTAAATCTCTTTGAATAAAAAAGGAAAGTAGTTAAAAAAAGTAACTACTGTACCAGAGAAATATCAATAATATTGTTAGAAAGAACCGTATTATACATCAAAAATAGATTCCAAACCACATTTAAACTAATAACCTTGGAATTTGAAAATAGTATAACTTGGTTAGTTCCTTGGGTACAAATTTGAGAAGCATCTACTCCAGTTAAACTAACATCAGAACAAATAATTCCAGTTGCACCAACTAAAATTTGTACCTGGGCATTTTCAGTATGACCACCAGTATATAAAACTGTGACACTTATATCAATAGAAGTTCCAACCAAAAAACTAGGCGAACTTCCTGAATCTCCAAGATTAGATATGATTTCTACCGAATCTGCTACAATTGCAGGCGTATAATGAAGAACATTACTAATTAATCCTGCCGCAAGAACTCCAACACTAAAAACCAACAACAAACTAATTACGGACCAAACACTAAATATATGTTGTTTTAGTTTCTTTTCTTTCTTTTCAATCCCAGGTCTTAGCTCACAATTTAAATCATCAAAGTCATTTTTCATGGTTTTTCTCTCCTTTAGTTTTTAATAAAAAATAAAAAGAGGGTTTAGAGAACTACAACTTGAGTCCCCAAAACCCATTCTCATCGCGCAAAATTGTTACTGGCATACCCACTTTCGGTTGCCCATATTCACGAACAAACTTGGCGATTTTCGACCGTTGGCTAGGGTGTGTGTAGTAGGTTACTGGGGTCTTTCCCTTAACTCCATCATCAGTTTCAAAAAAGACCACGAGAACCTTTTGCTCGGGGTTTCTAGCTTCATCCCCGAAAAGCTCACTAGCCAAGCACATACCTAGACGAATAACCTTAGCCGGAAGTGTTTCTCCGTATTGCGGGATTGCAACTTCAGCCTTTTCCATATCTAGGTATTTAGGTTCCGGTCTAGCTTCGGCCTTTTGGTTTTCTGCCATGATATCATTTCACCTCCTCTCCTTTTAATTCCAAGAGGAGCCTCATTATATCATGTAGCATCATATGGTTTTCCCACGTAATAGGGTTCATAAATTTCCATATAATCAAACCACAAACAGGGCACTTCATTTTTGTTCACCACTATTTTTTCTTTTAACAATTAGAGGAATCAGGTTATGAGTCCCATCTTCCATGGCAAAAAATTCATAACATTTCTCGCATTGAAACATATTAATAGATTGAAAGAGTCTAGTATGCCGCGAACCAAAAATCCTAATATAAAGTCTATATATATTACCACCATCTGAATGTATATAGCGACCATGCTTATTATCATCTTTCTTAGTCGGTGTGTATTCGGACACGTCTATAATAACACTCTCCCAGAACCACCGCATCTATCACAAGTATCTTCAATCCTAAAATACCGTTGGCACTCATTCAAAGGCATATATCTAAGTACAGCACCGCTTCCACCGCATATAGAACAGATAACTACAACTGGAGCAACACTCATTTCCAAATCAAACCTCCAACTAGGATTCCCATAATAAAAACCATAAGATAAACCCATCCTTTAGTAACAAACCAATCATGGATTCGTGTTTGTTGCTTCTCGATTAAAGAATCCTTTTCTTTCATAACATCAGCTATAGCTTTAGCATGAGAACTTTTTTTAGAAAGTCCATCAATTATAAATTCATCCATATCTTCATTCATCTCTTATCACCTATAGGTTCAAAAACCCAACACCATAAATAGATGTTTCAGTATATTTCCAATTATTAATCATACCTTCTTCTGGAGTACAATTAATTGACTCCCAATCACCATTAATCATTTTCATCCATAATTGTAATCGTCCATATCTTCTTTTTCTAATATTCATCTCTTATCACCCTTTAACATATTTCATAGATTTTCTAACTAAAATATATATTATTAAAGGAGAAAATGCAAAAGTAAACAAAAGAAGATAAATTATCTGAACTATATGTGGAAGTGAATTTAATTTCCTATATTCTAGTTTTCTATAATATTCTCTCGTTGTGTTATTCATCTCTTATCACCACTTCCACCTATTTTACCTAGAAACTGTCGATTCTTCAACTTTGTTAAATTATCATTTGCTACTTTAGCCATTCTCAAATCTAATTCATCACATAACATAGCGCAATACCAAAGAATATCGCCAATTTCTCCAGCTATACCTTCTTTTGTTTCATCAGAAATAGTTCCATTTGAATCTCTAAGTATTTTCTTTACCTTATTCAATGCTTCTCCCGATTCACCGCCTAATCCAATAGTAGTATATAACAAACCAATTAAATTCTTTCTACCTGGATATATAGCTGTTTCTCTAGCTCCAGCTTGGTACATATCAAAATCTATCATAAACTTTCCATCCTTATGTTTTCTTCAATACGTTCTAAACAATCTTCACAAACATAACCGGGTCCAAGATTACCATAATCAAACGGATATACTTCTAACACATCAAAATCTTTAAACCATCCATGACAAGATATACAACGTATCATTCAATCCTCCAATGTAAGGCGATGTGTTTTTTCATCTATATTTTGTATCTCAGTAACCTTCATTCTTCTACTACCTATAATAAGTTCTTCGCCAAGAGAAGCAGGCTTATGATTTTCTCCGAACTTTTCTAGTAAATGAATTTTCATGGTTAAACCTTCTTTTGTACCCCTATCACTTTGTTAAACGATTTCAATATAAGTTTATATTCTTCATCATCAATCAATTCTATATTCAACCTTCTAGATAACTGTTCCTTAGCTCTATCACTAAGAGAATACCACAATCTTTCACCAATATACAAAATACTCATGGACTCACATCTGCACTACCCGGTATACCGCGTTCAATTTCTTGTTCTTCATATTCTGGAGTAGCTTGCACATCTATTGACTTTATATTCATTACAAAGTTCCCTCCAGAATCATATTGAGATTCCAACATCCTACTTATTTCTCCATCACTTGTTTCCAAAGAATAAGTCCTAATCATTGTTCTTTTAATCCTAGTTCCTCTAATCCTTTCTTCAAATGTAGCTACTTTAGAAAGAGCCTCTTCTTTTTCTTTTACTTCTTCTAGCTCAGGTGGAACCTCTATTTCTTCTTTCTCAGGTTCTGGAACGATAGGTTCCTCTTTTTCTTCAAAAATAGGGGGAGTAATCTGTATTTCTGGTTCTTCTGTCGGAATTTCTAACTCAGGCAACTGTCGCCTAAAAACCCGCCGTATTCGTTCAGCTATACGAGAAAACCAACTCATCTAACCACCAGAACCATATAATTTAATATGAGAAAAAGGACCAGTTAAATCACAACAATTATCACAATGCAAACTCTTTACAGTTCCACTAGTATCTACTATTTCATGCAACAAAGTATCATATACACCACATTCATCACATTTAGGAATAAGGTCAATGAAAAGAGATTCTAGTTCATCCATATTCATCAAGCCTATGATTTAACTTTTCTCTCGATAATCTATCAGCTCCAGGTCTAGGTTCTGGATTGAGATTATTATCCATAACAAATTTAAGGGTGCCTTTCTTTTCAAGTTTAATATATTCTATACCTTTCTCTTGCATCACTTTAAGATAACCCGGCAACCTATCCTCTACAACTAATTCATCAAATCGATATTGCCTTTTAAAAGGTAAATTAGACCCACCAAACCCTCCACCCAGATATTTCCAAGATAAAACACGCCAAACAATTAAATTACCTCTACTAATAGGTTCTATCATAATTTTGTCCAGACCCCTTCTTTCTTGATGTGTTTCCGCTCACGTCTGGGCAGGCTTTCATTCCATAGCGGCAGGATGCAGATACCTTTCCAGAGTTCGCGGATGCGCTCCAGGCAAAGCGGGCAGTCAGGATAGACCTCTTCTCCATGCCTATGCCACGCTCCTCCTATCGATGCAACTGGGGCGGCGGGATTCGCGGCGGCCGTGAACCGCGGACCTGGTTGCTCGGCCGAACTTGCAGGTAGCCCGCTGTTACCGCTCTCGTGCCCGCCGCCCTTCTTGAGCGTCATAATATTTCCTCCGATTTCTTTTCTACTAGGCGGATTTCATTCAAAGTTTTCATTGAAAAAACAAGTTTTGCATCATGTTGCGTGCATATACCTTCAATCATATCTAACATTTTCTGAGCGTCAGAATTAGCACAAGAAATCAAGATTCCGAGTCTCATATATACTTCTCCGATATGTTTAGGTGCGCTAGGACGGTTGCTCAAACCGCTTATCCCTAGCGCACCGAGCAAGAGGGGTATAGGTAGGTAGGTATATAAACCCATCGACCCGTTTCCTGGTACGTAGGCACTACAAGTAGCGTTCGCTACTACAAGTAGCGTTCGCTACTACAAGTAGCGTTCGCTACTACAAGTAGTAATCACCACTATAAGTAGCGTTAGCTACTACAAGATTATTATAGAGTGGTAGATATATATACCAAAGACGTTCCACAACGTATATATATATCCAATCCCATGTCTCCGCGCCAGGGGGGCTTTATTATAGAACGGCAAGAATATAAGTGGGAAGAAGCCAAAAAAATTGCCTTCATCTTACGAGATACAATACTAATCGGAAATAATCTTAAGTGTGTCATCGCTGGCTCTATACTAAGAAAGAAACCTATTGTACATGATATTGATATTCTAGTATCGAGGAATGATGAAAATTATAGAGCTTTTTGCTCAACAATCATCCATGCAATCCCACCTTCCGGCTATATTCCATTATCAAAAGCAACGGGTACTTATGAATCTATTCCAACTCAAATTTGGTTCTGTAATGAAGATGAATGGGCACCTAATTTATTAGAGAAAACAGGACCAATGAACTTCAACCAGTTCATTAGAAACCGTGCAAAAGAGGAGGGATACTATCTTTCTAATAAAGGTTTGTTTCTTAGAAATCCAGATAACACACCGGGAAAACGTATAGATAATAATACAGAAGGAAATATTATTTGGTTAATCCTAGGAAAGAGATGGATTCCACCGGAGATGAGATATTGATATATTCATTTAAACAAATAAAACAGATATGTGAAATAACATTAGGAGAAGGAATATTTAATTCATACCTCAAATCAAATAATTTAGAATGGTGTTATTGGCATAAATCTGCTATATGCAAACACAATACCTTAGTACCTTTCAACTCGGAGAAAAATTCCGAAATCTAGGTGAGCAAAATGGTTGATAGAAGGCCCAGCTTTGTTGCCAACGTCGCACCATGTAAACTGCATAACCTAGAAGGTACGCAGAAAATGATAGCACGGTCTAACGCCTGTAGGCTAACCATTACTAGAGGCAAACCTACCGTGTCCATGCTATCGCACCGCAGAAGGGGATGTTCTCGGACGATAGCAAAGGCGAAAATACGAGAATAGGGAGTTTCGACATCAAATGTACTTCTCCCTGGACCTTTAGCCGCAAGGCTCCTAATCAAAAAGTAGGCAGTTTTAAGGAAACCACAGACCTAAAATCAACGGTTTCCATTTCTGCCCTCTTTAGAAACAAAAAGAACCCCAATCTGTTTTCTGCGAGAACGTGCTCGACCAACCTTTTTATTAGACACAAACCACTAGTAAACTGGTCTAAAGTGGTCGGCGTTCGGGCGTTCGTAGTGGTTTCGGACACCATAGAGAAGCAAGACCTAAATAACAGCAACCAGCTTTCTGGTAGCTACAATTTTTCTGGTAGCTACTAGGAAACTGGTTCAGAACTGTTATCAGTTTTGCTTCTCAACCAGTTTCCTGGT
>Ga0209431_10003982_pt1 | contig 11629 bp, 12 predicted proteins | sample RifCSP13_3_FD_184021 | JGI IMG/M metagenome (GOLD analysis project Ga0209431, IMG submission 184021) | Soil microbial communities from Rifle, Colorado - Rifle CSP2_sed 13_3 (SPAdes) (version 2) | ecosystem: Environmental > Terrestrial > Deep subsurface > Rock core/Sediment | place: Rifle...
GGAAGATGGCGGATCGTGTACGCGCGCAGGGCGAACCCGCTGCCCACGCTCATTACGAGCAATACGATAAACAGGGCGGCGGCCTTGCCCAGGCCCAGGGGCGCCTCCGGCTTGGCCCGTCCCGGCCACAGGTGCTCCCACAGGCACTCGATGCCGCGGGGCAGGAACATCCCGGTCCGGTCCATATAGGCACGATAACCGTCCCCGAATCGCGCCAGCATCCGGCGCTCCTCGTCCCGGGCCAGGACGTAATAGAGAAGAAGCATGATCGCGAAGAGCACGAGGGTCAGGAACCGCGGCCACATGATCGCCAGGCCCCACGCGGCCGCCGCCAGGCCGACGTACTGGGGATGGCGGACCACGGCGTAGAGACCCCCGGTTGCCGGGCCTCGTCGCAGCGCCTTGCCCGCGTACACCTGCGCGGCGCACGCCACGAACACGACGGCGCCGGCGACGAACGCCACGGACCCGAGCACGCGGAGCGCCATCAGGGCGGCGTCGGGGGGCACGACCATGTGGGGGAGGAAGAACGCCGTGAGCCATCGGGTCAGCGGCGACCGGTCGAGCGCCAGCAGAACCGGGTTGAAGACGGCGTAGAAGAAGAACGCGAACGGGCTGATCATGATCGCGATCTCGAACGCCACGACGAAGGACAGGGCGATCGCGCTCCGCGCCGCCAGGCGGCCGCCGGATCGATCAGTCGGATTCGGGCGCTGGCCTAGGTCAGCCATGGCGCCATCTTCGCGCGAGGGCGGGGAGGGATACTATGACTTAAGTCACGGTCGAGGGACTGCCGCGGCCGTCAGTCCAGGAGCTCCCGGAAGGCCCGGATGATGCGCTCGGGCTTGACCGGATGTTCCGGCGGCAGCCCGCGCCCCTCGACGTCCACCCAGATGCCGCCCAGCCCGAGGCGCTGGGGCGCGGCCACGTCCCATTCGAGATTGTCGCCGACCATCCAGGCCCCGTCGGACCGCACGCCGAGAGCGCCGAGAGCGTGGCGGTAGATCGACTCGTGGGGCTTGCCCGCACCGAACTCGCCCTCGATCAGGATCACGTCGAAAAAGCGCGCCAGGCCGTGCGCCTCGATCTTCCGCCGCTGGTGGCTCGTGTCGCCATTGGTCACCAGCGCGAGGCCGACGCCGCGCTCGCTCAGGGCCTCGAGGGTCTCCGTGACGCCGGGGAAGAGCCTCATCCTCTGCCATCGGAGTGCCGCAAAATCATCCGCGATATCGTCGGCGAGCTCGCCGGCGGGCGTGCCCAGCTCCCCGAGGGCGTGGGCCGTGATCTTGCGCCAGGCGCCCAGCATGTCGGCCCGCTCCCGCCGGTGACGGTCGGGATCGCCCCAGAACCAATGCCGGGTCTTCTGGATGGCTTCGACGAGCCGGGCTGGGTCCACGCCGGCCGGGGCGCCGACGGCTTCCGCGGCCTGCCGCCAGCAGTCCTCGACGCCGCCCGAGTAATCGAGGAGGGTGTCGTCGAGATCGACCAGGAGGGCCCTCATTCGGGCGGCGCATCCGGCGCCGTGAAGGGCGGCAGCTCGGGTCGGCACACCCCGCGGAAATTGCACCAGCGGCAGATCCTCAAGTCTTCCGCCTTCTCAAAATTGTTCTCGTCCGCCAGGTTGAGCTCCGGATCCTTGAGGTAGGCCTTCATGGACCGTACGGACAGGCGGATGTGCTCGCGCACCCGGTCGAGGCTCACCTCGTCCCACGGGTGCGCCGTGACCTTGCCGTCGCGGAGGTTGACCTCGAGCAGGTCCACGCGCGGCAGGTCCACCCGGAGCACCTCGAGGGCGTAGAGCGCGTAGCCGCCCAGCTGGAGCGAGGCGTCCGCCCCGTTGCCGCCGGTCTTCCAATCCACGAGCTGCAGGCGGTCGGCCGCGTTCCAGTAGCCGAAGTCGGGCGCCGAGAAGACGCGCGTCCCGTCGAAGGGGAAGGAGCCGATCGTCTCGATCAGGATCCAGCGGTCGGTGGGCGTGCGTTTGATGTCGGCCAGCAGCGGCAGGCGGTGGAAGTTGCGCAGGCAGCGGACCACGTGGTCGCGGATCGCCTGCCACTCGCTGTCCTTGATCGGCACGCCGTACTCATGCTCGAAGAGGCCGGTGCGCTTGGGGTGCTCCCGGTAGACGGCGTCGCGCGAGCCCTTCCACTCCTCGCGCATCTGGCGCACGGTGTCCTCGATGAGCGAGGCCTCGCTGAGCGCGTGGCCGTCGCGCATGGCGAGCAGCGAGCGCTCGACCGTCTCGTGGACGAGCCGCCCGGCCCACATCTGCCGCGTGCCGAGCTGCTTGAGGACATAGAGCCGCCGCGTGAGCGGGTCGGCGCCGGCCTCCCAGCCGCCCCACGCGCCATAGTACTGGAAGTAGTAGCGCCGGCGGCACTCCTGGAAGACGTTGTCGCGCGTGCGGGACCACGAGAACTCGTTGACGAGATCGGCCACGGCTCCAGCATACCGCAGGAGCGCCCATGCCGCTTGCGGGGGCGTGGGCTCCCGTGGTATAGGGCCGTGAGTATCAGGCCCGCTCACCCCCGGCTTAAGGAGGAACCCATGGAGCTACAGAGGCGGGACTTCATGAAGCTCGCCGGCGCGCTGACGGTCACGCTGGCCGCCGGCCCGTCGTGGGCCCAGAGCTCGAAGATCGAGGTCCAGTGGCTGGGCCAGTCGGCCACCAAGATCACCTCCCAGACGGGGAAGGTGATCGTCATCGACCCGTACCTCACCACGAACCCCAAGACGCCTCCCCAGCACAAGAACCTGGACGCGCTGGGCAACGTGGACGTGATACTCGTGACCCACGGTCACGGCGATCATATCGGCGGCGCCAGCGCCGGTCGCACCGACGGGTCGAGCGACGTGGCGGAACTCGCCAAGCGGACCGGAGCGAAAGTCCTCGCGTCGACGACTCTCACCCGGATGATGGTGGAGCTTGGCTGGGTCCCGCCGGGGCAGTCGGTGGGCTTGGGCAAGAGCGGCAAGGTTCAGCCGGCCGGCCCCCAGATCACCATCACCCAGGTCCGGGCCGAGCACTTCTCGGACCTCACTCTCATCGACCCGGCCACGAAGAAGACCACCACCACGACCGCGGGTGAGCCAGTTGGTTACATCGTGGAGCTTGAGAATGGCTTCAAGCTCTACCACATGGGGGACACCGGGCTCTTCGGCGACATGCGGCTCATCGGCGACTACTACAAGCCCGACCTGATCATGATCCCCATCGGCGGCCACTTCGTCATGGACCCGAAGGACGCCGCCTACGCCACCAAGGAGATGCTCAAGCCCAAGTACGCCATCCCGTTCCACTACGCGACCTTCCCGGTGCTCAAGGGCACGCCGCAGGAGTACCAGGCGGCGCTCGGCCAGACCCAGACCCAGGTCTTCCCGATCAGCCCGGGCGACAAGCTGACTTTCTGAGCGGCGTTCTCGCTGACGCGTCGCGCTGTCGAGCACGCCGGCGGCCCTTGCGACAACAGCCGCCGGCGTGTTAGTCTCCCCGCGCTTCCCGCCTGCCGAGAGCGAGAAGGAGCCCGTCACCCGGCCACAAGGAGACGCGTATGCCCTTCGTCAACATCAAGATTTACGAAGGCCACGGCAAGGAGCGCAAGGACGAGATCGCCCGGCGGGTCACCGAGGCCATCTGCGAGGTGACCAAGCTGCCCCGCGAGGCCGTCTGGGTGATCATCGAGGACATCGACCCGCCCGACTGGTACGTGGCGGGCAAGCCCGGGGAGCGGATGAAGAAGTGAGCGTCTCAATCCGCGACCCCCGCTTCACCCAGGTCGTCGGCCGCGATGTCCAGTTCGAGCGGATCGCGACGGGCTGTCTCTTCACCGAGGGTCCCCTCTGGCACCCGACGGACCACTACCTCCTCTGGAGCGACATGCCGGGCGATCACCTCCGGCGCTGGTCACCCCGGGACGGCGTCAGCACCTTCCGCAAGCCGTGCAACAAGTCCAACGGGCTCACCTGGGATCGCCAGGGCCGGCTGCTGGCCTGCGAGCACGCCTCGAGCCAGGTGACGCGCACGGAGGCGGACGGCGGGATCACCCCGCTGGCGACCCACTTCCAGGGCAAGCAGCTCAACAGCCCCAACGATATCGTTTGCGCGGCCGACGGTGGCGTGTACTTCAGCGACCCGCCCTACGGCCGCGCGGAGTTCTACGGCGTCCCGCGCGCGCCGGAGCTGCCCTTCCAGGGGGTGTACCGCGCGGGGCCGGACCCGAAGCGCCCGATCCTGCTGGTGGACGACTTCGACCGCCCCAACGGTCTCTGCTTCTCCCGCGACGGCCACCGGCTCTTCATCAACGACACGGCCCGACAGCACATCCGCGTCTTCGACGTGAACCCGGACGGCGGGCTGGCTGGCGGCAAGCTCTGGGCGGAGACGACGGGCGAGGGTCCGGGCGCCCCCGACGGCATGAAGATCGACTCGGACGGCAACGTGTACTGCTGCGGGCCCGGCGGCATCCACGTGCTCACCCCGGACGCCGTCTGCCTGGGGGTGATCCACGTCCCGGAGCACACGGCCAACTTCGCCTGGGGTGACGCCGACTACCGGAGCCTCTACATCACCGCGTCCACCTCCGTGTACCGGATCCGGGTCCAGGTGCCCGGCCTCCCGGCCCTCTAGGCCGCCCCGATGAGCGCCGCAGGCCCGAAGGGGCCATGCCGCCCGACCGGAGTCACTCACCTTCAAGCGAGACAAAGGAGGCCTTTATGATCATCCGCGTCGCAACCCTGCTGCTGGCGGCGCTGCTGGCCCTGCCGCTCGCGGCCGAGGCCCAGAAGCCGATCAAGGTCGGGTACCCGATGATCCTCTCGGGGCCCGGGGCCCTGTTCGGTGAGCCCGCGCTCAAGGGCGCCCAGATGTACGTGGAGGAGATCAACGCCAAAGGCGGCGTGCTGGGGCGGAAGATCGAGCTCGTGCCCCGGGACACCAAGGGCAACGCGGACGAGGCCGTGCGGGTCTCCCGCGAGCTCATCCTCAAGGAGAACGTGGACTTCCTGGTGGGCACGCTGACCTCGGCCGAGGGGCCGGCCGTTTCCGTCGTGGCCAAGGAGAACAAGATCGTCTTCATCGCGCCCATCCCCAAGACCGATCAGCTCACGGCGCCCGACAAGCTCCACCCCTACGTGTTCCGCGTGGCGGCCACCACCACCATGGAGGGGCGCAGCGCCGCGGAGATCGTGGCCAAGTGGCCCGTGACCCGCGTCGCCACCATCGGGCCGGATTACGCCTACGGCCAGGACGTGACCCGCTCCTTCGTCGAGTACCTGAAGAAGATCAAGCCCAGCGTCCAGATCGTGGACCAGCAGTGGCCCAAGCTCGGCGAGGCGGACTACACGCCCTTCATCAACGCCCAGATGGCCAAGAAGCCCGAGGCCGTGTTCTCCTCCCTCTGGGGCGGCCACTTCGTGACCTTCGCCAAGCAAGCCAAGCCCCTGGGCTACTTCGAGGCCATCAAGTACAACATGATGGAGGTCGCCGAGGGCGGCTCGCCCGAGTCCACCAAGGCGCTGGGCGCCGAGTACCCGGTGGGCATCTGGAGCAATTCCTACGACGCGTTCTACTGGGAGGACGGACCCCAGGCCCATAAGGAGTACACGGCGCGGCTGGCCAAGTTCCTCAAGGACGAGTATCCGTCCTCTTGGGCCATCCAGGGCTACATGGGCATGCAGTTCCTGAGCGAGGCCATCAAGAAGGCCGGCAGTACCGACTCGGACAAGGTGTCCAAAGCGCTCCTGGGCCTCACCGTGGACACTCCGGCGGGGAAGATCACGATCCGCGAGAAGGACCATCAAGCCAACCGGGGCCAGCTCTACGGCAAGACCGTGAAGGACCCCAAGTACCCCTTCGCCATCATGAAGCCTGTGACCTACGTGGACCCAACCAAGTTTATGGACTAGTCGCTCAGTCCCCTTTACCCTGGCCCTCTCCCCTGAGGGGAGAGGGCCTCTGAAGACTCCCTCTCCCCCGTCCTCGGGGGAGAGGGCAGGGTGAGGGGGTCGTCCCGATGCCGGACTTCTCGTTCATCTTCGCCCAGTCGCTGAGCGGCCTCACGGCCGCCATGTTCCTGTTCCTGATCGCCTCGGGGCTCTCGCTCATCTTCGGCGTGCTCCGCGTGCTCAACTTCGCCCACGGCTCCTTCTACATGCTGGGCGCCTACGGCGCTTACCAGTTCGTCCAGTGGTTCGGCACGGGCCCGGGGCGCTTCTGGTGGGCCGTGCTCGGGGCGGCGCTCGCCGTCGCCGTCCTCGGGGGCGTGATCGAGCGGCTCCTCTTCCGGTACCTCTACGACAAGGAGGAGCTCTACCAGCTGCTGTTCACCTACGCGCTGGTGCTCATCCTGAGCGATGCGGCCAAGATCCTCTGGGGCACCCAGCAGAAATCCGTCAGCCGCCCGCCCGGCCTCGCTGGCTCCTTCCACCTCTTCGGCGCAACCATCCCCTACTACAACCTCTTCATCCTGGCGCTCGGGCCCGCCATCGCGCTCGGCTTCTGGTGGGTGCTGCACCGGACGCGGGCCGGCCGCCTCATCCGCGCGGCCGCGCTGGACCGCGAGACCCTGGCCGCGCTCGGCGTCAACGTGAACCGGCTCTACATGGCCGTGTTCATGATCGGCTCCTTCCTGGGCGGGCTCGGCGGCGCGCTCGTCACGCCCGTCAAGAGCGTCGTGCCCGGGATGGACACGGAGATGATCGTCGAGGCCTTCATCGTCGTCGTCATCGGCGGCCTCGGGTCCTTCTGGGGCACCTTCCTCGGCGCGCTGATCTACGGCCAGGTGCTGTCCTTCGGCATCCTGTTCATCCCGCGCTTCTCCATCTTCTCGGTGTTCGTCCTGATGGCCGCCGTGCTGATCATCCGCCCGTGGGGGCTCCTGGGGAGGCCGCTCAAGTGAGCCGGCGCATTCCCTGGGGCGCCCTGGTCCTGCTGGCGGCCTTCTTCGTGCCGGCGATGGGCTCCCGCTACTACACCTTCCTGGCCAACGACGTGGTGATCTGGGCCCTGTTCGCCACCAGCCTGAACCTCCTCGTGGGTTACACCGGGCTGGTGTCGTTCGGCCACGCAGCCTACTTCGGCGTCGGCGCCTACACCACCGGCATCCTGATGAAGAAGGTTGGCCTTCCCTTCCTCGTGGCCTTCCCGGCGGCGGGGGTCGCGGCGGCGGCCTTCGCCCTGCTGTTCGGCTACTTCTGCGTGCGCCTGACCAAGATCTACTTCGCCATGCTCACGCTGGCCTTCGCCCAGATCGTCTGGGCCATCTGCTTCAAGTGGAACGAGGTGACGGGGGGCGAGCAGGGCATGCCCGAGATCCCGTACCCGGACTTCGGCTGGGTGGAACGCGTGGGGACGGTGCTGCCCTGGGTCGGAGTGTATCGGACCTCGGAGTACTTCTACTTCCTGACGCTGGTGCTGGTGGGCGCCTGCTTCTGGCTCCTCAGGCGCATCGTCGGCTCGCCATTCGGCCGCATGCTCACGACGATCCGGGAGAACCCCGAGCGCGCCGAGTTCATCGGCGTCAACGTCCGCCGCTACGAGCTGGCGGCCTTTGTGCTGGCCGGGACCTTCGCCGGCCTGGCGGGCGGGCTCTTCGGCATCTTCAATCGCGGCGTGTTCCCCGACTTCGCCTACTGGAGCAAGTCTGCCGAGGTCCTGATTATGACGCTCCTGGGCGGCATGGGCGCCTTCTTCGGGCCGGCGGTGGGCGCCCTGGCGCTGCTCTGGCTCAACCAGCAGATCGTCTCCTACACCGAGTACTGGCCGCTGATCCTGGGGGTGATCCTGGTCATCCTCCTCTTCGTCTTCCCCGGCGGCATCGCCGGTGCCACGGCGGCCGCCTGGCGCCGGCTCGGCAGGAGGGCGCGCGGTGCTTGAGGTGCGCGACCTCCGCAAGAGCTTCGACGGCTTCCAGGCCGTGGCGGGCGTGAGCGTCAGCGTGCCCGAGGGCGGCATCAGCGCCATCATCGGACCCAACGGCGCCGGGAAGACCACGCTCTTCAACCTGATCACCGGCCACCTGCACCCTGACTCGGGACAGGTCCTCTTCAAGGGGCGCGAGGTCACGGGTATCCCGCCCCACGACCTCTGCCGGCTGGGCATGGGGCGCTCCTTCCAGCGGACCAACATCTTCCCGCGGCTGTCCGTCTTCGAGAACATCCAGGCTGCCTTTCTGTCCCACCGCGGGCGCGGCTGGAACCTTTTCACGCCGGTCGAGCGCCTCTACCGCGAGGAAACCGAGGCCCTCCTGGCGGCGGTCGGGCTGCTCGACAAGGCCGGCGAGGTCTCGGGCTTCCTCTCCCACGGCAACCAGAAGCAGCTCGAGCTGGGCCTGGCCCTCGCGCTCGAGCCCGAGATCCTGCTCCTGGACGAGCCCACGGCGGGCATGTCGGCCGCCGAGACGCGCGAGACTATCCAGCTCATCGAGCGCATCGCGCGCGAGCGCCACCTTACCCTGCTCTTCACCGAGCACGACATGGAGGTGGTCTTCTCCATCGCCCAGCGCATCACGGTGCTCCACCAGGGCCAGGTGATCGCCGAGGGCCCGCCGGACGAGGTGCGCCGCCACCCGGAGGTCCGCCGAGTGTACCTAGGAGAGGCGCGCTGATGGCAGGGCCGGCCCTCGTGGCGGAGGAGCTCTACACTTCCTACGGGCTCGGCCAGGTGCTCTTCGGCGTCTCACTCGAAGTGGCGGCCGGCGAGTGCGTCTGCCTGCTCGGCCGGAACGGGGTCGGCAAGACCACCACGATGCGGAGCATCATGGGGCTCACGCCTCCGCAGAAGGGGCGCGTGATCTGGAAGGGGCGGGACATCAGGGGCTGGCCGCCCTTCCGGGTCGCCCAGGCGGGCATCGGCTTCGTGCCCGAGGACCGGCGCATCTTCGCCGACCTCACCGTGTGGGAGAATCTGGACGTGGCCAGCCGCGGCGCCGGAAAGGATGGGGGCTGGACGGTGGAGCGCGTCTTCGATCTCTTCCCAACGCTGCGCGAGCTGGTGGAGCGCCAGGGCGGGTTCCTCTCGGGCGGCGAGCAGCAGATGTTGACCATCGCCCGCACGCTGATGGGCAATCCGGAACTGTTGCTGCTCGACGAGCCCTCGGAGGGGCTGGCGCCGCTCGTGGTGGAGCACCTCAAGGAGCAGATCCACCGGCTCAAGCGGGAGGGCCTCACCATCCTCCTGGCCGAGCAGAACGTGGGCTTCTGCCTCGACCTGGCCGACCGGGTGTACATCCTGGAGAAGGGGCACATCCGCTACCACGGCTCCGCCCGCGAATTCCGCGAAGACGAGTCCATCCGCCAGCAGTACCTCGCCCTCTAGCGCCGTTTCTGCTAGGGTTGGGGTCATGGCGCCCTTCACGGTGACATGCCCCTGCTGCTGACCTGCCCGGATCGCGGTCGTCTGCCGGGGAGGGAGAAGCCAGCATGAACATACGGCCCGTTACGTTCAGTCCGGAATTTCTTCCGCGCCTGCTCCCGGTGCCTTAGCTCGGCGAACAGGAATCAAGGCTGGATTGAATTTCCTATCGTTCGTTAGGGCTCGACATCTGCCCCTAACTGAGGTAAGGGGCTTTTAAATCCGCTGGCTGTAGGAGGGATCAAAAATGATTGCTCACGTCAACGGGAGGCACGCATGGCGGTAACCATTGGCTACGTCGGAACGCTCGAGGTCGAGACCCGAAAGGTCAGCCGCATCTGGTTCGCGCTGACGGCCGCCTCCAGTGGCTCCAACTGGGTGAGGATCGGGCAGCACCGCGCCTGGTTCACGATGAGTATGGAGAGCAAGGATCGTCCGTCTGAGATGTCAAAGCTCAGCCTCCTGATGGAAGCCATGCGCAGCGGGCTCCACGTGAGGGTGAGCCATGGCGGCGCGGCCGACTTCAAGAAGTACCACCCCCATGACAGCTTCGAGGTCGATGGGGTAGAGATCCTGCGTACCGGCCTGCATTTCTAGAGGCTTTCTATGGCTTCGCACCTTTCCGTCTCGCAGGACGGCGCGATCTACGACGTGGATCGGCCGAGCTGGGATCCGCCCTGGATCCCGCACCTCGCGAATCCGTCGCAGACCATCCCTTTGTCCGAGGATAACCTCATCGACGTCGTGATCCTGGGCGACGGCTACGAGCAGCGGTCCGGCTTCGAGGCCGACCTTGACGACTGGCTGGCCGACTTGCGCCTCGTGGAGGTCTACGACCGCTTCCGCGGCGCGTTCCGGATCCGCGCGGTCTTCACCCGGTCGGACCATGCCGCGTCCCCCGACCGCGAGTCCTACTATCGCGTCAAGATCAACTCCGCGGGCGCGGTCAGCAACAGCGGCGAGTGGTGGAATGGCTCGAGCGCGCGCAACCGCGAGTTCCGCCGCCGGCTCTTCTGCGTCCTCGACCTGCTTCCCCTGAACCGGAAGCGCTACCCATCGACTCTCGACGTGGGGAGCAGGAACACCACCGTCATTCACAACACGCTCGCCCGCATGTATTCGAACCTCGTCGTGTGCCTGCTCGTGCGCACCGCAGCGGGCCAGGCCAGCGGGAGGACGCGCGACGTGAACGGCCCGGGCGGCGCGCGGTTGAACGTGGCCTTCGGTGCCCTCTCCATCCACGAGTTCGGCCATGCGTTCGCCTACCTTGAAGACGAGTACATCGCGCGGCGCCGATCCAAGGCCAAGCGCAAAGACCCGGCCAAGCCCAGCCTGTACACGCTCTCGAACTTGAGCTTCCGCAACCGCCTGGACGGGGCGCTCTGGGTTCACCTGAGCCCCTGGGGCAGCCTGCCCCGGCAGGGAGCAGAGCCCGACCCATCACCGATCGTGGGATGGCTGTGGCGGGGAGGCGAGCAGGATCTGAAGGTCTGGCATTCCGAGTACCAGTGCCTGATGAACGGCGGATCGAATCACGAGAACTACGCCTACACTTCGGACGAGGCGAGTGACCCGACCGCTGCGCCGGGTGGAGGCTTTACCGGAGCCGACTTGCGCTCGAGGGATCGCTACTGCCTCTGGTGCCAGGAAATCGTGGTGGCAAGGATCCTTGAGAAAACCGGCCAGCTCGCGGCCGCCGATGATCCCCCGAATGTTAACGCGCGGGGCCGCGCGTGGTACGAGAGTTGGGTGTCCACGTGGCGGCCCCGCTACTGGAGCTTCTTCAACGTCGGGGCTCAGATCGTGGACCGCGAGGCGTTCTACGCGCACGCGCCCAACTTCCCCCTGCTCGACTCGCATGGGCTCGAGCTGTGGGGCTCGGATTTGTACAGGTCGTTTGCGGCGGGTCCTGCAAGTGTGTCATCCGCCCCCGATGCGTCGGATGGGGAGTGGCTCCTGCTGAACAGCTAGAGCCGTGCACTTTCACACCCTGGTCCTCGACGGCGTGTTCAGCCAAGATCGATCAGGCGCGCTGGAGTTCCACCCGGCGCCCCCGCCGTCGGACGAGGAGGTGGCGCGGGTGTACGCCGTCGTCCGCCGCCGGGTGGGGCGGCTCTTGGGGCGCCGCGGGCTCGTGCCGGGTGACGAGGGGGCGGGGCCGGCGGACCGGTTCGCGGAGGCGTCGCCTCTGCTGGCCGGTCTGGCCAGCGCCTCGGTGCGCGGCCGCATCGCGCTCGGCCCCCGGGCCGGGGCGTTGGTGTGGCGGCTGGGACGCCCGCC
>Ga0209431_10003987_pt1 | contig 11617 bp, 12 predicted proteins | sample RifCSP13_3_FD_184021 | JGI IMG/M metagenome (GOLD analysis project Ga0209431, IMG submission 184021) | Soil microbial communities from Rifle, Colorado - Rifle CSP2_sed 13_3 (SPAdes) (version 2) | ecosystem: Environmental > Terrestrial > Deep subsurface > Rock core/Sediment | place: Rifle...
GGACAAGTTTGGAGAGGGGAGATTCGCCGGGTGTTTGTTCGCTTGGATACGACATGACTGAACGAGGTGGATGATGAAACATGCTGATGCTTTGACGGTGGCGGAATCACTGGTGGAGTATTTTCGACCTGCGTGTGAGCGGATCGAAATCAAAGGATCGCTTTGCAGGTTGAAGCCTGAAGTAAAGGATATCGATATTCTTGCGGTTCCTGGGTTGATACCGCTGCCGATGCCGAGAGCACAATTCGGTCAAGAAGTCCCAGTTGTTCATAAAACCGTTTTGGATAAATTAATCTTCGAGATTTGCCAGGAAGGTTTTATGAAGCCGGCGCAGAAGAATGAAGGGGAGAGACTCAAGAAATTCGATATTGCTGTGAAAGGATATTCGAATAGCATTAGGCTCGAGCTTTCTCTTGTATTGCCGCTTGCCCAATGGGGTGTATTGTCTGTGATCCGAACGGGACCGTCTGATTTCAGTCATTGGTGTGTGACGCAAAGGCACAAGGGTGGATGTTTGCCGAACCTTTTTCGAGTTCAAGATGGTGCGGTTTGGATGGGAGAAATTCCTGAGAAGGATCCTGATCCATTGGGAATGATAGTCATGCCTGAAGAAATCCATTTTCTAAATTTATTGGGTCTTGGCTGGATTGAGCCGAAGGACCGGGTGGCGAAATGGAAGAGATAATTTTCAACCGGCTGACGATGGAGGGAATTCGGGAGGTGAAGCTGATCAGCGATGCACCGGTGTGGGAAGAGCGGATGAGGCTGTTCGTGCCTGAGCCTGCCATAGGTCTGGAAAAGGTGCGGTGCTACGACACAGCGGCGCTGCGGGTCTTTTATGGGGAGGCAAGCTGGCCGGCGCGTGAAGCGGTCGATTTCCAGTGCGAGGGATGGCCGAAGTTCCGACGGCTGGTGGTATGGAAGCTGATGTCAGGGGAAAGGGTCAGCGAGGGGATGCGTTGTGCGGCCTGGCGGTATTTCGAGTTGTTCCTGAGATGGCCAGCGTTTGCATTTATCCGCACGAAGCCTGCGCAAGTGGAGAACGGGATCGAGATCGAGGATCTGATGTTGATGGAAGCAGACTGGGCATTGCCCGGTTGTTTGATGGTTGGAGGATGAGGCCCCCTTCGGCCTTCGGCCACTTCCCCCAAATATCCGCCAAGGAGCGGCGGAGTATTTAGGGGAAGGGAATTGGAGATTTTATGGAAAAGCAATGGAGATGCAGGAACGGGCATATTTTGGGGATGATCCGCTGGAATGGGAATGCCGTGCCGCAATTGATGTTGTTCCGGCATGCGATCGATATGGATTCGGAGCATCCCGCGGATGTGGATGTGATCGGGCCGCTGGTGGGGCAGGTGCCAGTGCGCTGCGAAGTATGCGATGATGTGACGCTATGGGGAATCAGCGTGGATGCGCTGGCGGATCTGATCCGCGGGCTGAGACAGGAGCAACTTACACAGCTGCAGGCTCGTCTGTCGAAGGGACGCGTGAGGAAGGTCACGCGGGTGAAAAACCGGGCGAGGATGGGATGAAGCGGAAATCAGTGAACAGTAAGCAATGGTCAGTGATCAGTAGTCAGCGGTTAGTGCGCTGGTTGTTGATCGGGCTGGTGGTGCTGACGGCATGGCAATATTGTGCGGAGTGGATCGGCGAGGATACGCTGCCACAGGCGGAGGCGCTGGTGCTGGGTTTGAACGAGAAGCCTTATGTCTACCGGGCGCTGGTCCCTTTTGTGGCGCGGCTGGTGTGGATGATGGGATTACGGGCTGACCTGGCTCTGGCTCTGGTCGTTATTTTGTGCGCGGTGGGTTTGGTGTATGGAATCAAATATCTTATTACCGCTTTCAGATGAGGAAGATCTCAGGGCATTCGTAATGGCTGTGGCAGGCACGGAATTATTTTTTGTGTTGATCCAGATGGACCGCAAGGTCTATGACACCAGCACGGCGATGTTTTTCGCGTTTGCATTGGGATTGCTGGCACGGGGGAAATTTAAGGAATTCTATTTGCTTTATCCGCTGGGGTGCGTGAACAGGGAGACGATATTTCTACTGAGCATCTTCTTTGCAGTCCATTATTTTGGGAAGATGAAGGCATTGCATTATTTGTTTGGGTTGGTGTATCAGGGAGCTGTATTTATGGGTATCAGGTTGATGATCATGAAGATCTTCGAGGGGAATGCGGGGCAGCTATTCTACTTCCAGCCCTGGCATGTATTGAAAGAGCATGCAGACCATCCGATCATGTTGTTTTTATTGATGGTGTTGATCACATTGACATGGCATCGTGTGGCCAGACGGTGGAAGGAGAAGCCCGAGTTCCTGCGGTCTGCATTATTTGTGTTACTGCCCCTGCAGGTGATTTTGTATTTGATGGTGGGGAATGCATTCGAGGTGCGCGTGTTTGCGGAGGTGTATCCGGTGGTGTGGGTGATGATGACCCCCACCCTGCCCTCCCCCAAATACCCTGCGCCCTGCGGGTATTTAGGGAATGGCTTGGACTCTTGACAGACTCGAGTTGAGGGTTTAAGATTGTAGAAAATAAAGCGATGCCCTTCCAGGTGAAGGGTGAAGTATCGAATAGCGCCCGATGTCTATATTGACACCGGGCGTTTTTTGTTTGCCGCCCCCTTCGCCCTTCGGGCACTTCCCCCAAATAGAAGTGCACGATTTGGGGGAAGAGGATGAATAAGGAGATCGATATGAGAAAAATTTTTGTGTTGATTGTGTCACTCAGCTTCATTCTTGCAGGATGTGCGTCGCCGCAAGTTGCGCAGTTCGTGCAGCTGCCTGATGCGACACGACTGGGGATCACTGCTGTTGTCATCGCCGTTGTCGGTCTGGCGTTTGCGTGGATCGGTGGACAGCTCCCATGGACGGTCCCCTTCCTGAGTAAATATAAGGAGGAGATCAGTCTCACGCTGGCCGCGGCACTGATCGGCTTGATCGAGAACGCGCTGCCGTCCGCATATCCCGAAATATCCATCCTGGTTGTGGAGCTGGTGCTGGCCGTGCTTACCGCGGTTGGATTGTTCAAGATACTGGCCAAGGCCGGCGTCAAGGGCTTCAGAGGCGGGTAGTTTCGATACAACATGAATGCTACAAATAGTGACGACAACCCAGTCACATTGCATGTTTCCGGTGTGGAGAGCATCCAAGATAATATCGATGTTATGAGACCCATCACACTGTATGTGTCCAAGGTCAGTCTTGAAAATCTATCCATGAATCATATTGAACGACATCGGATCACAATCATTGATATCGAGATGGGTTCGAATGACGCCAAGAAACTGGCAGAACACATATTGAGACGCGTTGTAGAGCACAATGAGATCGGAGCCATACGAGTGCGCCTGCATGGCAATCTCGTGTTGTGAGAATGAGATGAGTGCAGAACTGACTGAAGATCAAAAGGCTACTTTCCTGAGCATGAGACAGGAGGAGCAGTTGGCTGCATTGTTCGGGATGCTGGCTTATATCCGTTCGGATCTTGCAAACGTCAAGAAGGAACAAATCGGTTTCGGTCAGGACCTGAATAGTTTCAAGCGGGAGCTGCGTGATGTGCGAATCACACGGGAGAAGATGGAGCAGGAAAGACAGCAAAACACGGATCAAAAAATCGACGCGGCACTGTCGAAGCGTTTTGATTTTTGGGTGTATATACGAGACCGGGTTCTTCCGAGCATTATCACGCTGATATTACTGGCCGTTCTCTACCTGACGTTCGGGGGGCAGTTGCCATGAGCAATTTGCCGAGGATTTTCATCAAGAGTTTATTTGGAGGTTGAATGGAAGAGCAAATGGTCCCTGGTGATTACACTGCAATCGGAGTGGTTAATATTCGGAAGCAGATGAAGACCTCGCCAGCAACAAACCAGATTGGAGGGTATACGAACGGGGTGCCATTCAGGGTGTATCAGGTCTATGCTGAGATGGATGGAATTTTATGGGGACGCGTGAGTTCCAACACAGGTGAGGGACAAGCGCGTTACGTGGCATTGCGTGTGAACAACAATGTAAAGGCAAAGCTGGAGAGGGCGTTTGAAGATGAATCCACTGGTAAGGACTTAGTGAACGCGATTATGTTGCTGGCCACGGCGGTCCGTGACTTAGCGAGGAAGTGACCCCACCCCCAGCCCCTCCCCAAATATTCCTTCGGAAGTATTTGGAGAGGGGAGAAAAGATTGAATGAGTAACGGACGTTTGGAGAAGCCAGTTTATCAATTGCAGATGCCGCTGGAAGGCATCGAGGAAGCCGTTCTGGATGAACGAGTTACCAGCGAGGCTGCGCTCGCTGCATTGTCTGCGTTGAGAGTCAAAGAGCCAAACATCATCCAGGGGCTGGATGGCAAACCGGTTGTGCTGGGAGAGCGTGAAGTTTCGCCGCGCTGGATGGAGCTGTATAAACGCCTGATCGAGGGCGGATGGAAATGGAGAGTTGCTGTTTATATCGCATGGGCGGCGCAGCCAAAGAAGTATCGCTGGCCACTGACACAGGAGGAACTTTCTATCACATGCCTGGGCCTGACTTCAGACCGGGCGATCGCAACCTGGCGCAAGAAGAACCCGACAATCGACGAAACTATCTCGATGCTGCAAGCTGCGATCATTTATGATGCGCTGCCGGATGCGTTGAATGCGATGGTGGATGTTGCAACCGAGTCGGATTACAAGGGTCACCAGGACCGCAAATTGATGTTCGAAATGGCAGGCGTTTACACACCATCGTCGAAGATCACTGCGGAGATGGCGAAAAAGCTGATCAACAGCAACCCGGATGATCTTGAGGATCTGTCTGATGAGGAGCTGCGACGCATCCAGGAGATGGCAGGCAACGCACGAGAAAGCAAGCATCGCAAGGAGGATGAAGAGTAATGGCCGATCCCGCGATCGCAAGCAGACCCGCATTAGCAAAAGCTGAACGAGCCAGGCGCACACTGGCACGGCGTCACCTGATCGATTACAGCAGATATGTGGCTCCGTGGTACACACCTGCCAGGCATCATATTTTTCTGGCCGGTTATCTGGAGAAGGTGAAGCTGTTCATCGAAACGCAGGGAGGCGAGGGGATCGGGCGCCTGATCATCTGCGAACCGCCGCAATATGGCAAGACAGAACAGGCCAGCAGGTTGTTCCCTTCGTGGCTTCTGGGAGATCTGCCCGATACACGGATCATCCTGACATCGTATGGCGCAGACCTGGCCACGGAGAACAGCCGCATCACGCGTAACTACGTTGGCAGTGATGCGTATGCCAATCTATTCGGCAAACGCTCAGCGGTGGATGAGCCTGTCGAGCTGAGCATGGAGAGCCGGTCGGTTGTCTCGTGGAATTTGAAGGATCATCGAGGTTCGGTGTTTGCGGCGGGTGTGGGAGGTGGTATCACCGGACGACCGGCGAACCTGGTCGTGATCGATGACCCGTTCAAGAGCCGCGAGGATGCAGAGAGCGACACGTATCGCAGGAAAGTGATGAGCTGGTACCGGTCGGTGGTTTATCCACGCGTGGCGAATACGCCGGGCGCGGCGATCATCATCATGCACACCAGGTGGGATCAGGAGGATCTGGTCGGTCAATTGCTGGCACAGATGATCAGCGATCCGGATGCGGACCAGTGGACAATCGTGTTTTTACCTGCGCTCGCATTGGAAGAAGATCAATATCCGAAGAACGAGGACGATTATCGAGAGAATTTATTGCGTGGGATTTATGTCCCGATGAGCGGTGATCCGCTTGGGCGAAAACCGGGGGAGGCGCTGTGGCCTGAACGTTCGGATGCAAAGAAGATCGCGAACACACGTTCCAACATGCTGGATTATGACTTCCAAGCCTTGTTCCAGCAACTGCCGCGCCTGGCTCAGGGTGAATTCTTCGATGACAAGGATTTTCCAATCATCGAGAAAGCGCCCGATGGATTGCAGTGGTACCGCTATGTCGATTTGGCGCTGGGCGAGAGTGAGACAAGCGATTGGAATTCGACGATCGCAGTGGCCATTGATGAAAAGACAGGCGACCTGCTTTTGCGTGACCGCATCAAGGTCCACAACCTGGATGAGTTTTTGCCGCAAGTGCAAACGGCAATGCTTTCCGATGAGGAAGAGGGCGTCGAATGGGGCATCGAAAGTAATAATTTTCAAAGGCTGGTTGTGAAACAGTTCCTGAAGGATAAGGCGCTCGTAAAGATCAAGATCCGTGCAGTGGATGCGGAGGGTGACAAGGTGGAGCGGGCCAGGCCCTGGCAGCTGCGGGCGAAGATGGGACACGTGAAGTTAATCCGCGGGCCGTGGAACCTGGATTTCATCCGCGAGGCGACTTCATTCCCGAAGGGCCGTCACGATGACGATGTGGATACGGTCTCCGGCGGTGTGGAGATGATCGCCGGTGATGGTGGCAATCAGAAAGCTGCGAGCGCGGAGGCGGTTGTGGTGGAAGCAAGTACGTTATTTGATGAAGATATTATCGGGATCAGTATGTGGCAGTGAGCAATTTTTAACCACTAAGGACACAAAGAGCACGAAGGAGAAAGATCATGAAGAAAATTCAAAAGGGCAAGCCGCTCGAGGAGCTGGTGAAGGGGAGCATGGATTACACCATGCAGTTGATCAGAGATGCTTTCAGGGCGCAATTCCCGAATTACGGCATGAATTTTTATATGAACGAGATTTTCTCCGATCATGTGATCGTTTCGGATTGGAGTTCCCCGAGCATGCTGAAGACCGATGAATATTGGAAGGTCACTTATTCGAAGGCGGACGCTTCGTCTTCGCCTGACGGCTCCGCTCAGCGCGAGTATGTGTTTGCTGCGCGGGATGCGTGGGAGATCGTGGAGCTGGCATACCAGCCGCAGACCCCATCCCCAGCCCTTCCCCAAATGGCTGAACGCAATTTGGAGAAGGGAGCAAAGCGGAAGAAAGGGCAACGGATCGAAGAGCGGATCGAAGTTGTGGCTGTGCTGGAGGAAGCACAGGAGGGGCAGCCGCGCAAGATCCGCATTGATGGTGCAATGACGGCGGATGTTGTCAATGGCAACAAACGCCGATATCCCAGTGCTGTGCTCAAGTTGGCGGTCGAGGAATTACGCGGCCATCTGAACGAGAGCGCAGGGCAGGGCCGAGCCATTCAGGTACTCGGCGAGGCAGAACATCCATCCGATAAGGGTGGGCGTCCGAATTTACTGGAGACCGTGACGAAGTGGGATGACGTTTCGTTCAACGGTGAACACGTGGACCTGGTGGGGCGCGTGCTCGAGACCAGCAAAGGCAAGGACATCCTGACCCTTATGGAAAGCGGCGTGATGCCTGGCGTGTCGATGCGTGGCTATGGTGAAGGCAGAAACGTGAAGGAAGGCGAAGAAAAAATTTTTGAAGTGGCGGAACTGCATATCACAGGCTTCGACCTGGTGCTGGAACCGTCCTTTGAAAATGCCGCCGAATTATTTGAATCTCAATCATCTATGGAGGATGACATGAACGAAATGTTGGAGCAACTCAAGAAATTACTTGCCGAGCATCCTGAACTGTTTGGCAAGGGCATGAACGAAGCGCAGCTCGAAGCGCTGAATGAGAAGCAATTGAAGAAGCTAGATGAGTCGCTGCGCAGTGCGCTGGGGATCGATGCCAATGCGAACATCATCGAGGCTGTGAAGGCCAATGCAGACAAGGCGAAGCTCTACGATGCGATGCAGGCCAAGTCTGCGGTGGATGCGGCGATCACCGAGGCTACGAAGGATCTCCCGTTCGGCAAGAAACTGAATGAGATGTTCATCGAGTCAATCAACGAGGCCGAGCTCGCCACGCCTGAAGCGGTGAAGAAATTCGCCGAGAGCAAGCGCAAGGAATATGGCAAGCTGGCTGCGATGGAAGAACTGAAGAAAAAGGGTTTCAAGGCTTCAGGGATCACCGGTGTTGCGCCTGTCATCGAAGGAGAGGCGGGCACACCTGGTTTTGCACGTGCGTCCTTCCAGCTGGTGGAATCCATCCGCCGGGCTGAGAACCTGCCTGCACGTGATCTCACCAAGGGTGTGACTGCTGGGGAGGTTTTCACACTGCGTTTGCTCGAGCGCTTCGATGCGCTGTATCAGAGGCAGTTGATCGCCGAGAGCCAGGCGCTGGAGGAAGCCGAGCTCACGACCGATCTCAACATACCCTATAGCGTAAGCCGCGCGATCATCGAAGAGGCATTCCCCAATCTCGTTGCAGCCGGGATCTTCGACGTGGGCATCATCGAGACATCCCCGACCCGCCTGTATTTCGAGACGACCACCGGCGAGACTGGCTATGCCGTCGATGTGACCGATGAAGTTGTGACAGGCGGAGCGGAGGATACCTGGTATGGCCTTGATTTTGGGCGCGTCACGCCTGGCAGCGTGACCGTCACCAGCAACCCCGCAGGCACCACCTATGTGGAGGGCACGGATTACGTGATCAATTATGCGGACGGCAGGATCAAATTCCTGACGGCTGGCGATATCGGCGCCAATGATGTGCTTGTGGATTACAGTTATAGCGCGATCCGCACGGGTGAGATGGCTCCGATCGAGCGGGTCAAGACCACGCTGGCATATAAGACCATCGAAGCCGCGGCTGACCGCCTGGCTGACCAGATCTCGCGTGAGGCGATAGTGTTCTCACGCTCACAATTGGGTTGGGATGCGGTCGCCCGCACAATGGCCAACCTGGTGCGCCAGGTACGCCGCAAAATCGACCAGGGCCTGCTCTACATGGCATTCTCTGCGGTCAAATCTGTCCCCAGCAACAGCACCACCGCATGGACGGTTGGAGCAACACAAGACGACCTGGCTGAGTTGGTGCGCCTGATGGGCAATGCGAACGTGATCGTCGCCAACCGGTTCTATGAGCCAACCTTCTTCCTGGCGAGCGTGACGAACGCAGACCGGCTTTCGAACTGGGAAGGCTTCAAGCGCGATGGCTGGCCGAATGCGATCCTGAACGCGGCCGGCTTTGCCGGTGGTGTGAAGGGCAAGCCGATCTTCGCTTCGACGGAGTTCCCCGATACCCTGATCATCGCGGGCAACCGCGAGCTGGTGCAGCATCGTGTGTTCCAGCCATTGTCGATCCGGGGACCGTTCCCGACCTACGATGTGAGCGGCGGAACGTCCAAGCTCGTTGCGGCTGATCAGTATTACGCCGAAGAGTTCAACGTGACGGAAAGCACCGTGAATGAGAAGGGTGCATTCGTTCCGATCGAAGATGCGGCTTCGTAGGCCCCCCTGTCGCTCGCTTTCAGCGGCGACATCCCCCCAAATATCCCGTAGGGTATTTGGGGGGAGATTGAGGAGTAATGGCAGTGAAGAATTGGGCAAGGCCGGTTGATTTTTTTGCAACACGCTCGAACTATATCGATCATATGGCGCCTGTGTGGTTTGCGCTGGATGAAGAGATACGCGGTTCGTTCTATGTGCCTGCCCTAATTCAAGAGTATGCCATCAGCAAGGGTCTGGACGTAGTGCCGCTGAAACCCCCAGGCATCAACAATAAATTGGATGTCGCACCGGGCGGAGACGGTCCGCTGGTGACATGCGGATATAACGATCTGCAGCGGGCATTGCACAAGAAACCCCGCAGGCCCATGATCTTCATGCAGCATGGGATCGGACTGACGTTCCAGAATAACGCTTATGCAGGCGGAGCAGGAATGCAGCGGGATGTCAGTCTGTTCCTGGACCCGAATGAGCATACGCGCGCATTGATCGCAAAGACGTTTCCACATAAAGCGGGGGCGGTGATCGGGACGCCGAAGATGGACCAGTTTGCCCCCCTGCCTTCGGCATCCCCCGAAATGCGGGAGAGCGCCGAATTTGGGGGGAGAAAACCGGTTGTGTGTATATCGTTTCATTGGGATGGAGCGAGGATCGCTCCGGAGGCGGGGAGTGCGTTTGCGCATTACAAGTCCATTTTGCCGGAGCTGGCCAGGCAGGAAAATTTCACATTGATTGGGCATGGACATCCGCGGGCAATGGATATGCTGTCAGATTTTTATAGGCGATGCGGCATCGAGCCGGTATGGGATTTCGATGAGGTCATGCGCATGGCTGATCTTTATGTCAACGATTGCTCAAGCACCTATATTGAATTTTGTGTGACGGGCAAGCCGGTCATCATTTTGAATGCCCCGGAGTTCAGACGCAACGTCCATCTCGGGATTCGGTTCTGGGAGTACACGGATGTGGGTCCGCAGGTGAATGAACCAGGGGAACTGCTTTCAGCGATCGGCGATCAGCTTTCAGCCAAGAGCGAAACGTTTCAATCTGCTCAGCGCGAGGCAGTCAAAGATTTGTATCCTTATCTGGGCACATCTGCACAACGGGCGGCGGAGGTCATCCAGGAATTCGTGCTATCGAAGGCTCCGGCTCCGACCAGGATCGAAACCGTGAACGCCGAATCGATTGGACTTTTGTACATGAGCTTTGGCCAGCGTGCGGCGACCGAGATCCGCAAGAGCATGGCATCGCTCAGGAATGTGGGCTTGAAGATTCCCGTGTGTGTGGTGGGTGATACGCCTGTGAAAGGGACGCAGTTCATCGCATGGGAAGGGGAAAGCCCATTCGATGCGAGCCAGAGAGAAAATTTTCAGTTCAGGGCGGGACGAGTGAAGCCATTTTTGTATGGGCTGACGCCATTCGAGCGGACGCTGTATATCGATGCGGATACCGAGTTCATGTCCGATATTTTGACGGGCTTCGAGATTCTGGATGCATATGATATGGCGCTGGCTGAGGAATTATTGAGTGTGGGCCAGCTGTACAACAAACCACGCGCAGGCTGGGAGATCAACATCATGGAACGGGACGCAACGATCGAGGAGTTGGGCGGTGATCCGAAAAAAAAGTTTTTGAATTCGGGCGTGATCTTCTTCAGGAAAGGCGAACAGGTGGAGGCATTGTTCGAAGCGTGGGGCAGGCAGTGGCTGAGATGGCAGCAGTGGGATGAGCAGCTGTCCCTGATGCGGGCTTTGCAGGAATGTCCCGTCAATTACAAGGCTTTGCCTGTCGATTGGAATCATCCACATCGAAACAAGGCGAGGATCATTTTTCATAATTATGGAAGGGCGACGGCGAGGATGAACATAAAAGAAATGGAGACTATAGCATGAATGCAAATTTGCCAAGGATCAGTGATGTAGATGCGGTTGAAATCGCACGAGTTGTGCGGCCGCTGACGGATATCAACGAACGTGAATGCGTGGCAAAACTGGCTGCGGACGTTTCGCCTGGCGGGTTGATCGTCGAGATCGGTTCGCTGTACGGCGGGATGACGGCTGTGCTCGGACTGGCCAGGCCGGATGCGAAAATAATTTCCATCGATGATTACTCCTGGCATCCTGCGGATGATGTGCCCACCAGCAAGGAATTATTACTGGCGAACATGAAGAGCGTGGGCGTGAAGAACGTGACAGCCAGGGAAGGTGACAGTCGTGCGATCGGGAAGACCTGGAAAAGGAAAATCGATCTGCTTTGGATCGATGGCGGCCATAGTTACGATTATGTGCATGCAGACCTGGAGAATTTCGGTCCGCATGCGCAGGTGATCGCCGTGCATGATTACAAGAATCCGGCATGGGCGACGATAGAAAAAGCGATCAACGACTTTATT
>Ga0209431_10003991_pt1 | contig 11613 bp, 5 predicted proteins | sample RifCSP13_3_FD_184021 | JGI IMG/M metagenome (GOLD analysis project Ga0209431, IMG submission 184021) | Soil microbial communities from Rifle, Colorado - Rifle CSP2_sed 13_3 (SPAdes) (version 2) | ecosystem: Environmental > Terrestrial > Deep subsurface > Rock core/Sediment | place: Rifle...
TATTGCAAGCTGTTTTGTTGCTACTTCTTTCTCAGCCCCTTGTTTAATCTCCCTCAATTGTTCTTTATGCCCAAGGTCAGACACCTTTAGAAACGTGCCAAGCATGCTCATCCCCGGATATTTCAGCATCCTTTCAAGCTCGCCTTCAACCTCTTTAACAGATGTCCCTTTAAAATCATACACAGCATTGGCCCCAAGCTGCTTTGCAGAATATTTAGCAAGGTCTCCCCATGCCCTTTTACCTCCTGCCTTATATACAGTTTCATCCAGCACATGGCCGCCAAAATACTCATCGTATGGATTTAATCCATACAAAGCATACTGCGCTGCATCCCCTGCAACCTCAATAACAGGGCTCCACTGATATGGCTGTTGTGAAGCAAGCCCGCTTATGGCCCCTTTCTTGCCGGCAATGCGTCCGTTCAGCATATCCCATATCAATGCGCCAACCACCTGACCCGTATAATCCTGCGGGATACGGAAAAATACAGATTTACCCTCCGCCGTTTTGCCAAGAGGAACAATCACATAATTCTCTTTATCGTAATCTGATACCCCTTCCAAGAGCTTCTTAATCTCATCTCCGAATGCCCCTGCCAGCCCTGCAAATAATATCATCTTCGGTATTACATTAAACTTAATAGTCTTCCATGTATACTCTGCGGGGTTTTCTCTTACTGCCTCATAAGATGCCCGCCATCCCTCCTTTGATACGTTTGAAAATAGAAATACATTATTTGTTATATTGTTCCAAGCGCCGCGCCTGTACACATCAGGAGTCCCAACCCTTGTTCTCACTAAATGACCAATACGCTCGTCTGTCAATCCCTTTTCTGCCTGCACATCTTTAAGATACTTATGCCCTGATAGCTTCGCCCAACGCTCTGTAAACTGTCCTGTCCTGCCGAGATAATCCCACAATTTAACAAAAGGCTTAACAATAAAATTTCTATACCGAACAGGAGAATCCCCTATCTTCTCCATTATCCTGTCTATCTGCGCCTCAGCAGAGATATCCTTTGCCTCAAACTGCCTGTTAGGAACAAGCATTCTTTCTTTCAGCATCTTCTGAATATTCCCTGTCTTCTCTCCTAAAAATGCGCTCCTTGCAGCCTCTTTTACAGAGCCGGCATAATATTTGAGGAGTTTAGGCGCTGTCATCCCCGGAATATGCTTTACTGTGCCAATGAAATCTCTAACAACATTCCTGACCATCCATATAGGATTATGCGATACAAGCACGCTTCTAACAGGCGCATGAATAGTCTGCCATATCTTGGTTATTATCTTTGCCTGCTGCGGATCATATTTAAAAGTATCAGCTATCTCCTTTGGCGCATAATAGGCCTTAATTTTCCCCTTCTCTGCATAGGTCAAAAGCCCCATATCAGGATCCCTCGGCTCAACAGGCTCCTGAAACTTGCCGTTGAATCTTGTATCCGCATCCTTCAGCGAACCGTCTACATCAAGCAGGAATTTAGTAATATCCTTTTTAATATTATTCATCCTCGCGGCGCGTATTAACGAAGCATCTTTTAAAACTGTGGCTACAAAAGGATTCTCTATTTCATGCAATGTTCCTATCTGCTTATATATCTGCCCCGACACACCTCGTCCATACTGCTTCTCAATTGCATCAAGCACATTAAAGGTTGCGTAATTCTCATTATCCTCTATCTTCTTCATCAGGACATCAGAATACATATCAGCCTCTTTTAAAAGCTTTATAACGTCCGACTTTCTGATATCCCAGAACTTCTTTACACCTGCCTCTAATTCTGTATACTTTGCATCTCCAAGCCTTGCCTTTAGCATTGCCAATTGTTGTTCAGCAGTCTCTTGTGTATGTCCTAATGGATTGGCAATATCCGCCCTCTCTATTGCAATCCTTCTGTATTTTACATACTCGCCGATATCCTCAATGGTTATGCCATGCTTTTCAAGCGGCGCGATAACTTCTCCATCAATCCTATTTCTATATGCTTGCACTTCTGATGGAATATAAGCCTTCTCTTCAAGCTTATATCGTGATGACTCATCAGATATCTTCCCCTCCTGCTTTGCCTTTTTGATTTTACTGATAATCTCAGTATTCTCGTCTATCAAGGCCTTCTTAAACGCATCACCAAGCTTTGAAAGCGCGGCAGGCTTTTTCTGCTCCTTAGCCTCTCTTAGCTTCTCACCCTTCTGCGACATCTCCCTTGATTTAACATCCCTCTTTGCAAGCACAGCGCCTTTATTTTTAATCCTGCTCTGTATCTCATCATAAAGCGCCTTTATCTTCGGCTTTCTGTCAAAATATTCAAACAATCCTTTATAAAAATTAGGCGCGGTATTCTTTAAAAGGGCAGGGTCATTGATAAGCGTTGAAAAGGCATCAGCATAAAGCTCTTTTGAAGAATATCTATATTTGGTAAACTTCCTATTAGCCTTATCATCAAATGGCTTGATAATCTGTGTAAGCTTTTTAAGCTCATCCCTTATTGTAAAATTGGACATTAACCCCTGATAGGCATCAGACATATACCTTTTCAATGTTGCAATCCTGCCGAGCAGATTGCCGCGCTGCATATACCTATCGGGCAGCCAGTCAACGAGATGCCCTATCTCATGCGCCAGCACCCGTGATGCCTCATGCACATCCTTAAAAATATCCGCCCTAAGCCCTATATTGCCCTTCTTAGGACCAAAGACCCCTCTTGCCATGCCCTGCATAAGCCTGAGCTTCTTTTTAATATACGGATATCTCCCTTCCATCAATTCATTTGCAAGCTCTACAATCTCGGGAAGCTCTATAGCCTGCCTTGCGGTCTTTGTATATTCCCCTGTATCAGCCGTTGCAGCCCCCCCCGGCTCAGCCGTTTTCTTAAAACTCCCCTTATCATAATTAATTATTTCATCGCCCTTAAGCGTGTATGTCTTGCCGTCTTTAACAGTAACCTCTAGCAGCAATCCTTCCTGATTAACATCGGTTACCTTAAAACTTTCACCCTCTATTTTAAATTTATCCCCTTCGTTTAAATCCCATGCTGTCTTTTGCGGAGCAATCTTCTTTTCATGCTCTGTAAGAAGGGTATCTGTTGCCTGTCTGCGATAACCGGTATTTAAATCATTAACTATTATCTTTTGATTTTCAGTCAAAGGCTGTCCATCAAGGGCTTTATTAATAGCAGTTAAGGCATCTTTCTTGGTGTAGCCTTTGCCTTTAAAATAATCTGGATATGTCCCGCCCTCTACAAGATTCGTTGTGTCAAATTCACTCTTAGCAACGATCCTTCTTGCGGGCTCGCTCTGTTCAATTTCCTGTTTAACTGCTTCTAAGGTTTGCCTTTGTGATTTATTTAATTCGAGAGGAGCTTTTTTGATTGGAATCTCTGTCTGCCTCTGGGCTTCCCGCCTTGCTGTAATCTCCGCTAACATGGGATTGCCTATATCCTCAGTCTTTAAGGCAGTCTTAGGCATTTCAGGCTGGACTTTTACTAAGTCTTGCTGTGTAGGGACCTTTGGCTTCCCTGCCGGCATTTCTGTAGGTTTTAATAATGGCTCTGTGGGTGCGGCTATTTCTCCGGCGGGGATATTACTCTCAGCTTCCCCCCCGGTTTCGCCCATCCGCTTTCCTTCAGCAACTTCAACCAATCCAACAGGCTTACCCCCTCTGCCTGCCCGTTCACCGGCTCGTTCCCGTACTTCTTTTGAAGTTCTGAGAGCCGCATCTGCGCCTTTAGCATCCCTTCCGATTCCATAACTAAACCTCCCTCCTGTATATTTTATTATTGTTCCATCAGGATTACTTGACTCTATTATACTACTTTCCAGCCTTTTTGCAAGTTCGGCGGGGGCAGGAGCCACGCCTTTAGTATCAGTGGCAGCGCTGATAGCGCCGGCAGCTCCGCCGGTCAATGCGCCTACGCCATAAGCAGTAAGAAGGTCCTTAAGTGTAGCCTTCTCGGCCTTTGAAGAGGTGGAAATATACTCCTGCGCTAATTCCTGAAATCCCTCTACCTGTGATGATACAATGCCCCTTTTTATTGCTCCGCCTGTTTCGCCGAGAAATCCGAGTTTATTGGTAATAACAACGAGCGGCACATTCCACCAGAAGGTTTTACTTGCTGCCTTTTCAGCCTCATTTATATCCTTAGTCTTCAAAAGCGTATCTTCATAAACACCGCCTGCCTCAACAGCAGCCTCCATAACACCAGATGCGCCTGCGCCGGCCCATGCCGCCATTCTTGGCCCTATCCTTGCCACAACGCCAGCCCCTTTAGCTATGCCAACGCCGGGGATAAAAAATGTTGCCATAGAGCCAGCGCCGCTTGCGAGCGCATCTGTAAAATCTGACTCGTCTGGAGTCCGCTCCTGCTGCCACAATCTTGCCTGCATTGCGAGGTCTTTTCCAATTGCGCCCTCTGTAATCCAATCTGTAAACCCTGCCATTCCCCCGGCTGTGCCGATTACGCCCGATTCTATACCCTTGCCATACCTTGTTCCTCGCCTATATAGCTCTCCTTCAGGATAAACCTGCCTCGTATATTCTTCTTTGGATAATCCCTTCTCCCTTGCCTCAAGCTTAATCTGCGCCTCTGCAATGTCCTTTGGCCTCACAGATTCCTTAGAAGGCCTGCTAAATATATCCTTTGCGCCTTCCGAGACCTTCTCCCAGAAAGTCGGCTCAGGCGCTTGGCTTATAGTAGCAGCATCCCCGACAGAAACTATTCCCCATGGATCCTCGCTTTCCCCTCTATTAAGAGGGGCAGGGGTGTGTTCATTCTGATCTCCAACTGCAACCACTGCCCATTGGTCATCCTGAACAGGCTCTCCAACTGCAACAACTGCCCAAGGGTCCTTCTCATCTACCAATACAGGCATTACTTAATCCTCTTTGCTGTGCCATTCACCCACTGCCAAACCTGCCCGTTTTTAAATGTAACAGGCTTGCCATTTGACTTTTTAAGAGCATCTAATGCCGCAATAGGCAACTGCGTATCCTGCCCCGCCGGCGGCGGTGTCCGGACTTGCCCCATTGGCTTCGGCGCATTGCCTGAAAATGGTATAGCCGGCGGATTCTCTTTTGTCCATAAAGGCTTTTCATCAGCAGCGGCGGGCGCAGCCGGCTTCCTGTATAGCTTCCACTGGTCTGGATATACACTCTGAACATACCCTTCCGCATCGGCAATAGCGCTGTCAATTGTTGCGAGAGCTGCCACTATTTGCGTTTGTGGGATTATATCGCCTGTTATAGGATCATATCCTTTTTGTATGCTTGCCTTGCTGCGGTAAAGAGACTCAAGCTTGCCCGTATGCTGGCGGAACTCCTTAAGTGTGGCATCTGTTTTCTTATTAGGATCATCCATCGGCCCCTTAGCAAGCTCATTCCATTTGCCTGTGCTCGGATCAAATTCTTGCGTAACCTTCTCTCTGTCCTGCTGAAACTCCCTTGTCTTGCCGGGCTCCATCTTTGGCGTGCCCAGCGTTACAGCCTCATCTTTAAGATACTGGTCTTTATTAGCTGGATCCTTCGCTATCTTACCAAGGGTCTGTATATTAACCATCATTGTCTGCCCATTGCCAATACTCGCAGTAATCCAGTTGTTTTTTGTTTCGTCCCTGAATTGTATGCCCTTAAATTTCTCAAGCTCAGGATAATTATTCGCCTCTTCGGCCAATATCTTAGTTGCGCTGGCTGCATCATACTTGGATATCTCCAGCACAGATTTTAATATGCGGTCAACATTGCCCTGCGTTTTCTCCTGCCCTGCAATATATGAAAGCCCCACCTTGCTTACATCAACGCCTTTAGCAATCTGACCCAATAAGGTCTCACTTGGTCCGCCGACATTATACATTTCCGCCCTCCTTATAATGATTATAACAACTAAAAACTATAACCTCCGCCTCCGCTAATTCCGCCTCCGTAGGCTCCACTGGTTCCTGTATTCGCATAATAACTGCTACTGCTTAGGCCGCCCCCGACTGCGCCGCCGCCGCCTCTTCCTCCCCCTCTATACCCATACAAATACATCAGCCCGCCCGCCGCATTGCTTGCAGTATTGGCATACCCCATATTCCTTGCAGTCTCCGCATTCCACTTATTCCACTGGTTTTGCGATTCTGCAGCGTACCTGCCCATTAATGTAGCGGATCCGCCAATCGCTGCCTGATTCGCTACCTGCGCCTTCTGCATACCAACAACACTGTCTGCCCTTGCGCCGGCATCAAGCGAATTAAGCACATTCAGCCAGTAATTCCTGTCAATATTGCCAAGCTCATTCTTTGCCATCTCTCCCTTTTGCGCAATATCCACATCCGCTTTCAGCTTCTCCTTTTCCATCTCTCCCATAGTATCTGCATACGCCCTGCTGCCATACATGCCTGTTGCAGTCATCTTCTCTTCCTGCGACTGCTTTGCCTTTTCGTACTGCTCTGTTACCCCTTTCTGCATAGACTCTGAAAATGTCTTTGCATACTGCTCATACGCAGCCACCCTGTCCTCAGGTGTCTGGTTCAGATTCCCCAGCATCTTAGTGCGTATCTCTGTCCGCAGCCGCTTATCTTCCTTGCGCGCATCTACGCCCTTTTTCCATTCTCCGTGTTTAGCCTCCCAATCCTTTAGGAGCGCCTGATATTCTGGACCTTGCTCAACCCTTTTATAAAGCACCTCATTACTTAGCTGCATCTGCCTTTCTCTCACCGCCTCCTCATATCCCTGCCGCGCATCCTCGTTCCAATACTCTCTGTCCCCCCATTGTTTGACCTTGTCAGCCGTCACCTCTTCAGAAGCCCTGCTCCATGTATACTTCGCTTCATCCGCTGTTAAACTATGGCCTTGTATACTCACCCCCGGCTTTGACGGCTCAGGGTTCTCTTTAGACTCAAATGCATGTTTATCTGCATTCCATGTCTGTGCTGATGTCAGATTTCCATCTTCATCATATTGATAGTAATTTGCCGGCGCGGGCGCAGAGCCCATATCAGGGCTACCACCCCCCCTCGTCATAGAAACTACAGAAACTACTACTGATGCGACTGCTGCGATTGCTACAACTGTCGTTGCCATTTTATCACCTCACTGTTATTGGTTCGTAATTAAAGATATAGGGATAACCCCCTATCTTTTCTTTCATCTTATAAGTCTTTGCTGTAAGCTCAAATGTCTCGCCGGGCATGCCTGTCATAAAATACGGCGCATACTTAATGCCCAGCTTACTAAGAAGCTCCACTGTGCGGTATATATCCTTATCATGCAGCCTTTTTTTCAACACCAGATTTCTATATTCCTCGTCACCGCTTTCAACCCCAAATGCACAGCCAACCAATCCATGCTCATGCAGCCACATCAACTGCCCGGTAGATATATCAGCCCTAATATACGCAACAAACGGATGGTAAAAATCCCCCCACGATGCCTGCCAGCGCAAATTATAATATGGCAATAGTTCATCGCCGATAAAAAACATATCAGGCTTATACTGCTCAGCCAAATAAGTCAAATCCTCTTTCACCTTATACCTGAATCTCAAAAGCCCTGTCTGGCCCTTGATTTCGCAGAAAGAGCATTTATGCGGACAGCCCCTGCTTGAATAATACGGCAGTATCTTTTCATCCTTTAACCACGGGATATCCCTGTTAAACGGAATATCCTTAAACAATTCGTAATCAGGTAATGGCAGGGCATTCAAATCATGCGCAATCATCTTTGCCTGAAAAAGCATATCATTCCCGTCAAGCAAAAAATCAGGCAGTGTCTCTCCCTCTCCCCTGCATATATAATCCACCGGCGCAATAATATGCGTCCCGCGGCGGACATAAACCCCGCCAAGCAAAATCGGAGTCAGCCTCTGCATACTGATAATCCTCGCCTCAATCATAAAAGGCAGGCACTTATAATAATCATGCTCAGTAACGCATGAGAAGGCAATATAATCAAAATCATGCTGTTTTAAATAATCCAGAAACCTTTCAGGCGTATCAAGGATATACAGAGCAGTCTGTATGCCTCTCTTCTTGCACAATGCAGAAAGAAGCGCAATTCCATGATTATAATTTACATACAAAGGATAAAAGGTAAACAATACCTTAACAGTCAATTCACCCTCCTTTATGCGGAGCTGTATGAATAGATTTAATTTTCTCACTCTCCCCTCTATTAAGAGGGGCAGGGGTGTGTTCCTCTTCCCCGCTTCCCAAGTGGGTAGCCGCAGGCTTTAGCCTGCGCATATCCTCTTTCAGCCATCTGCACTCCTCTTTCAAAAGCCCATACAGCTTTAAATCAAACAGCTCGCTCCCAATCCTTGCGCCCTTTCTTATTGTCCCTTCATGCTTAAACCCAAGCGCAATCAGAAACTCGCCGGCAATATCAGATTTTCCTGCAACAGAAAACCCGCTCATCCTCGGCAGGCCAAGCTCCTCGTAAACATAATTCGCTATAATCGCCAGATTCCTTCTTGTCACCCATCTCCTATGATATTTAGCATCTATGGATGCATGAATAATGATATTCGTCATAGGCACATAATCGCTGAAACTGATGCACCCTGCAAGTCTGCCGTCAGGCGCAACAATAACAAAACCGCTCCTGCGTTTCATCTGCTCCTGAAACTGATAAAAATAAGAGTTGTCTCCGGCCCATGACTCTGCGCTCAACACAACCTCATAGAGCGCTTTATAGAATTTCTCATGCAAAACCTCAAGCCGCATTTAGTACTCCCAACCGCTCACTCTGATAACTGGCGCGCCTGATTTATAGGCTGAAAACACTATTTGCGGCGTTTCTATTGGACAAACTGCCGAGCCGCCGCTACCCGATGATGTATTCTCGGCAATAAATTGAACCCAAGCATCGTCATAAGCAGCAAAAGATACAGGATGCACATAACCTGCATAATTGCCTATCACAGAATAAAACCTGCAATGCAGCATCTTAGCAGTCACAGGCACGAAAGTCGCAATACTTGTGCTTGTTGCAGATGTATTCGCTGGAGCAAAAGTCCCTGTATCACATCTTACTCTTGCGCCCTGCTGATAGAGCGAGATAAAATTTGAAGAGCTATTATTATAAACTGCGCCTACTAAAGCCTTGTAAGTATATCCAGATGGCATAATTGGCGCGGTATTTGAAGTTGATAGCAAGCCCGCAACAGTTATGTTATCATGGATAACCCAAAGATAATACCATGTGCTTGGAGCCTCACCCCCATTTGATATTGCCTGAGAAGATGCTGTCAAGGATGATTCTACTGTTAAGGCCGTATCACCTGCTATTGCTGTAATTCTTCTACCTACACCGGCCGTATTAAACCATATAACATCGCCGACAGCAAATTCAGTAGTGAACAGTGTCCCTGAGCCGGTAACAGTAGTTCCGGAGCAAGAGGCTGTTCCTGTCTTAACAGTTCTTTGATGGCCATTTATTCCGTTAACAGTAACATCTAATGTCAAATCAACGGCTGTCGCTATATAAGGTAAACTCAGGGAGCTGTTGTCTTGTAATACAATTTCATTTATATCAATATCTACCTGATAGTTAGGATTGGTTATATTATTCATTACAACAAGCCCGCGGGCAATATCCCTTATTGCAGGAAGGGTGGATAGTTTTGATATATTTCTCCAGTTAGCCCCATCGCTTTGGCAAATAATAGCATTATCTTGCGCCAATATACCTGCCGTTGCCTGCCCGTCTATTGTTTCAGAACCGTTCGGGTCTACTGTAACAGTATTTGCAGACGAATCAATCTTTTTAATAACAAACTTCTTTCCGGTATTTCCAACCGCAGTCGGCAGGCTCACTGTAACCGCGCCGGCAGTGGCATTAGCAAGAATGGTGTCATCATTCAGTGTAGCAGTATAATCCGCAGTAATAGATGCAACAGCATCAAGCGCATCCCATAATAACCTTCTCCAGTTAGTCCCATCGCTCACAACAATTATAGTCTCATCCAGATTCTTAACGCTCGCCGTAGCCTGCCCGTCTATTGTTTCAGAACCGTTCGGGTCTACTGTAACGGCATTTACAGACGAATCAATCTTTTTAACAACAAATTTCTTTCCCGTATTTCCAACCGCAGTCGGCAGTGTAACTGCAACCGCGTCGGCAGTGGCATTAGCAAGAATAACCTCATCATTCAGCGTAGCAGTATAATTCGCCGTAACAGATGTAACACCATAACCCGTATCTATTATCAGCTTGCCATTGGCATCAAAATGCCCTATCTGTATCCATGCGTTATTTGCGGCATTCCTTATAACAAGCGTCATGGGGTTAGAAGCTGTATTAACCTTCAGTTGATATGGATATGTAATGCTCGGATCCCCTGTGCCGCTGCTTAGGCCCGCCAACGCCTGCAGAGCTGCATTAACCGCTGCCCTGAAGGTTATGCCCGTATTAGCATCGGAAACAGTAATATTAAAATTGTGCTGTGGCATCTATAATCCTCCTGTTGTATACTGCAGCTTTACGTCATTTATCTCTACGTCTACTGCAGACTCATTAGAAAATATCATCTTAACCGACTTTCCTGCGCCAAACAGAGGGATCCTCACAATATTGTACAAAATCTCGTCGAAATTAATAACCGCATCCCAATCTGTTATCGCATCAATATATTGCAGATTAAGCGGTTGCGATTGAAAGCTCATATAATGCTCCATAGTCGATAAATTCATATCATAACTCAACTGCACATTAACTGTTGTTTCAGTATCAGGGAATGTGATAACCTCCATCAGCTTCAAAAATGCCTTCAATCCCTTAGCCAATGTAAGCCACGCTGTCTCCCATATCCATTTAATATTAACCCCGGCAAAGGTTTTCCCGCTGTCGTACTGGTACAAAAAGCCTGTGCCGCACAAATACAGCCTCCCGTCTGTTGTGCCAAACATGCCCAAAACATCCGCTCCAACCATTCTTACCCACGCCTTATATGTATACTGATATATCCAGACTGTAGAGCCAATCAGCAATAAAAGCCACCCAAGCTTAGGATAATGAGTTGCCGCAAACCTGCTTGCATTCGCTATCTCACTCCGTAATACAGGGGCTAAGGCCTCAGACGCATCGCCAATATTAAGGTCTCCTGTTGTTACAACCTGCTTTAGGGTCTTAACCCCGCTTTGCGATAGAAATATACAGTCTGTCCCTGACATCTGCGCCATATCTGTTGCAGCAATACCTGCGCCTTTAATAAGCTGCACCAACGCAAAATCGCCTGAGGATGTAGGATTTGTCCCTGAATAGATTGCAATATAATTCTTAAAAAAGAAAACAAGCAGATCAATATAGGTAATAATATCCAGAAGCTCCTCGCCCTCCGGCAAAAGAAATTTAAAATCCATATAACCTGCATTATTCGCAGTGGTATAATCTTCCGGATTATTGAGCGCAGAATAGGTTGCAAGAAGCTTATTTAGCCTCTCAATCATCCACACCCTGCCTTTATGCACATGCGCCTTAAAGGCTGTGGCAGGAGGAGAGCCCCCAAGATTAGCTACAGCAGACATATCGTTCTTCATTGGCGCATCAACGCCATTAACCATAATGCAAAGATTATTCATTACTGTAAATCTCGCCTCTGCATCTGTATTCAGCCCTGTCTTGATTGCAGTAAGAACGTTCCC
>Ga0209431_10003995_pt1 | contig 11609 bp, 13 predicted proteins | sample RifCSP13_3_FD_184021 | JGI IMG/M metagenome (GOLD analysis project Ga0209431, IMG submission 184021) | Soil microbial communities from Rifle, Colorado - Rifle CSP2_sed 13_3 (SPAdes) (version 2) | ecosystem: Environmental > Terrestrial > Deep subsurface > Rock core/Sediment | place: Rifle...
GTCAGGGCAGCCGCCAAACAGCAATATATCCCCTCCCTTGCGTACCAAGGAGAGTGTGGATTCCCAGACATCCGGCCTTCCTGTGGATTCAATAACAAGATCAGCCCCACGGCTACCGGTCTCTGCAAGTACTTCTTTCAGAAGATCGCTCTTGTCCACGTCAATAACTGTATCTGCTCCAAGGGTTAAACCTACAGCCAGCCTGATCCTGTGCCTTCCTGCAAGGATTGTCTTTTTTGCTCCGTACCCCTTAAGGGCCGCAACCTGCAAGAGGCCGATAGGCCCTGCCCCGATTACGACAACAGTATCATCGCCTCCGACGGAAAACTTTTCCAAGCCGTAAATCACGCAAGCAAGAGGCTCCAGCATCGCTGCCTCTGTAAATGAGAGGCCGACTGGTTTAATGAATGCATTTTGCTCCACTACATGCCGTGGCAGTTTGATGTACTCAGCATATGCCCCAAGGACCTTGGTGTCCATAATGCTCTCACAGAGGTTCTGCTGTTCTCTCAGGCAGAAGAAACAGTTATTGCAGGGGGCTGAATGTACGCTCATGACCTGGTCGCCCACGTTGAAGCGATCCACATCCGATCCGACCTCTTCCACTGTTCCGGAAAATTCATGTCCGAAGAGAGTAGGCATCGGCATCTTGGGATGCCCGCGCCTGAAGGCCTTCAGGTCCGTGCCGCAGGTAAGGGCCGCCTCAACCTTAAGTACGACCTCACCTGGTCCCGCCTCAGGCCTTTCGACTTCCTGCATTTCCAGATGACCGGGACTTATCAATACTCCGGCAAGCATACCTTGCTCCTTAGCTTGTTCTCCTGGATATCTTCCTACCTGGATTCTTTGTAGGAAGAGGGTTCCCCTTTGAATCCATTTCCAGCTCTGTCAATTTTTTCCTCAGTGTATTCCTGTTTATCCCCAGTATCTCAGATGCCTTTAACTGATTCCCACTGGTCTTTTCCAGGATAAACCTCAGGAGGGGCCGTTCTACCTGCTTCATGATAAGGTCGTACATCCCTTTCATCTTCAGGCAGTCTCCATTGTCAATAAAGGTCTTTAACTTTTCTTCCCAAAGTTGATCTAATGATTTAAACCGGCCGGCCTTTACGTGCGCCTCTCCGAAAACGGCTGTGGGGAGGTCTTCAGGAAGTATCTTGTTCCCTGACGACATTACCATGGCCCGCTTTACAGTATTCTCCAGCTCTCGGACATTTCCAGGCCAGGTGTAGCTGTTTAATATCTTCATAGCCTCAGGCGTCATGCCTTTTTCCTCAACATCCAGTTCATCCCGGAACCTTCTCAGAAAATGCTCCACAAGCAGTGAGACATCCCCCTTTCTTTCTCTCAAAGGAGGGACCACAATTGGGACTACATTAAGCCTGTAATACAGGTCATCCCTGAATCTGCCCTCCTGTATGGCCTTTTCCAGGTTGCGGTTTGTTGCGGTTATTATTCGTACATCAGAGGGTATTGGCTTATTCCCTCCTACCCTCTCAAACTCCTTCTCCTGGATGACCCGCAGTATCTTGGCTTGCAGGTCTATCGGCATGTCCCCGATCTCGTCCAGGAAGAGGGTTCCGCCTTCTGCTACCTCGAACTTCCCGATCTTCCGCTCATGGGCCCCTGTAAATGCCCCTTTCTCATGACCAAAGAACTCGCTTTCCAGAAGGTCTTTTGGAATGGCTGAGGAGTTTACGGCAATAAAAGGTCCGCTCCCTCGGTTGCTGTGGTAATGGATGGCCTTGGCTATCAACTCCTTGCCTGTTCCGCTTTCCCCCTGGATAAGAACGGTCAGGTCGCTGGCTGAGACCTTGCCGATAAGCTTGTAAAGCTGCTTCATGGCCTCGCTCTTCCCTATAATCTCACCGCCTACCGCATATTTCACCTTTATCTCTTTTTTTAGCTCAGCAACCTCCCTGGAGAGCTTCCATGCATTTATCGCCCTCACAGCCAGAAGGTTTACCTCCTCTATGTCAAAAGGCTTGGTTATATAATCGTATGCGCCCCTCTTCATGGCCTCAACGGCATTTTTCATTGTATCCTGGGCGGTCATTATTATAACAGGGGTATCCGTTACCTTTGTAAGTATATCCAGACCGCTCGCTCCAGGCATCATGATGTCCATGAATATCAGGGAATACCTCTCCCCCTTGATCTTCTCAAGGGCCTGGATGCCGTCCTCCGCAAGTTCTACGGAGTAACCCCTCTTCTCCATGGTCTTCTTGAGGACAAACCTTATGGATTCCTCGTCATCTGCAATTAGAATTTTTTCCATTGTAACCTCTGATGTTCAGCATACTTCAAGTCGTTATTATCAAATGTTCTAAATCTGAAGCATAGGCATACCTTCTAAACCGGGGAGTGTTCCGAGTTTCTTATGGCTTCAAGACCCAGTTTTCTAATTTCAATCCCTTGATTCTCTTGAAATGCCTTTCATTGTTTGTTACGAGGGTTGCGCTGTCATCACTCGCACAAGCTGCAATAAGGAGATCTGCGTCATCAATAATCTTCCCATCTTTTTCCAGTGTAGACTTTAGCTTTCCAAAAATTTCGCATCTTGATTCGTTCGAATCCATTAAACTCAATTTATTTTTTAAGATTCCTATATTCGCCAGGTTTTGCTCCACTTTTTTAGATTTGTAGGCCCCGTAATAGAGTTCACTCAGGGTTACGAAGGAGATGAATATTTTCGAAAGTCCGACCTTCAAAGCCTTTTCCTCAATATCTTCATTCCCTTTAAGCCAGTAAATACAGGTATCTGTATCCAGCAGATACCTCATAGCGACACCTTTCTACCGCCGAATCCCGTTCTTTGCAAACGAATATCTTTAATTATCTCTGCCGCTGAGCGCTCATCCTCCCAAATGCCGCAAATGCCGCTTCCTATGGCTGTCCCTTTCTTATGAGTTACTTTTACGGAAAGTACACTCTCCTTTAGTGAGTGAATGATCTTCACAACCTGCGGAAGCACCTCCCCAGGCATCTCCCTGACATCCTTAAGTATCATTTTTTCATATTCAGTCCTTGTCTCCATAATTTCCTCCGTTATCCTCTTTGTAAGTTCACTTGCAGACTAGATGGCTAAGGGGTGCGACCCGGTTTTTCGCATATTCTTGGGACGCGTTCCTGTATTGCACAAAATTGCCGGGACTATTTATAAAGTTCTTCAGCAAGCTTTGATAGTTTGTACGCCCACATATAAGGCTTCTAATAAATTTTTCCCTTTTTCATCTATTAAGTCAGCTCTTCTATACTTTTTTAATGATTCAACTGCGTCGAAAAATCTATCTTTATCTGCTTGTGTAAACATATTTACTCCTATGTAATCCAAATAACTTTACTCTTCCCTGTCCATGCGGAACCTCTCCCCCAACCCTTCTATCTTTCTTATCGGTGAGCAATGCCCACCCTACACTTTCTCTACCTTTACCTCTACCTGCTTTTAAACCGGCAGGGTAACACTGACCGTCGTCCCTTCTCCAGCCTTGCTCTTTATCTTTATATGGCCCTTGTGTTCCTTGAGTATCCTGTGAGATATGGCAAGGCCGAGTCCGCTTCCCTTTTCTTTAGTTGAAAAAAATGGAGTAAAGAGGCTTTCCAGTGTATTCTGTGTCATCCCCTTTCCATTGTCCGACACCTCAACAACGATTACCCCTTTTCTCTCCTCCCGCTCTACCATCTGATACTCCGTTCCCATTCTGGTGGAGGCCATGAGCCAGCCACCCTTGTCAATGGACTCAATGGCGTTTTTTATGATATTCAGGAAGACCTGGGAGAGCCTTTCTTTATCGCCTTTTATCATTGGAAGGCTTGGGTCAAACTCCTTATGGACCGTTATCCCCTTTAACTTTGCAACTTCTGACAGCAGAAAGATATTGTCGTCAAGGATTTTATGTATATTAATTGGTCTGAGAGATAGCTTCCTGGGGTTGGCAAAGTCCAGGAGTTCCTCAATAAGCCTGTTTACCCTCTCTGTCTCCCTGATTATTATCCCTGTAAATTCTGTAAGTCTTTTGTCATTCCCCAGCTCTTCCTGGAGCAGTTGAGCCGAGCCCTTTATCCCTCCCAGCGGGTTTTTGATCTCGTGGGCAAGTCCTGCGGCCAGCGTCCCCAATGTGCCCAGTCTGTCGGAATGGCGGAGGTCATCCTCAAGTGCCTTTATCCTTCTCATGTCCCGGAGGACCAAAACTGTTCCGAGCGCCTTTCCCTCTTCGTCTAAAAGGGGAGAAGCAGTAAGGGAGACTGGGACAAGGCTCCCGTCTTTTTTTCGTATGCTAAGGTCGTTATCTGAAAAACTCTTCCCTGTTTCATAAGCCTTTTGAGCTAAGGAACCGACTTCCTGCTCACTGATGACTGATGACAGATTGTTTCCAACAGCCATCCCCTCCGAAACCCCTATCATCCCTTCAGCGCCCTGGTTAAAGGTCAGTATGACATTGTCTGGGGCAAGGACAACCACCCCGTCCTCTATGCTGGCCAGGAGGTTTTCGTAAAGCCTCTCTTTATTGAGCGCTGATTTCATTATCCTGGGCCCCGAATGCATGGTAAAAGAAGTCGTCATCAATTGATTCTAAGGTCTCAAAATAGGCCTCAGTCTCATCCAGGAGGTCCTCCATGCTGTCTATGTGAATAGCGCTCCTCCTGAAATCAGCGCTGTGGGGAAGCCCCTTGGTATACCAGCTAATATGCTTCCTGAACTCCCTGACAGCCCATTTATCTCCCAGATAATCTGCCAGCATTTCAATATGCCGTTTAATGGTTGAGTGTATCTCTTTTTCTGACGGAGGTTTCTCTATAACCCCCTCTTCCAGATACTTCAGTGTCCTGCTGAATATCCAAGGGTTACCGAGGGCCCCCCTTCCGATCATGATCCCGTCGCAGGATGTTTCGTCCAGCATCCTCTTCGCATCCTCCGGTGTCTTTATATCTCCGTTCCCTATGACCGGGATCTTCAATGCCTTCTTGAGTTCTGCTATATGAGACCAGTCAGACCTTCCGCCAAACCCCTGAGCAGTGGTCCTTGAATGCAGGGTTATTGCGTCAACGCCGCACTCTTCGGCAATCCTGCCTATTTCAAGGTAATTAGCGGATTTAGAATCCCAGCCGGAACGGATCTTAACTGTAAACGGTATAGTTACAGCCGCTCGAACAGCCTCGATGAGCGCCTTTATCTTCAGAGGGTCCCTGAGGAGGGCTGAACCTGAACCTGTGCTGACAACCTTTTTTGCAGGGCATCCCATATTGACATCAAGGATATCTGCCCCAAACCCTTCTATGATCTTTGCGGCCTCAGCCATTATCTGAGGTTCTGAACCAAACAACTGAACAGAAAACGGCTTCTCATAAGGGTCGCTGTTCAGCAGGTCCCTTGTCTTCTTCCCGCTCCTGACCAGGGCAATGGCGCTGACCATCTCTGAAACAACAAGCCCGCATCCTTCATCCTTAACAATCAGCCTGAACGGGAGGTTCGTGATCCCTGCCATTGGGGCAAGGATCAGTTTGTTTTCGATTTTTACTTTACCTATTTGCAGCATTAGCTTTATCCTTAACCTTCCACGTTGTCCCTTTTGGGGAGTCCTCAAGGATCACGCCCTTTTCAAGGAGTGAGCTCCTGATCTCATCCGCCCTCTTGAACTCCTTTGACCTCTTTGCCACAGCCCTCTCCTCAATCATCCTCTTTATCTCATCCTCAGAGACACCAAGGGCAGCCTTTGCCTCCTCTGTCTTAAAGAACTCTTCGGGAGTTGCTGCAAACAGGCCAAAGAGCCTGTTCCCAAGACCGGCAACTATATTTCTTCCGTAAGACATCATGGAATAACTTCCCTCATCGCAGAGGCGGTTAATCAGTTTCAGGGCATCGAACATATATCCAATGGCCTGGGCTGTGTTAAAGTCATCGTCCATCGCCTCCTCTATCTTCCTGGAGAGTCCCTTGAAGCTTTCAAAGGCTGCCTTTTCAGATTCTATTGTAGGGGCAGGTTTCAAACCTGCCCCTACAGTTGACAATATCTCATCAACTCTCTTGAAGGTCGAATAGAACTTGGAAAGCCCTGTCTTTGCATCGTTCAGTGCAGCATCGGAATAGTCTATAGGGTTCCTGTAATGGGTCGTAAGCAGGAAGAAGCGGAGGACCTCAGGATGATATACCTTCAAGACCTCTTTGATGGTGAAGAAGTTCCCGAGGGACTTTGCCATCTTCTCATGGTTAATGGTGACAAAGCCGTTATGGAGCCAGTACCGTGCAAAGGCCTTGCCTGTTGCCGCCTCTGACTGGGCTATCTCGTTCTCATGATGCGGGAAAATAAGGTCTTTGCCGCCGCCGTGGATATCAAATGTCTGCCCCAGGTTCTTCATAGTCATGGCAGAACACTCTATGTGCCAGCCTGGGCGGCCATTACCCCAAGGCGACTCCCACCAGGGTTCACCTGGCTTTGATGACTTCCAGAGGGCGAAGTCCAATGGGTCATTTTTCCTCTCATCCACCTCAACCCTGGCCCCAGATATAAGCTCATCCATGTTCCTCTTTGAGAGCCTTCCATAGGAAGCAAACTTTCTAACTGCAAAATAGACATCACCTTCCATTGCATATGCAAAACCCTTGTCTATAAGGGTCTGGATCAGCTTGTGCATGTTCGGGATATATTCAGTGGCCTTCGGCTCAATAGACGGCGGAAGATTCCCGAGGGCGCTCATGTCCTCCCAGAACTCCTTCGTAAACCGTTCGGCTACCTCCGACCATGAAACCTTCTCTTCGTTGGCCTTCTTAATTATCTTGTCATCTATGTCCGTGATGTTCCTGACGTATGTGACATCATAACCGCTGTAGCGGAGATACCTGACAATCACATCAAAGACAGTTGTAGCCCTTGCATGCCCTATGTGACAGACGTCGTAAACAGTCGGCCCGCAGGCGTATATCCCGACCTTCCCCTCCTCAAGGGGCTTGAAGATCTCTTTTTCACCAGACATGGTGTTGTATACGCGAAGCGGCATAAGTTATTACTCCCTCCTGAAAGCAGCCTTATCCAGACGCTTGAGAATCTCTTCCTTTCCCAACAGCATTAATATCTTTTCCATCTCCGGCCCCTTCGTCCTTCCTGTTAGAGCACATCTAAGAGGCATGAACAGGGCCTTCCCTTTTACGTTGCAGCCTGATTTTATTCTCTCCGATACGGCCTTATATATTTCAGGGGTTATAGCGCTCTCCTTTTGAAACTCCTCTATAAAGGCCTTTATGACTTCTACGGCCCCAGGCTCTTTCAAGATGGCTTGGGCCTCAGCATCCGGCACGACCTCTTCAATAAATACTCTTAGATGTTCGACCAGTTCAGGCAGGGTTGACGCCTCTCCCTTTACTGCATCAATGGCATCATCTATCCACTTATCACTTCTACCGGCAAGGGTCACACCTTCCTTCACCAGATGCAGCAATAGCAAACCCCGCAACTTTTTGGCTTCACACATCCTTATATAATGCGCATTAATCCAGTTCAGTCTCTCCGTATCAAAGACAGCCGGGCTGCTGGATATCTTTTCCAGGGAAAACCCTTCAATCAGCTCATCCATAGAAAGGATATCCCGTCCTTCGCCATAGGAAATCCCCAGATGGGCAAGGTAATTTATCACCGCCTCGCTTAAATAACCCTTCTCCCTGAATGATTTAAGAGATACATCCCCATGCCTCTTGCTGAGCGGCGCCCTGTCTGTGCCAAGAATAAGAGGCAGGTGGGCAAACTGAGGAGGTATGAACCTTAGGGCCTCGGATATGAGTATCTGCCTCGGAGTATTGGAAAGATGGTCATCACCTCTGATCACATGAGTGATCCTCATGAGGGAGTCATCCACTATATTGGCGAAGTTGAAGGCTGCTGTTCCATCGGAGCGCCTTATGACGAAATCCCCTATCTTGTCGCAGTCGAACGTGACCATCCCTTTTACGAGGTCTTCCACCTCGACAATTCCAGCCTCTACCCTGAATCTGATGGTATGTGGCTTTCCCTGAACCTCGTAGCTTCTGGATATCAGAGGGACCATATTTCTACATTTGCCGTTATAGCGCGGCGGCTCATGGTTGGCTACCTGCTGAAGGTGTACCTTTTCCAGTTCATCTTCGGTGCAGAAACATCTGTATGCCTTGCCGTCCGCCATAAGCTGGGAGACCATATGGTCATATATATCCTGTCTCTCAGACTGTTTGTACGGTGTAAAGAGACCGCCTTTATCCGGCCCCTCCTCCCAGTCAAGACCAAGCCAGCGGAGGTCATTTACAATCTCATCCTCAAGCTCCTTTTTTGATCTCTCCCTGTCAGTGTCCTCAATGCGAAGGATGAACGTCCCGCCTGTCTTTTTTGCAAAGAGATAGTTAAAAAGGGCGGTTCTTGCATTTCCTATATGCAGGTACCCTGTGGGGCTTGGCGCAAAACGGACTCTGTTCTTCACCATTACAATTCCCTCACAGTCACAACTGCATAGGCCGCAATTCCTTCTCCTGTCCCTGTAAATCCAAGACCTTCTGTAGTTGTTGCCTTGACGTTCACCCTGTCTGCTGGAATCAGTCCAACAGCAGCAATATTTTCGACCATATTCGGTATATGAGGCGCCAGTTTAGGCCTCTGGCAGACTATTGTTGAATCTATGTTGTTTACCTCAAAACCCTTCTGTTTAGCCAGGTCTATCACATATCTCAGCAAGTCCATACTATTAGCCCCTTTCCACTTCTGATCAGTATCAGGGAACAGTTTGCCAATATCCCCTTCGGCAATGGCCCCTAATACGGCATCCGAAATGGCGTGGAGCAGGACATCGGCGTCTGAGTGTCCAAGAAGCCCCTTCTCAAAGGGTATCTCAACCCCGCCGAGGGTCAGTTTTCTATCTACCACAAGCCTGTGAACATCATAACCGAAACCCACTCTCATTCTATTCCCGGACCTTCCTTTTTTAATGGAATTGACACAACAACAATAGATTATCGTTACGATATTAACAGTTTAGATGTATGATGACAAGAGGATTTGAGAAGTGCGGAGGTGAAGGCATGCATAGAATTTTTTACCTTGTTTTATTTCGCCTCTCTTGATTTCAGGATAGCCTCCGCTATTATCAGGTCATCAGGTGTGGTTATTTTAATATTCCTGTAATCTCCGTCTACGACCTTTACCTTGTGACCAAGCCTTTCAACAAGCATGGCCTCATCTGTTCCGTAAAATCCTTCTTCATAAGCCTTTTTAAAGGCCTCTTTGAGTATCTCATATCTGAAGGTCTGGGGGGTCTGGACCTGCCAGAGCCTTTTTCTCTCCAGGGTCTCAATGACGTTTCTGTCCTCATCCACAGATTTAATGGTGTCCTTGGCTGGGACTGCAACAACTGTTGCGCCGCATAAGATAGTCTCTTCTACGCACCTGTTCAATATGTCAACAGTTACAAAGGGCCTGACACCGTCATGTACCATGACTATGTCGCAGTGATATATGGAGTTCAGACCGTTCCTTACAGAGTCCTGCCTCTCCTTGCCGCCTGGGATCACCTTCACGGGCTTCGTAAACCTCATATTGTCCAGCATCTCGCATGCATATGCACAGTCGTCCTCAGGTACTATAAGGCATACCTCTGATACGGCATCACATCTGTCAAAGATATCAAGGGTATGGGCAAGGATAGGCTTCCCTCCAACCTCAAGGTACTGCTTGTTCCTGTCCCCTCCCATCCTCTTTCCCGCACCAGCGGCAGGTATCAGTGCTATTATATTCACAATTTCATCCTTCCACCTTCATCCCTCATCCCTATTTTTTGTTACATCTGCCCTTTAGGACGTTTCTTTACCTCAAAGGTAAGATCAGAGTCCTGACCTGTACCACCGGGCTTGCCATCTGCTCCGTAAGAAATTATGGTAGCCTCTCCTTCACTCACCAGGTTATAAATAAAAGGCCTTCCCCAGGCATCCTTTGTAATATCTATACCCCACTCAATATAGGCCCCCTTCCATTTGGAACATCCGGCAGGATTGTCCACGAGTCCTTTTAAACCTACTTCATTTGATGGAAACTGACTGCAATCGAAACGATACTGCTTCAATGCGTCATCAAGACCTGTCATTATGGAAAAGGTCTTGTCCTTCTCAGTCATCTTCCTGCAACCACCTAATAATGCCAGACTGATGCAGATTGTTAGAACTATTTTTTTATTCATTTTGCCCCTTTCATTAAAAGAATTATCCACAGATTGCGCAGATTTCACAGATTAGATCTAAAACTATTCAGAATCGTCATCTTTGGTCATGATTCCAATTTTCTCCCTACCAATGATGCGATCCCCTTTTTCCTGCCGCCCTCTTCTACAACACCCTCCCTGTAATATATTATGTGAAGGTCTTTGAACATTGTAAAAAGTTCATTTGGCTTTAATAGGAACTCAGGGTTCGTGGGTCGCCCGAACTGTTGTTGTTCCAGTGTATAAGTCTCAAAAATAATATATCCGCCGACCTTCAGCCCTCTCCTTATATCAGAGACAATAGGCCTCTGAAGGTAGTTGAAGTTTATTATGAGGTCATAACTGTTTTCAGGTATCTGAAACACCTCAAGGTCTGCTGCAATAAAGTTGATATTTAAAGTGCCTGCAGCAGCTCGTCCCTTATTCAAAGCCGCATCGGATATATCTATTGCATCTACATCAAACCCTTCCCTTGCCAGATAGATGGCATTCCTGCCTTCCCCGCAGGCAATGTCCAATGCCCTTCCTACTGGTAGAGCAGGAATGAAATCCACAAGGAGCCTGCTGGGGTCCCTGTTCTTATCATGCATATCAGAATCCATCTGTCTGCCTCAGCGCCTCGTAGAGGACCACTCCAACGGCCGTGGAAAGGTTAAGGCTCCTGACATTCTTGCTATACATGGGGATCGTGATGGCCCTGTCCATATTTGCAAATATCAGCTCCGTTGGTAATCCTGCGGTCTCTTTACCAAACACCAGGTAATCGCCTCTCTGAAATTTAGCCTGTGTATAAGGTTTCTCCACTTTTGAAGAGAGATAGAAAAACCGGGCATCTCCGGCTGCATTATAAAGCTCCTCCATATCCTTGTGATACCGGATATCTACATATTCCCAGTAGTCGAGTCCGGCCCTCTTGAGATACCTGTCATCTGTGCTGAAACCGAGCTTCCCTACAAGGTGGAGGACTGAACCTGTAGCAGCGCAAAGCCGGGCGATATTTCCGGTATTGGGTGGTATCTCAGGCTCAAGGAGGACAACATGCATTGGAATCTCTTTAGTGTGCATGGTGCTCGTGGGGACTGGGCATCCCTGTCTGTATCTGGCAATACAGCCCTCCATTGTTACATTCCGCGCACTCCATCTGGAGGACTGTATGACTTATTCCCATGTGCGCCAGTTTATGCTCGATCCTCTCCCTTATCTTGCCGGCAGAGCCAAGTCCCTGCTCATGGACCCACAGGTGGGCGGTCAGGGCAGTCGTTCCCGGCGCAATGGTCCAGATATGTACGTCATGAATGCCGAGGATCTCTGGAAGCTCGGCTATCTCTTTGGATATCTGTTCTATGTCAAATCCATGCGGGGTAAGCTCTAGGAATATTCTCAGGGCCTCGCCAAGGACA
>Ga0209431_10003997_pt1 | contig 11606 bp, 10 predicted proteins | sample RifCSP13_3_FD_184021 | JGI IMG/M metagenome (GOLD analysis project Ga0209431, IMG submission 184021) | Soil microbial communities from Rifle, Colorado - Rifle CSP2_sed 13_3 (SPAdes) (version 2) | ecosystem: Environmental > Terrestrial > Deep subsurface > Rock core/Sediment | place: Rifle...
CGACAGCGGGCCTCCGGGCCGGCTCGATCCCGCTCGTCGTGCCGCGCGCCCACGACTGCATCACGCTCTTCCTGGGCGACCGCGCGCGCTACCAGGCGGAGTTCGTCGGGAACCCGGGGACCTACTGGTACGTACAGGACTACCTGGAGCGCACGGACGAGGGGAGTGCGTTCGGTGGGGTGGGGGCCGTTTCCGACGCGGCGGCTCGCGCGACGCACCAGGAGTACATCGAGAAGTACGGCGAGGACAACGCCGCATACCTCATGGAGATGCTCGGTGCGTGGCGCTCCCACTACAATCGTGCCGCGTTCGTCGAGATGTCCATCGCGCCAGAACAGGCGGCCGAAGCTGCCGAGCGGCGCGCGCGTGACGACGCGAACCGGCGAGGCTGGCGCTTCGACCGGCTGGCGGGCGAGCTCGTGCTGATCAAGGGCCTGATCGACGGCGCGTGGGACCCCGCGGATTACCTCGTGCTCCAGCCCGGCGAGCGCCTCGCCATGTCCTACGGCGAGGACGTGATCCGCGCCGAGGGGGCTCCTGCCGGCTGACGGCCGCGGATCCCTGCCAGGCGCGCTCCCCGTGTCGGGGTGGGTGGTCCGCGACGCCTTGGTCGACTGGTGGTCAGCCCAGCTCGCCGTTGCGAAATGCGATGAGGAACTCGCCGCCGTAGGGATCCGCACCGCTCAGGAGGTTGGCTGCCAGCAGGTACGGCTTCGCGGTGCGGTCCTGCGTGAAGATGCGCCGCGGATCGTTGGCAACGGGGTCGATGATGCCGCTGTCCGCGCCGGCACTCGCCGCGAGGTCGATGAAGACATCGTTGATGAGCTTGCGGAAGGGCAGGCCGAAGCTGACGTTGGATAGCCCGCCCGTGAGGTGCAGCTCCGGCCCGAACGCCGCCCGCAGCGCACGCACGGCGTCGAGGAAGTGGGTGCCCACCTCGGGATCGACCGCGACCGGCAGCACCAGGGCATCAACGAACAGGTCGCTCAAGCCGAGGCGGCGCGCCGTCGCCGCCTCGACGAGATCACGGGAGTTCTGGACCCTCTCGTCGGCGCTCGCCGGCATCTGGCCGAGGCCGCTGGCCGAGAGCACGACCGGGCAACTCTCCCCGGCGGCGAGGTCCAGCACGTCGAGCCGATCCAAGGCCGCGGAATTGAGGAGCGGAGGGCCAGCGTGGCGGCTGTACGCCGCGAGGCCGGCCCGGAGCGCGGCCGAAGACGAAGAATCGAACGCGAGCGGGGTGTCCGTGGCGTCCTCGACCGCCTCGACCAGCCAGCGCATGGCCGCTGCACGACCGTCCGCGTCGGTGGTCAACTCGTCGACATTGATGTCCAGGTAGTGGGCGCCCGCCTCGCTCTGCCGCCGCGCCATCGCGCGGACGTAGCCGCGCCCGAGCTCCGCGGCGCCGCGGTCACCCATCCCGGAAAGGACGGCGGCCTTGACGTGCTTCACCCGCTGCTTCGGGCCCTCGGGGCCGTCCAGCGCGGCGTCGGGTACGGGCAACAGCCGCTCGGCCCCCGACTCGTCGACGAACGGCAGGGCGGGCCGGCCGTCCGGAAGCGCGGCCACGCGCTGCCCGCCCCGCAGGACGACGCGCGTGGCGTGGATGTTCTCGGCGATGACGATGAAGGGGCGGCGGGCGGCGTCGGTCATGTCATCCCTTCGTGATGTGGTCGCGCTGGAGGAAGGTGTTCGCCCAGGCGCTGGTGCGCCGGAGCCGGTTGTCGGCGATGACGGGTGGGCGCTCGAGCATCGTGAGCTCCTCGCCGAACGGCTTCAGGCGCTCGTACGCGCAGACCCAGACGCAGCGGCGCGGGGCCAGCTCGCAGATGCCATCGTGGGAACCGCCGCACGGGCCGTTCCGCTCGCCCTTCGGGCACTGGGACTCCGGGCAGAGGTACGCGACTTCCGGCAGCGAGCAATCGCCGCAGTCCCGGCAGTCGTAGAGCGGCACCTTGACGGCCTGCTCCAGGACGTGTAGGGGCCGTCCAAGGTGGACCTGCTCGAGCTTCCCGTACACGCGGCCCGCAGTCCGGAACGCGGGCGCGCCGGGCGCGAAGACGACCCGGTGCGCGAGCCGGTTCGCCCTGTACCACGGGGAGGCGCGGCGCCGCGCGCGCGCCCGCTCCCGCGCCGTCAGCGACGCGGCATAGGTGGGCTCGAGATCATCCGTTGCCAGGCCCGTCGCAGGGTCCTCTCCGAACATCCGGAAGCCGTGCTTCGGCCCGTAGGCGATCTCCTTCGCGAAGGCCCGCCAATCGTCGGGCGCGAACTGTGCGGCCGTGTCCAGGACACGGGCGATGTCGGCGGCCGACCGGTGTCCGGCCAGGTAGACGCCGCGGAAGCCCAGGCCACGTGCGATCGCCACCTGCTTCGCGGCGAGTTCCAGGAAGAAGGCCCGGCCCTTGTCCGGAGCCGCCGCCTCACGCTCGGCGACAGCGAGCAGCTCGTCGGAGACCACGCAGCCCGGGATTGCGTTGCCATGGAAGAGGCGGGCGACGGTCCGCGAGAGCACGTACACGTTGGCGAGGACCGGCACGCGCAGGTCGGCCCGGCGCATCCAGCGCAGCAGCTCGTCCCACGCGCGCGTGTCGTAGCCCAGCTGGGGGATGATGAAATCGGCACCGGCGCGCACCTTGAGGGCGAGCTTGAGGTATTGCGGGACGACCTCGGCCTCCAGGCGCTTGAACGGGGAGACGGCACAGCCCAGGTAGAACGCCGGCTGCGCAGGCCCGTCTGGCGCCTCGACGTCGCCCCCGCCATCGCGCTCGAGGCCGCGGTAGAGGGCAAGGAGGCCCACCGAGTCCACGTCGAACACCGGGCGCGAGAGGCCTTGGTAGCCCTCCACCGGGAGGTCGCCGGAGACGGCCAGGACATTGCGGACGCCACGCCGCTGCAGCTCCCACGCCAGCGAGGTCAGTCCGTTGCGGCTCCGGTCCCGGCAGGCCACGTGGACAATGACGTCCTGCCCACGCGCCAGGAACTCCTCGGCGACGAGCGCCGGGCTCACCATCGCGTGCCCGCCGGCGTTGTCCGTGACCGAGAGTGCGGCGATCCGAGGGTCGTCGACCAGCTCGTGGGCGGCATCCAGGCCGGCCCGCCCCGCCCGGTCGGCGGTGGCCCCGCGCCACGGGACCAGCTCGGTCACGGTGACGAACTCGTCCGTCGTGGTGAGGCGGTCGCGGAGGCCCGGCTTCGCGGTGGTCACGCGGAGCTCCCCGCTGCGGACATCGGTTCGAACCGGCAGCCGTCGACGAACAACTCGAAGAAGTCCGGCTCCACCTCCAGTTCGACGTGTTCGATCCGGGCAATGCGCTCGGCGATGCGGGCGCGCGCCCGGCGCGACAGGAGCAGAGCCTTCGCCCCCCGCACGGACGCGTTGCCGTGGGGGACGACACGCTCCGGGGGCACCGGCGGCAGGAAGCCGATGGCGATCGCATTCTCGACGTCGAGCGAGGAGGCGAACCCACCGGCGAGATCGAGTCGGACGAGATCGGCGGCATCGAGCCCCAGCGTCCGCAAGAGCACGCGCATGCCGACGGCGTTGGCGGCCTTCGCCTGCGCGAGGTGGCTGGCGTCGGCCCGGGAGAAGGTGATCCCGCGCTCGGGAACGACCGCGACTTCCGAGACCCCGTCGGCGAAGATGCCGTTCGCGTTCATCACGTCGCTCCGACGCAGCTCAGCGAGAAGGTCGATTAACCCCGACCCGCACAGCCCCTCGGGTTCGACGTCGCCGATGGTCCGCACCGCGAAGGCGTCGCCGGTGTAGCGCACGGACTCGATGGCGCCCTCGGAGCCGGCCATTCCATGGCGGATCAGCCCGCCCTCGAATGCGGGTCCGGCCGGGCAGGAGCACGCGAGGATCCGGTGTCCGTCCGTCAGGATTACCTCGGTGTTGGTGCCGATGTCCACCAGCATCCGCGGCACCGGGCCGGTCTCGCTATCCGTCGCCACGAGATCCGCGGCCGCGTCTGCGCCGACGTGGCAGGCGATGAGCGGCGGGCCCCAGATCCGCGCGCGCGGGTGTACCAATAGACCCAGCTCGTGGGCGCGCCGCTCGATAGCGGTCGTGGCCGCCTCGCCGGCCCGCCAGGCCGCCTCGGTCGTCGAGCGGTACGGAGAACGTCCGATGGGCCCGACGTCCAGCCCGAAGGCAAGGTCGCGCATCGTGGTGTTGCCCACGAGGACGACCTCCACGACCTGGTGCCGGTCCACGGTCCACGCGGCGTAGAGGCGCATCAGCTCGTGGTTGAGCGCACGGCGGAGGGCCTTGCGGAGTTCGCCGGGCCGGTCGCCGTCGTAGGTGATGCGCGCCATGACGTCGCTGCCCCCGAAGCGCTGCGGGTTCTCGAACGCGGCCGCCACGAGCGCTTCACCGGAGGCAAGGTCGACGAGCTCCAGCACGACCGTCGTGGTCCCGACGTCGAGTGCCACGCCGAGCAGCCGGCCGGCTGGGAGCCCCAGGTCCTCACCCGGGGTCCCGTCGTCCGCGAGCAGGCGCACGCGCCCATCGATCACGCGAGCGGACGGGTCGACCTCCAGCGGTGGCCCCTCCGGTGGCATGAAGATGCGCAGCCGACGGCGCAGGACCTCGAACTCCACCTCGACATCCACGCGTTCCACAGCGGCCTGGCAGGCAAGCCGATACCCGGGTCGTAGGAACGCCTCCTCGGCGGTGAGGGGCGCCAGAGCGTCGCCTCCGGCCTTCATCTCGACTACGCATTCGTGGCAGCGGCCCGAGCGTCGGCAGGAGGCCGGCACGACCAGCTCGAGCTCGTCGGCGGCATCGAACAACGTTCGTCCCCGGACGAGCGGGACGCGATGCCCCGCATGGACGAGGTCGGAAGCCATTCGTCTAGCATAAGGTCCGTATCGTCGCTCGGATCGCGCGACCCGGGATGGACGTACTCGGTCTCCCGATGCAGCGTCAGCCGAACAGCTCGCCGATCGCCTCGCCGAAGGCCTCCGTGTGGAGGTCAACGTCCGCCTCGGTGGTGGCCGGGCACATGAGCGCCATGTTGTGGAACGGCGTCAGCAGGATGCCGCGGTTCAGGGCGTGGAGGTGGAGGTAGCGCTCCAGCTCGAAGTCGCCGGCCGCCCACTGCTCGGCGCCGGTGCGCGGCGGCGTCGGCCGGAAGTGGTATTCGGCGCGGCAGCCCAGGCGGGTCACGTGCCAGGGCGCCTCGTTCGTGGCGATGACCTCGGCGACGCCGCGCTCCCAGCGCTCGGCCAGCGGGATCATGCGTGCGAAGGCCTCGTCGGTGAGGACCTCGCCGAGCGTGGCCCGCACGGCCGCCAGCGAGAGGGCGTTGCCCGACAGCGTGCCCCCGATGCCGCCCACGTCGGCGTCCTCGAGGGTCGTGCGTGTCGCCACGCGCTCGGCGAGCGCGGCCGTCATGCCGTACGTGCCCACCGGGATTCCGCCACCGATGGCCTTGCCGATCACGAGGATGTCCGGCTCGAGGCCGTGGACCCTCGTGTACCCGCCCGGGCCGTCACAGAAGGTGTGGGTCTCGTCGATGAGCAGCAGGGTGCCCGTTCGGCGCGTCAGCTCGCGCACGGCGTCGAGGTAGCCGGGCTCGGGCAGCACGATGCCCACGTTGGTCAGCGCGGGCTCGATCATCACCACCGCCACGTCGCGCGGGGCGAGGGCGCGCTCGAGGGCCTCCACGTCGTTGAAGGGCACGACCTTCGTGGTCAGCGCGGGATCCACGGCCGGGCCGAGGTTGCCCCGCCGGGCCTCCACCCGGCCCTCCGGCGTCAACCAGGCGAAGCCCTCGTCCACGGTGCCGTGGTAGCAGTGGTCGTGCACGACGACCTTCGGCCGGCCGGTCACCAGCCGCGCCAGGCGCAGCGAGAAGCGGTTCGCGTCGGTGGCGGTGAGCGTGAACTGCCAGAGGGGGAGACCGAAACGGCGGGGCGCGTCCTCGGTTGGCAGCATGTGCGTGATGCCGCGTGAGAGCTGGGCCTCCACCGCGGCGACCGTGGGGGCCGGGGAGTGGCCGGCCATGGCGCCCGTGTCGCCCAGGCAGAAGTCGACGTACGCGTTGCCGTCCACGTCCCGGAAGCTCGCCCCCTGCGCCGACTCCACGAAGACCGGGAACGGCCCCGCCCACTTGGCCATCCAGTTCATGGGCACACCGCCCGGCAGTGAGTGACGCGCGCGCTCATGGAGCGCCCGCGACCGGGGATGCCCGGCGACGAAGCGCCGCTCCTCGCGCGCCATCAGGTCGGGGAGGCGTGAACGGTCCAGGGTTCTCACGGATCTTCAGCTGCTCCTCTTCTCGCTCAGAACGGTGGCCAGGGCACGGCCGGCCAGTCGGGGCTCGGCTGCGGGAAGCGGCCCTCGGCCAGCAGCGTCTCCACCCGCAGCCGCGTGGCGGCGCCCTCGGCCGGGTCGAGGTGCCGGCGCAGCTCATCGCCCAGCCGACCATCGAGTGCCCTGCGAAGACGCGCCAGCGCGGCCAGCTCCGGGGGCTCGAGCGGGGTGCCGCGCCAGCCCCAGAGGATCGTGCGCAGCTTCGGCTCGACCGAGAAGCAGACGCCGTGGTCAACGCCGAGCAGGCGACCGTCCGGCAGGGGCAGCAGGTGGCCCCCCTTGCGATCGGTGTTGTTGACCACCGCGTCGAAGAGGGCGATGCGCCGCAGCCCCGGGTGGCCGGAGCGGAGCGCCTCGACGAGGTCCATCTCCGCGTCCGCCTCGATCCACTGTTGGGCCATCCCGGGACCCAGGGGGCCGTCCTCGCGGAACGCGGTCGGCGGAACCACGTCCCATCCGGCGGCCTCCGAGACGAGGTATGCGGCCACCTCGCGGTGGGCGAGCGTGCCGTCGGGGAAGTCCCACAGCGGCCGCTCCCCGGCGATGGGCTTGTAGACGCAGCGGACCTCGAAGCCGTCGCCCAGCAGCCGCGCCACCCCGACGAAGCTGGCGTTCGTGGCCTCCACGAGCCGGCCGTCGAGGGTCAGCTCGCCCTCTCGCAGCGCCAGGAGGAGCCGCGCCGCCTCAGTGGACGTAGCCATTCCGGCGCGGGCAGAGGGGGCCCTGGGGGTCGAGCAGCTCGCCGCACATCGGGCAGGGCACCCGACCTCCGGCCACGATCCGCGCCGCACGCCGGGCGAACGCGCGCACGGTCGCTGCATCCACGAAGACCCGCAGCAGGTCGGGGCCGTCGGGGTCGTCGTCGTCGACCTCCGGCGCGTCGTCGTCCTCGACGATCGCCCGCGTCTCGATGAGCGCCTTGCCGCGGCTCACGTCCCAGCCGAGGGCGATGGTGCCCACGCGGAACGCCTCCACCAGCGGCTGCCCGAGCGGCGCGTCGTCGTCGCCTGCGGCCTCGTCCGGCGCGGGGTCGGGATCCTCGCGGCCGACCACCTTCAGCAGGTCGGTGAGGCGCTCCGCGAGCAGCGCGACCTGGATCTTCTCGAGGACGACGCTGACCAGCCGGTCGGCCTGGCGCGCCTGCAGGTAGAAGGTGCGCTGTCCGGGCACGCCGACGGCGTCGGCGACGAAGCGGTCGGGCTGCTCGAAGACATGGATGCGGCGGGCCATCGGGCTCTTCATACCACGTCGGCGCCATGGCGGCACGGAGCCCGGCAGCGGATGCCACAATCGCGCTCATGCGACGGATCCTCCTCTGGGCCGCCCGCAACCGCTGGCTGAAGGAGCGTCTGCCGCGCTTCCGCTGGGTCAGGCGGGCCACCAAGCGCTTCATGCCCGGGGAGACGGCGTCCGACGCGCTGACCGCCGCCGTGACGCATCGGGCCTGGGGCATCGACGCCGTCTTCACCCTGCTCGGCGAGAACCTCACCGACCTCTCCGAGGCCCACGCCGTTGCCGAGGCCTACCACGGCCTGCTCGACGAGATCGCGGCCCGCGGGCTCGACGGCGAGATCTCCCTGAAGCTGACCCAGCTCGGGCTCGATCTCGACGCCGAGACGGCCTTCACGCTCTTCGACGCCCTGGCCGCCCATGCCGCCGAGAGGGCCACATGGGCCTGGATCGACATGGAGGGCAGCGCCTACACGGAGCGGACCGTCGCGTTCTACGAGCGCGCCCGAGCGAAGCGGGAGAACGTCGGGCTCTGCCTCCAGGCTTACCTCCACCGGACGCCGGCCGACGTGCAGCGGCTGCTGCCGCTGCGACCCGCCATCCGCCTGGTCAAGGGCGCCTACGACGAGCCGGCATCGATCGCCTACGGGCGCCGGCCCGAGGTGGATGGCGCCTTCGTCGCGCTCTCCGCGCAGCTCCTGGCGGCCGTGCGCGACGGGCGGGCGCGGTACGTGGCCGCGACCCACGACGTCGCGCTCCTCGAGCGGATGGCCCGCTTCGGGACGGCCATCGGCCTCGATCCGGCCCGGATGGAGCTCCAGATGCTCTACGGCATCCGGCTCGACCAGCAGCGCCGCCTCTCCGAGGCCGGCTACGACGTGCGCGCGCTCATCGCCTACGGCTCGGCCTGGTACCCCTGGTACATGCGCCGCCTCGCCGAGCGGCCGGCCAACGTCGTCTTCGCCCTGCGCCAGATGCTGCCGTAGGGCCCGTTCAGCGCTCCAGGATCGCCGGCCGGTCCCGGCCGGCCACGCGGATCACCGGCCAGCGCGGGTCGCCGGTCAGCAGGGCAGGCCCGTCGGGCGTGGTGACCACGGTGTCCTCCACCTTGATCCCGGCCGCGGACGGGTTCCAGGCGAAGGCCTGGGCGAGGTCCACCGGCCCCTCGCCGGCCGCCGTGGCGATGGCGTCGCGCGGCGCATAGCCGCAGGGTCCGCCCTGGTGGTGGCGGCGCCACTCGTCGCGGTCGAAGCCGTTGGCGGCGTAGGCTGCCGCGCCGGCACGGAAGACATCGCCCACCGACCGGCCGGGCCGCAGCGCATCGAGGAAGGCGGCCTCGACCCGCAGCAGGCGCTCGTACCGCTCTGCGCCCTCTGGCTCGATGGGCCCGAACGCGAACAGCCGCGTCAGGTTGGCGATGAGGCCGTCGCGCCGGCCGCAGACGACGAGCATGCCGCGGCGACCGAGCGGCGCGGCCGTGGGGAGCGGATGGCGGTAGCGGCCGAGCCGCGACTCGCCGGCCGCGAGCAGGACCACCGGCACGATGCCGCGCTGGATGAGCCGCGCGGCGAGCTCACCGGCGGCGGTCCACTCGGACATGGCCGGGGTGAGGGCGAGGATCGCGTCGGTCATGGCCGCGGCCGCGTCCGCACCCAGCCGCGCGTAGCGCTCGATCTCCGGGGGCGTGAGACGTTGCCGCGCCCGGACGAGCGCGTCCCGGACGTCCGCCGCGCCCTCGTACGGGACGTCCGTGCCGATGCGCGGCCCGCGCGGCAGCAGGCCCTCGCGGCCCTCGTCCCAGCGCGCGACGCGGAAAGTGCCGGCGAACCCGGTCAGCTCCTCGTCGGCCAGACGCGGCGCCTCGATCTCGTCGGTGGCGATCTCGTCGCCATCCCTGCGCACGACGATGTCGAAGACGCCCAGGTCGCCGCCCTCGACGATCCGGGCCCGGGCGCCGCCGCCGTACCAGGCGATGTTCGCCGGATCGCGCAGCACGACCGCCTCGAGTTCGAGCGCGTCGAGGATGGCCAGGACCCGCCGCCGCTTCTCCGCCCGCTCGTCTTCCACCGGGCCATTATCGCGGGCCCATGCGACCCCCGATGACGCGCCGTTCGGCACTCGCAGTGAGCGACAGCACGCGGGAGGCTAGGGTCCGGAGGTGCGTCATGGCCATCGCCGTCGCGGACGACGTCGCGTCGCTGGCCTGGTCCCCGCTCCTGATCGCCACCGACCGCTGCAAGGGCTGTGAGCTGTGCATCCCGGCCTGCCCTCCGGGAGTCCTCGCCCTCGACACCGGCGTCGTCAACCGTCTCGGCTATCACCCCGTCCGGCTCCTCGACGCGGCCCGCTGCACGAGCTGCGCGCGCTGCGCCAAGGTCTGCCCCGACGCCGTCTTCACCATCTTCGCCGCCCCGAGGGTGGTCGTTTCCCAGGAGGCCGACCAGTGACCCGCCGGGTCCTCATGAATGGCAACGAGGCCATCGCCGAGGCCGCCATCGCCGCCGGCTGCGACGCCTACTTCGGCTACCCCATCACGCCCCAGGCGGAGCTGCTCGAGTGGATGGCCCGGCGGATGCCGGAGCTGGGGCGGGCGTTCGTCCAGGCCGAGAGCGAGCTTGGCGCGATCAGCATGGCCCTGGGGGCCGCCGCCACCGGCGCCCGCGTGCTCGTCTCGAGTTCCAGTCCCGGCATCAGCCTGATGGCCGAGGGCATGAGCTACCTCGCCGGCTCGGAGCTGCCGCTCGTCCTCGTCAACGTCATGCGCGGGGGCCCGGGCCTGGGCAGCATCCAGCCCTCCCAGAGCGACTACTTCCAGGCGACCAAGGGCCACGGCCACGGCGACTACCGGGTGCCGGTCCTGGCCCCCAGCTCCATCGCCGAGGCGATCGAACTGGTCCCGACCGCTTTCGAGATCGCTGAACGCTACCGCACCCCGGTGATGGTCCTCGCCGACGGGATCATGGGCCAGGCCATGGAGCCGGTCGAGCCGCACTTCCGGACGCTCCCGCCGTGTGCACCGGACTGGGCACTGACCGGCGCCCGTGGCCGGCCGCCGCGGGTCGTCCGCTCGCTCCACCTGCGGGCGGAGGACCTGGAGGCCCACAACCGGGACCTCCAGGCGAAGTTCCGGGCGATCGAGGCAGCCGAAACGCGGTGGGCCGAGGAAGGGCTCACGGACGCCGAGGTGGCCATCGTCGCCTACGGGACCGCGGCCCGGGTGGCGCGGACGGCGATGGCCCGCGCCCGCCAGGCGGGCATGTCCGTGGGACTCTTCCGGCCGATCAGCCTCTGGCCGTTCCCCGCGGCCGCCCTCCGGGATCTGGCGCCGCGACTCCGGGCGATCCTCGTCGTCGAGCTGTCGGCGGGCCAGATGGTCGAGGACGTCCGCCTCGCCGTGGAGGGCCGTGCGCCGGTCCTCTTCCACGGGCGGACCGGCGGCATGGTCCCGACCCCCGACGAGGTCGTGGAGGCGCTGCGGCGGGCGTTCCTCGACACCCAGCCGGCCGGCGAGCCGTCGTTCGACCCCGAGACCGACCCGCTCGGGCTGATCTGCGCCATGGGCGGCCGGCGATGACGGCGACCACCGGGCCCCGGGTCGCGACAGCGGCGCCGCGGCTCATCTACCGGCGGCCGGAACTCCTCGCCGAGGACTCCACGCACTACTGCCCCGGCTGCGGCCACGGCGTCGTCCACCGGCTCGTGGCCGAGGTGCTCGGGGAGCTGGGATTGGGGCCGCGCACCATCGCGGTCGCGGGCGTGGGCTGCGCCGTCTTCGCCTACGACTACCTGCGGCTCGACTTCTGCGAGGCGCCTCACGGACGCGCGCCCGCCGTGGCGACCGGGATCCGCCGGGTCCGCCCGGACGCGTTCGTGCTGACCTACCAGGGCGACGGCGACATGGCCGCCATCGGGACGGCGGAGATCGTCCACGCGGCAGCCCGCGGCGAGCTGATCACGGCCATCTTCGTGAACAACGGGGTCTACGGCATGACCGGCGGCCAGATGGCCCCGACCACGCTCCTCGGCCAGAAGACCACCTCCACGCCGGGCGGACGCG
>Ga0209431_10004001_pt1 | contig 11601 bp, 11 predicted proteins | sample RifCSP13_3_FD_184021 | JGI IMG/M metagenome (GOLD analysis project Ga0209431, IMG submission 184021) | Soil microbial communities from Rifle, Colorado - Rifle CSP2_sed 13_3 (SPAdes) (version 2) | ecosystem: Environmental > Terrestrial > Deep subsurface > Rock core/Sediment | place: Rifle...
AGTAATGAGTAATGAGTAATGAGTAATGAGTAATGAGTAATGAGTAATGAGTAATGAGCGGGGTTAGAGCAAGGGTTTTGGGTGTACCAGACATGCCCAAATCCCGCATCCCACTCATCACTCATTACTCATCACTCATCACTAGCTTTCTTCAATAACCTTCCTCAGCTCCCTGTACAGCGGCAATTTCTCATCCGATACAAGGTATTCCGAATCCCTGAGCCAGTGTATACATTCGATACGTTCACTATCCGTGGCATTAACAATTGATTCCTCCAGTACGGTAAATGCTTCCAGGGCGGTGATATAATCTGCATGGATGAATAAATTGGCAAAGACCCGCATGTGCTTGCTGAAATCCAGTCCCGATTGCCAGCAGGCTGCAACAAATGCAGGAAGATATTCACCGAAATCATGGTTTTCAAGTGATTCCACCAGGATGGGTATGGCTTCCTTATTCCTGATCTCTCCCAACAGTTCAATGATCCCGTTTCTGACCCCGGGATCGGTCTTGCTATGAATAAGTTCGATAAGGAACGGAAGCATACTGACAGATCCGGAATTCCTGATTTCATACAGGGTTGAAGTGATCAGTTCAGGCCTGGTGCTTCCAAGTGATTTGATCCACTCTTTTTCGGTGCTGTTATATTTCTCCATAGGTTTCCGATGTATATTATAAGCTTATTCAACAGCGTATTTTAAATATTCTATAAGGAGTATATTGTGTGTTTCCGTTGTGATTTTATATCGGTCATCAATCCGGTGGTTCACCAGCCAGGCAATATTGTTTCCTGATTCCAGCACCCAGGTGTGCTGTTTGTCGGGCAGGGGGACTTTATTGTTTATCAGGTAATCGCTTATTTTTTTAGATCCCTTCAATCCCAAAGGCCGGAATGCATCTCCGGGTTTCCACCGGCGTAATTTCATGGGGTAAATAAGCTTATCTGCATCCAATGACCCGAATCTGCTTTCCGTAGGGATCACAAAATCGCTGCCGGATCTGATGGTTTTAAAGGTAAGATAAACAGGGAAGTTTGTCATTTCAGTTTCCTCTTCGATGTATTGTTCATCCTCAGAAGTATTGGTGTTTTTGGTTATGATAAGGTGTGTGCGGTCGCGTGTAATGCAATGGGTTCGTGTATAAAATCTTTTGCCGGAAGTGGATTCAAAGGACGATAAAATCGGCCTGATATTCAGCGGATCACATCCAAAATCCCGGAGCAGTTCATATAAAAGTGTTTCTGTTGCGGGAAATTTTTTAAGCGCCCCGATATGAATAAGGTATCGGTCCGGTAGTTCAGTCCATACCTCCTTTTTGATTCTTTCCAGCGTGTAATTGAGCAATTGTTCGGCTTGCTGTAACCGGGATATTGTATCCGCTGCATTTTGGAGAAATGACGGATTAAGAGTTTCCAATTCAGGAATCAGGACATGCCTGATCCTGTTCCGGACATATTTTGTTCCGGCATTGGATGAGTCCTCGCGCCAGGCAATATTCCGGATGGTGCAATAGTTGGTTATTTCCTGCCGGGAAGCAAACAACAATGGCCGGATAACATATCCCTGCTGCGGTTTAATACCCGAAAGCCCCCGTATGCCCGTTCCCCGGGCAAAGTTTATCAGCATGGTCTCCACCACATCATTTTTGTTATGACCAACAACAATACGATCAATACCATGTTTTTGCCTGAGTTCTTCAAACCAGGCAAACCTTAATTCGCGGGCTGCCATTTGGATGGATATGCCATTGTTATTGGCATGGGCATTTGTTTCAAAACGATTCACATAGCAGGGAACCTCCATGTGTAAGGCCAGTTCCTCCACAAATTGCTGGTCGCCGTCGGATTCCTTCCCCCTGAGTTGAAAATTGCAGTGCGCAATGGATATTTTTAGCCCGGCTTCCCGGAACAGGTGGGCCATAGCGACTGAATCGATACCCCCGCTAACAGCCAGGAGGAAAGTATTATCGAATGAACAGGCACATGCGGTTCTCAGGTATTTCTCAAATTCCGGTAGCATAATCAATATCAAATTCCTGTTAAAGGAAAGATACTGATTTTTTTGATTTTAAAACATACGTTATTTTCCTGTTGCAATTGCATGGGGTATGAAAATGATCAGGCCTGCAATGAGCGAAATGACAGCAGCAATCAGAACAGCTCCTGCCGCAATGTCCTTGACAAGACGGGCTTTTTCGTTTTTCCCGGGAGATACAAGGTCAACCAGTTTCTCCACGGCAGAATTCAATACCTCAAGGGTCATCACCAATCCAATGCACAGTAGGATCACAAGCCATTCGACTTTTCCAATATTAAAAATAAAACCAAGAATAATTGCGGTAAGTGCTGCGCCCAGGTGGATCCGGATATTGTGCTCATTCATGAGGACGAATTTTATTCCATGGATTGCCGGTTTGAAACTGGCAATACGCGCATGCAGACTGAATTTTTTTCCGTCGTTTTCCATGGCATAGTATTTATAACCTAAGTTAAGTAAGTTTTGACAAAGCATTTAAGGGACGATTTCTTTTTTTCCCTTTACCGGGGAATACCAGTCTATTTTCCTCGAGAAATACATAACCAGGCCAAGAATGATCACGAGTCCGATGTTGCCAAACAACAACGAATAATCCATCAGTTGCAGGATCACATACAGAAAGGCATAAAGAGCAAGGAGTGCGGCTGACACAGTCGCCGTCACCTGCCATTTCAGGTAAAGGGAATGTGCAAAAGAGCCAGTTAGAAATATAATCACAAGGCTACCTGCCAGATAGGCCAGGGCAAACGGAAGGTGTTCGGCAAGAGCGGTAAGCAGTGAGTAAAACAGGCACAACGCAAGACCCACCAGCAAATAATTAACGGGGTGAATACGAATCCTGGTAAATATTTCGGAGAAAAAGAAGATCAGAAAGGTGAGCCCGATGAACATAACGGCATATTTGACCGAACGTTCCGATTTCTGATAGGTATCTACGGGTGTGATCAATTCCACGCCGAATGATGATTCATTTACTTCATACTGGTCATCAATCCATTGTTGCGGAAAATTCCTGTTCAGCTGCAATATATTCCATATTGCGGTAAATCCTGTGCGGGTGATTTCTCTGTCATCCGGCAGGAATGCACCGGTAAAACTGGGTGCATTCCATGATGAGGTAAGCCGGACGGTAGTATTCTTTCCTAGCGGTATAAAATTAAGTGCATGGCTCCCGTTAATATCAATGTCAAATGAAAAGCTCCCGGCTGAGTTGAATGATACAGGTACTTCTCCGTGCACACCCGAACCGGCTATTTTGTTCCCGGGTATACCCGGAATGACCTGCACCAAACTATCTCCCCAATGAAGCATAATATCCTGATTGATTCCGCGCATATCTGGAATGCCTATCTCGATCCTGGCTTTGGCTTCAGCCCTGGCATCCGGGGGAATGCCGGGAACCGGGAGACCAATACCGGTAAAACGGCCCGTAACATGAAGTTTTGCGCGGTAAGTCACTACCCTGTAAATCCCCCTGTATCGAACCTCTGGTTCCACGGTTCCTTCTATTAGCAGTTCTTCGGGTAAAAAACGGGCATGCCAGAGTTTCGTCCTGTAATCCTTTTCACCCGATTTTTCCATCTGCCTGAACGGAATGGTGAGCACCGGTCCGCAGATTGTCTGCTCATTTCCCCACACCGATGTGACCGCTTCGATGGTCTCATCACGTCGTTGTTCCCGTTCCCGTATAAGTCCCATGATCATACCGGCAGGTATGAGCAACAGAAGTGTAAGCATTACTATAATACCCAGTTTAAATCCGACGGAATTAAAAAATCCATGAGTCATTTTTTCAATTGTTTCCATAGCTATTTTGTATTAAAGTACTTTGAATTACAAAGTGAATGGTTAAAAAAATATTAATAAGAGTTGTGGGTTGTGATCTCAACCTCTTATTGTCTTCATTTGTCATTATTTTTTATCAGCATGTTCAAATAATCAAGATGTTCCCTGAAAGCTATCCGTCCTGAATCCGTTACCTGATATCTGGTATTTGGCTTTCGTCTTACGAAACTCTTATTGACTCCGATCAGGTTGTTTTTTTCAAGCATGTTCAGGTGACTGGCAAGGTTGCCATCCGTGGTATCAAGCAGCTCTTTCAGTGTAACAAAATCAACCGATTCATTCACCATCAGTACCGACATGATCCCAAGCCTTATCCGGTTTTCAAACTGTTTATTTAACTTGTTTATAATCTCTTTCACCTTTTCAACTTTCTACTGTTCAACTGTTCCACTTTTCATTATTCACTTTTCGTTTTTCACTTCACAGCTTCATACCTGAAATACATCATTAATCCGTAAAAAATATGCAACACGCCAAATCCGATAGCCCAGAACAGCAGGCCATATCCAACAAGCCATGCCGCCATAAGGCCCAGGATTACTTCGGAAATTCCAAGTACCCTCACTTCATGCAGGGTATATTTGCTGGCATTTATCAGTGCGAGGCCGTAAAACAGCAATGTGGAAGGTGCCATCAAGAAAACCAGGTGGTGATACAACAAGATCAGGCAGAAGATGCCACCGGTTGCCAGGGGTACAAATAAGCTGATCACCATTCTGCGGGCAGTGCTGTCCCAAACTTTCAATCCCTTTCTCCTTGCTTTCCGGGTAGTGAAATAAATACCTGAAAAGAGGGCAAGCGACAAAACGATCAACGCATCGAGGGCAATAAACAGCCAGGAGTCACTGAACTTATGATAGGACATTTCGGTGAAATACCTGTTGATATCAAAATAACGCTGATCAAAATCCAGATAGAAGAATGCGATCCCTGCCCCGGCAATTGCAAAAATGCCTGCTGCAACCCCGGATAAACCGCTAAGCGACATAAACCGTGATGAGCGCTCCATCAGGTTGCGAATCTCATTGAGTTGCTGAATGGGTTCTTTGATGTTTTCCATAAGAAAGTACTTTGAGATACAAAGTAAAATATAAATAATTAGATTGCCAAGTATTTTCAAATAATTTCCGTATACTGCACAGGTATTTAATGCACTAATTTCTGAAGTATGAAAAAAATTGCAGTTGTTATAATGATTATGGCATGGCCGCTGCTTTTATCGGCACAGGAAAAGAATGCCATCGCCAACAAGCTGAAAAGTGTTACGGTTCATGAGCAGAAATACGAAAAGGGAGAGGCCGGGAAAGTCCTTGTAGAATCAGTTACCAAATATGATCAGGCTGGTAATGTGATTGAAGAAATTGAATATAAGCAGGGCAAAGTGGATAAACACATGACCTATCAGTACGATGCGGATAACAACAAAATACTGGAGACCGAACTTGATGCGGCGGGAAAGAAAATTAAGGTCACGACCTATAAATACACCAACAAGCTGCGAACTGAAAAAATGGTATATGACGGAAACAATCAGTTGATTTCCAAGAAGACATATAAGTACGGAACCTATTAGAATGGGTTGGTTGTTATTATTGATTTCGCCCTTCAGGGCTAAATCAAATTCTCTGAAACCCTGAAACCCTGAAACTTATTCCTTTTTCTTCACCTCCGTCTGTGTTATCTTCCCTGTTTTCTTATTTTTCAGTATCAGTTTTACCCGGCCATCGGGCATGGTTTCTTCCTTCACCAGAAGGTGATCGGCGTCATAATCGCGGATGGCGTTGATGGGGGGAGTTTTTTCCCGGCCACGCCATATATCAAGCTTTACCGGTTCCCATTTTTTTGATTTGGCTGACCGGTAGCAGGCGTCCATGATCTCATTCACAATATAACCATCGTAGAAGGTTTCCCTGGCTTCGCCTTTGGTCTCATATGCCCTGAACATATCCGTGAACATATCGGTATATCCGAGTTCAACTACTTCGTCACCCACCGGGAAGAGCCACCCGGTAGCAGATTCGGCTTTTTCTGCCACATAGCCGCTTTTACCGCCGGCGGAAAACATTTCAAAACCCGTACGAAGGAAATTATTCACCCAGATGGTACCCTCGGTTCCCATAACTTCATCCCGCAAATCCATTCCGCCACGGAATGACCAGCTCACCTCGAACTGACCGATGGCACCATTCTCGTACTTCACCCACCCGAGGGCATTGTCCTCAGCTTCAATGGGCTTAACAAGCGTATCAGCCCAGCAGATCACTTCTACCGGTTTTATGTCTTTTCCGATATAATTCCGGGCGATCTCAATGCAGTGACACCCCATATCCAGCAACACACCTCCGCCCGAAATATCCTTGTTCCAGAACCAGTCGCTGTGCGGTCCGGGATGTGTTTCGCGGGAACGGGCCCACGTTACCTGCCCAATAGCGCCTGCCCGAACCGATTGAATGGCCTTCAGCGTTTTTGGTGTATATACCAGGTCTTCCATGTAGCCGTGCATCACGCCGGCCTTTTCCACCGCTTCGAGCATTTGTTTGGCCTCATGTGCATTGCATCCGAGCGGTTTGGTGCAAAATACCGCTTTCTTAGCATCAGCAGCCATTTGAACCGCTTCGAAGTGCAGGTTGTTGGGTAATCCGATCACTACCACATCCACTTCGGGATCATTTACTGCCTCTTTCATGGAGGTGGTCCATCCGGGTATTCCGTGTTTCTTTGCAAAGGCTTTCCCCCGTGCTTCATCCCTTGAATAAATAATGTGCACACGGTCACGGCTACGCTGTCCGTGCAAAGAAAATGTATAAAAATCGCCGATAAATCCGGCTCCTAGCATCGCTACTTTTGCCATGTCTTTCTGTATAAAAAATTATTTATAATATAGTTTTTATTAATTTTAAAGGATAAACTAAAATACATTTTTCCGATGAAACGCATAGCATACCTGAGTGTTTTTTTAATGGTCTCGTTTTTTCTGACTGCCCAATCCTACGAACCTACCTGGGAATCAATCGATAAACGGCCGGTTCCGGCTTGGTTTACCGATGCCAAATTTGGAATATTCATTCATTGGGGAATATACTCGGTGCCTTCCTGGGCCCCTGCCAATGAACCTATCGGGATTTATGCCAAATATGCAGAATGGTATTGGTACAGGAGTACCCAAAACACAGGTCCGGAACACAGGTTATTTAAAGCTTTTCATGACAGTCTTTACGGTCCGGGATTTCAATACCAGGATTTTGCCGGCCAGTTCAAGGCTGAATTGTTTGAACCCCAAAAATGGGCTGATGTTTTTGCAGGGTCCGGCGCCAAATATGTGGTGCTGACCTCCAAACATCATGAAGGCTTCTGCTTGTGGCCCAGTGAACAAAGCTGGAACTGGAATTCGGTCGACATTGGTCCGCATCGCGACCTGGCCGGAGACCTGACCCGTGCTGTAAAAGACAGAGGATTGCATATGGGATTTTATTTTTCACTGTATGAATGGTTTAATCCTTTGTATAAGAACAATATAGAAAAATACGTTGATAATCATATGATCCCCCAGATGAAAGACCTGGTGACCCGCTATGAACCCGATTTACTTTATACCGACGGTGAATGGGACCATCCGAGCGAAACCTGGAAAAGCACCCAGTTTCTTGCCTGGTTATACAATGAATCTTCCGTGAAGGACAGGGTAGTGGTGAACGACCGTTGGGGTAAAGAAACACGTTCCCGTCATGGCGGATATTATACTACAGAATATGATCTGGTCCATGATCAGAAGGGAATTGGTGAGGCAGCCTCACATCCCTGGGAGGAATGCCGCGGGATCGGCACCTCCTTCGGATACAACCGTATTGAGGATCTGAATAACTATATGACCTCAAAAGCATTGGTCGACCTGTTGATTGAAAAGGTAGCCACGGGCGGAAACCTTCTCCTCGATATCGGTCCCACGGCAGATGGCCGTATCCCGGTGATCATGCAGCAAAGGCTGCTTGATATGGGCGACTGGCTGAAGGTAAACGGTGAATCCATTTATGGAACCCGGGTGTGGTCAAAACAACCCAAACAGGCTATGCCGGGGATTTATTTTACCACAAAAGGCAATGACCTTTTTGTGATCTGCACGACGTGGCCCCAGAAAACAATTACAATCCCCGGTATTAAATCATCGGGAAGTGTACAACTCCTGGGGTCAGCACTAAAGGTCACTGCCAGGGCGAATGGAAACCTGAGTATTCAGCCTCCCGCTGTCAATCCCGGTAACATGCCCTGCCAGCATGCCTGGGTCTTTAAGGTAAAGGATTTCATGGATTAACCCGGGTAAAAGTAATTTCACGGAGTTTCGATAACCCGCGGGGATGTTTAATCGTAAACAGTATATTTACCGCGGCTTTGTAAAGCCGTAACTATTAATTTAAGTCCCTGTAACTTATGATGATGCGGATATTCTTAACTTGTGGACTTCTCCTGGTTCTTATCGGAAAGGTAATTGGACAAAGTTCTCCCGTTGACCACTGGGAATCGGTTGTGTATGCAACAGATACCTGGCGTTATTATGTGGGGCTCACATCCGGACCTGCTTCAGGCTGGCATGAAAAAGATTTCGATGATGCTTCCTGGCCGGAGGGGCCGGGCGGTTTCGGTTATGACGACAATGATGATCAGACAGTATTTACCATGACTCCCCATCCGACCTCCGTTTACATAAGGACCGGTTTTACCATAGCAGACACAGCTGAGATTGCCCTGGCAGTTTTACACATGGATTTTGACGATGGGTTCGTGGCCTGGATCAACGGCGTGGAAGTGGCGCGTTCAAACCTTGGCTCTACCGGTGATTTCCCGGCTTATAACACGGCTGCAATCGATCACGAAGCATTGATGCACCAGGGGCTGAATCCGCCATCATTTCTTATTTCAAAACAAATGCTGGTAGATTGTCTGCTGAATGGTGATAATATACTGGCAATTCAGGTTAACAATTCCAGCAGTACATCAAGCGATATGAGCTGCCTACCGTACCTTTCTGTTGGCCTGAAAACTTCCGGGATTTCTTACCGGCCTTTGCCATCGTGGTTTACTGAACCTTACACCGGGTTTAACGGATCGCATTTACCGCTGGTGATCGTTCAAAACCTTACAGGTTCAATACAATCCGATGTTAAGGTCATGATGGATCTTGGCATTATCGACAACGGACCCGGGAACATGAATTACCTGACAGATTCCATGAATAATTATAATGGCAAGGCAGGTATTGAATACCGGGGATCTTCTTCCATGATGTTTCCCAAGAAAAATTATGGGATTGAATTATGGACCCATGAGGGTACCGATACCGCTTTTTCATTACTGGGAATGCCGGTTGAAGGCGACTGGGTGCTGCACGGACCCTATTCCGATAAATCACTGATGCGTAATTTTCTGGCATACCATTTATTCAATGCCATGGGGTATTATGCTCCCCGAACCCGGTTGTGCGAATTTTTCCTGGCGGGTCAGTACCAGGGGGTATACGTGCTGATGGAAAAAATTAAGCGCGATAAGAACAGGGTTGATGTTGCCAAACTTCTGCCCACCGATGTGGAAGGTGACCAGCTTACCGGAGGATATATCGTAAAGATCGACAGATCGGCAACCGATTACACCGATGGCTGGTTTTCTCCATACCCGGGAACCGGATCAGGCGGCGGGGGTCCTTTCTTCGCGTATCATTATCCCAAACGCACGGAAATTGTGCCCAAACAGCGGGATTATATCAGCAACAGGATCACCACATTTGAATGGTCACTCAAGGAACCCAATTACCGCGATCCCTATGCAGGATACCGTGCTTATATTGATGTTCCTTCGTTCATTAACTATTTCATACTGGTGGAGCTGAGTAAAAACACCGACGGGTACAGGTTGAGCACTTTCCTGCACAAAGACAGGGATAGCAAGGACAGGTTGATCCATATGGGACCGGTATGGGATTATGATCTTGCTTTCGGGAATGCCGATTATCTCGATGCATTCAATACCGCCGGATGGAATTACACGGTGGTCGCCGACGGCTGGGGAACTCCTTTCTGGTGGTCAAAGTTCCTGAACGACCCTTATTTTGCAAATTTACTCAATTGCTACTGGCACTCATTGCGGCAGGGAGTTTTGTCGGATGAATCACTCACCAGCCTTATCGACAGCATTGCTGGTGAAATTGGACCGGCCATCGACCGCAACTTTAACCAGTGGCCTATCCATAGTCAGTATGTATGGCCGAATCCGTATGTGGGCAGTACCTATGAACAGGATTTAAGCTATATGAAGAACTGGATCCTGAACAGGGCCACCTGGATTGATAACAATATACCGGGAGCCTATTGTACTACAGGTATTGATGATCCGGACGGCTCCATATCACTTTCACTCCGTGTTTATCCCAATCCGGCAATAGGTGAGATCACCATTGAAATTCAAAATCCAGGAAATAGGAATTCCAGGGTGGAGATTTTTAATTTTACAGGTCAGTTGGTTTTTAGCAGGGAAATAGATAATGAACCTATTTTTACCGAAAGGATCCGGCTTCAACCCGGGGCCTATGTGGTAAAAGCAAGCAGCGGAAACTGGTCACGAGTTGATAAGATCATCATACAATAGCCTGGGATCATTTCAGCAGAATTTTCACTATCCTGGTTTCATAAGGCTGCATCTGCAACGTTGTATCGTCGGTTTTAGCCGGAGGAGGATCCTGCTTAATTCTTAAGGAATCCGGACGGACAATTTGATTGAAAGTACGGGTATTCATCTTCACTAATGTCTCATAGGACACGATCCCGCTTAGTTCTACTTCCTGTGTAAGGTGAGACATATTGGCAAGGAATAACAGGCCGTATTCATCCGATAGTATGGCAAAGCCATCCGCGGCAAGCGGCATGTTGCTCTCCGTGTGTAAGACCCTGGAATCCGCAAGGCTCAGCAGCATCCTGAAAACATGGAAAACCGGGAAAAACATGCCCTGTTTTGCCTGAAAATGCCCGGGCCATTGTGATCCGTGGTCTCCCATCATAATACCACGCTCGCCAACAGTCTCATAATAGCTTACTGATTCAGCACCCGATTCCAGCAGGTTTTTAAGGCTTCCGACTGTCCATGCTGCTCCGGCCAGCGATAATTGCCGGACGTCAACCTGTGGTGGCATTGCCTTGCTCAGGGCCGGCTCTTCAAAATTGCTTATATTGGCATTGAACCTGCGCTGCAATGTCACAGGCGAAATATGAACCGGCCGGTGCCCTTCGAATTGCCGCGCAGTTTCCACGGCAAATTTTTGAGCCGCTGCATTCTCAAAGAGGCTCTTGTCATCGCCTGCATGTTCCTGGGGATGCATGGCAAAACTAATGAAATCAACAGTATCCGGATCAGGCCGGTCACGGTTCAGTTGTGCAAAATTGCAGTTAGTTCCCGCTCCCAGCGGAATGCCGGGGTATAACTTCCGGATGAGGGGTGCAACGGTTTCAAGTAAATCACCGGGTGTGGTTTTCTCGTGTTGCGACAGCAGCAATATGGACTTGATTTTCATTGGATCCTTCCGGTATCTCTGTAAAAACAACTGCATTTCGAATTCCGGTTCTTTCCCGAACAACAGGCAGAGTTCAACAGGAAGATCCAGTAACGAAGATTCCAGCATAACCTGGTCGAATTGCTTTTCAAAGCCAGGGCTGAATAAATGGAGTTCTGCCCTGAGGT
>Ga0209431_10004005_pt1 | contig 11592 bp, 10 predicted proteins | sample RifCSP13_3_FD_184021 | JGI IMG/M metagenome (GOLD analysis project Ga0209431, IMG submission 184021) | Soil microbial communities from Rifle, Colorado - Rifle CSP2_sed 13_3 (SPAdes) (version 2) | ecosystem: Environmental > Terrestrial > Deep subsurface > Rock core/Sediment | place: Rifle...
ACGAGAACCCCCGCTGAGCGCAGGCCCGGGGGCGGCGGATCCGAAACGGCGACCGGGGAAAGCGCACCCCGAAGTTGTCCGAAGAAGCGGTCCGTCACCTCGTCGCCTCCGTTCCGGGGATTTCCTGCGAATTGGGATTCCCGGGACCGCCCGCCGGTTTCCCGCCGACCGGCGGCGCCCCTCATTTCCCTTCGGGATCGATCACGGCGAGGAGCTGTCCCTCCTCGACCCGGTCGTTCCCCTTGACGCACAGCTCCCGGATCACGCCCGCGACAGGGGACTTCACGGCGTTCTCGGTCTTCATCACCTCGATGTTCATGACCTCTTCCCCCTTGCGGACCCGGTCCCCCTCCTTCAGCACCCGGTCCTTCGTGCCGATCCTCCACACCGTGCCGGTGACGGTCGCGCCGATCTCTCCCTTGCTCGAAGCGGACGCCTTCCGGACCGCCTTGCGCGCCGCCGCCGCCTCCGGAAGTTCGACGGGGAAGACGTGCATGATGTTGTCCACGGACAGCACCACGTGCTTCACCCCGCCCACCCCCTCGCCGATGGAGACCAGCCGGATCTCGTGGGGCTTGCCGGCGATCGGGATCGCCACCTGGTCTCCGGGCTTCCGCAGCCCGTTGAGCCAGACGTTGGTGGGAAGCACCGTGGTGTCGCCGAACCGCTTCCGGAACTTGAGGAAATCGACCGCCGCCTTCGGGTGCATCAGGTACAGGACGAACTCCTCCGGCGTGGCGGGATGACCCAGCTCCTCCTCCATCGCCGCGCGCGCCTTTTCGAGGTCCTCGTCCGCCAGCCGGGACAGCGGGGACGATTCGACCCGCTCGGCCTTCACTTTCGCCGCCCACTCCTCGCCGAAGACGCTCCGGCAGACCCACTCCTTCGGCCATCCGAAGGGGAGCGGCCCGTACTTCCCCAGCAGGAGGTTCTTCAGGTCGTCCGTCGCCCCCGCATAGAGCCGCAGGAGGAGGTTCTCGTCGGCCTGGGACAACGCCTCGAGACGCTCCCCCCCCTCGAAGAACCGGTCGAGGACGCTGAACAGCCGCTTGATGTTCTGCTCCCCGCCCTCCTTGTGGAACCGCTGGAGGATCCCGGCCCACGTCGTCCAGGTGATCTGCGATCCGGGCGTCACGTCGAAGTACTTGATGATCCGGTTCCCGTACGACATCCCCTTGAGAATGTGGGGCATGAGGTCGAGGAACCCGCCCTTCTCCGCCTGCTCGAAGGAGGAAGGGAATGCGCCGCCCGGCATCCGGTGGACGGTGACGTCGCTGGAGAACCCCTTGAATTGCGACTCGAACCGCTCGTAGTTCCGGATGAAGCCCCGGATCGCGTCGGACGCCTCGTCCGCGCGCTGGAGGTCGAGGCGCACCTCGTACCCCAACTCCCGAAGGTACCGGACCAGGGGACGCACCGGCGGGTGGCCGTAGAACCGGGAGAAGGCGTCGTCGGTCACGTCGAAAAGCTTCGCGCCCGCCTCGGCGGCCGCCGCGATGGCGGGGATCACCAACCCGTCCGTGGAGTGCCGGTGGTACTGGATGATCAACCCGGGGTACTTCTGGAGGAAGACGTCGACCAACCGCCGGATCCGCGCCGGGGAGCCCACCCCCGCCATGTCCTTGACGCACAGGATGATGTCCTTCGTCCCTCCGCAGAGGGAGACGATCTCCTTCAGCACCCGGAGGTAGTAGGCGTCGGAGCACTCGGGGGACTCGGTGAAGGAGATGGCGGGGGAGAAGATCTTCCCTCCCCGCAAGACCTCCTCGGCCACCGGCGCCATGTTGGGGACGTAGTTCAGGAAGTCGAAGCATCTCCACACGTCGATCGTGGGGAGGAACGATTCGACCGCCAGCCGCACGACGTTCCGGGAGTACATCCGGTACCCCCAGACATTCGTGGCGCGGATGAGCGTCTGGGTGAGGACGTTCGGCATCAGCGTGGAGAAGAGGTGCGCCTCCTCGAAGGGGTGGATCATGTTGTTCATCAGGTTCTGGTGCAGGCGCGCCCCGCCGTGGACCTCGACGGAGAAGTACCCCGAAGCGTCGTAGATCGGCATCAGGCGGGAGAGGTCGTGGAGGGTGAACCGGTTCTTGAAGTCGCTCTGGCCGGTGTCGCGCGGGCCCGTGCTCGTGAGCCAGATCGCCTTGCTGTCCCGGACCGCTTTGAGGACCTTCCGGCACCCCTTTTTTTTCAGGCTTCCGAGCATCGCGCCCTCGCCCCGTCCGTTAGCCGCTGTGGATGTTGCGGCCGAGGCCGGAGACCTGGGCGACGAAGCGGGACACCTTGTAAATCTCCTCCTCGGCTTCCGTGTACTCGGTGAGCCCGGCGATGTTCTCCTCGATGAACCCGGTGTGGATCTTGCCGGACACGAAATCCGGATGGTCCATGATCCGCCGCAGCAGGGGGATCGTCGTGCGGACGCCCCAGATCTCGTATTCCCGAAGGGCGCGCCGCATCCGCTGGATCGCCGTCTCACGGTCCTTCCCCACCGAGCAGATCTTCGCCAGCAGCGAGTCGTAGAACGGCGGGACGTCCCACCCCTGGTAGATCCCCGACTCGGTGCGGATGAAGGGGCCGCTGATCTGGCGCAGGAAGGTGACCCGCCCGAAGGAGGGGGAGAAATTGCTCTTGGGGTCCTCCGCGTTGATGCGGCACTGGATCGCGTGGCCGCGCAGCAGCACGTCCTCCTGCCGCAGCGTCAGGCGGTCGCCGGCGGCGATCTTGTACATCTTCCGGATGATGTCGAAGCCGCTGATCATCTCGGTGACCGTGTGCTCCACCTGGATCCGCGTGTTCACCTCGAGGGCGTAGAACTTCCCGTCCCGGTCCACGAGGAACTCGAGCGTTCCCGCCGTCTCGTAGCCGATCTCCTTCATCGCCTTGACGACCACCGCCCCCATCCTCGCCCGGACCTCCGGCGTCAGCAGCGAGCTGGGGGCCTCCTCCACCAGTTTCTGGTGACGCCGCTGGATGGAGCATTCCCGCTCGCCGAGGTGGATGACGTTGCCGTACCGGTCGGCGAGGAACTGGAACTCGATGTGGCGGCCCCCCTCGATGAACTTCTCGACGAAGACGGTCCCCTTCCCGAACGCCTTCTCCGCGACGGAGCGCGCCGACGCGAGGCTTTCCTCCACCTCGTAGGGAGAGGAGACCTTCTGCATCCCCTTTCCGCCGCCGCCGGCGGACGCCTTGATGAGGAGAGGCCATCCCACCCGGTCGCCGAACCGGATCACCTTCTCCGCCTCGTCCGCATCCTCGAGGGCGGGGGTCACCGGGACGCCGGAAGCCGCGAGCGCCTTGCGCGCCGTGATCTTGTCGCCCAGGATCCGCATCACGCGGGCGGACGGGCCGATGAAGACCAACCCCTCCCGGTCCACGGCGTCCGCGAAATCCGGGTTCTCGGCCAGGAATCCGTACCCGGGGAAGATCGCGTCGCAGCCGGAATCCTTCGCCGCGCGCAGGACCGCGTCGATGTCGAGGTAGCTCAACGAGGCGGGGGAAGGCCCGAGGCGGACCGCCTCGTCGGCGAGCTTCACGTGCAGGGAGAGGGCGTCGCAGTCGGAATACCCCACCGCCACGGGGATCCCCAGCTCCCGCGCGGGCCGGATGGCCCGGCATGCGATCTCTCCCCGATTGGCGATGAAGATTTTCCGGAAGTACCCCATGCGGCGGGACCTATTCGATGTCCTTGCCGGTGAGGATTTTCAGCGCCTCGCGGTACTTCAACGCGGTCTTCTCGACCACGTCCGCGGGAAGGCGCGGCCCCGGCGCCGTCTTGTTCCACGGAAGCGTCAGCAGGTAGTCGCGCACGAACTGCTTGTCGAAGCTCTTCTGCGGGCCGCCGGGCTTCCACTCGCCGGCGGGCCAGAACCGCGAGGAGTCGGGGGTGAGCGCCTCGTCGATGAGGATCAACCGCCCGTCCGCCGTCCCCAGCTCGAACTTCGTGTCGGCGATGATGATCCCCTTCCCGAGGGCATAGGCGGCGGCCTTGTTGTACAAGCCGAGGACGATGGAGCGCACCTTCTCCGCCGTCTCCATTCCCACAAGCTGCGCCATCCGCTCGAAGGAGATGTTCTCGTCGTGCCTTCCCTTCTCCTCCTTCGTGGCGGGCGTGAAGACCGGTTCCGGCAGCCGGTCCGACTCGCGCAGCCCGCCGGGCAGCGGGATGCCGCACACCTCGCCCTTCTCCTGGTACTCCGCCCAGCCGGAGCCGGACAGGTACCCCCGGACGACGCACTCCACCGGGAACGGCTTCGCCTTCCGGCAAAGCATCGACCTGCCGCGCAGCGTCTCCGCGTGCGCGCGGGCCGCCGGCGGGAAGGCGTCGACGTCGATGGAGATCATGTGGTTGGGAACGATGTCCGAGAGCAGCTGGAACCAGAACGCGGAGATCTGGTTGAGGACCTTCCCTTTCCCGGGGATCCCGTCGGGCATCACCACGTCGAACGCGGAGAGCCGGTCGGAGGCCACCAGGAGCAGTTTTCCGTCCACCTCGTAGATGTCCCGGACCTTCCCGCGGCCCAGCAGCTTCAAACCGGAAAGAGTCGTCTCGACCACCGTGGTCTGGCTCACGTTGCGAACCTCCGATAGGGCGTGGTTGAATTTGTTACTATACCACCAGAAACGCACCGGGAACCCCGGGCTTTCCGCCCGTTGGCTACGTTGCAGCCGATCCGCGCCCGTCATTCTATGCACAATCGCAAAAACTATCTTTCTCTAATGGAATCCCCTGCTCTCCGGACACCCATCATTTGGAGCCGCGGCATCGCTTGCAGAAGAAGGGTGGTAGGTGGAGCACGAGTCGGTCTGCTCGAAAACCGACGTCGCAATGACGCTTTCCGCTCAAAAATTTAAATATGTCCTCGAGTCGAGAGAATCCAGGTGATCCGGGGAATCGAAAAGTTGTTTTCAGAATGCGGGTAAGGGGAAGTCACCCTCCAGACACCTGCTCCACTACGACTTCGATATTGCTTACCACACCGTTGGTAATCACATTATAGATTTTGGTATTTGTGAAAAGAAGGCGCCCGCCCCCCAGGATGCGCGCCTGCACGGCATATGAATGCGTAGGGTCGATGTTTGCGGGCCTGTAAACAATCTCGAAAGGTATCGGGACTTGCCGGCCCCCGATCTCGATTTCCTGCAGACCGATGGTGAGCCCAGGAGCGCCTTGGCGCGAGATGTCGACTAAATCCACGCAGACCAAGGCATCCGCGGGCAGAATCATCCGCACCCGGTAGGACACCGTCCCCGTCACCCGGGCAACCCCCTGCTGCGATTCGGTGGCCGTTGTATGCGTTTGGTACGAGGCGCAACCGGCCGCCACCGTCACGAGCAGGACGAGAACCCCATGGATCGCCCTCCTCATTTTCATCTCAAACATCCGTTCCTTCGATCGAATCATATTCACCCCCGCCGAAGCGGCAGGCCACCGGAGATTCACTTTGGAAGATTCATCTTCGACAAGGCCGCTTCCAGGTTCCTCTTGGCGACGATATTGTTCGGTTGGAGTTCCAACAGTTGCCGGAATTGCTCGGAATATTTACAGGGTACGGATAGTAAATGGACAGAGACGCGGGCCACACCGTCTTGACGAGATAAGCAACGTACGATATTGATGCATTCATGACCCGCACGGCGACAGGCAAATCCGCCACCGCGGCCACCGCCTCTCCCTTTCTCTACGCGATAATAGTGACGATGGAGGAAGCCGCCGCCATTCCCAAGAGGGGAACCTTTTCCATCACGAGTCGTTTCCACGTCTCCGACCTGCCATTGCCCGCATCCCCTGGACCCGGCTGGAATCGCTGCAACGGCCAGTAATCGAGGATCAGGAGGACGAAGAGAAGCGTCACCAGCATCGGCTTGCTCAGCAAGCCAAGGGCAAAACACGCGACGACGACGAAATATCTTCCAATACCGGGCGACCTCGCATAGCGCCAGTAAGCCCACATCGTCGCCATCCAGAAAAAAGTACTCAGGACATCCTTTCTTTCCGCAACCCGCACCACGGATTCCACGTGGGGCGGATGCACCGCGAAGAGCGCGGCGACGACCCAGGAACGGGGCACATTGCCTGTCATCCGGAACAGGACCCAGAACAGCGCGAGCGAACATAGGCCATGGAGAAGCAGGTTGACCAGGTGGGGACCCCCAGGCCACAACCCGAACATTTCGACATCCACCATGTGGTAAATCCATGTCACAGGATGCCAATTGGCCATGTGCATCGTCGTGAAGACCCACGCAATCCCCTCTTTCGTAAGACCTGCTTTCACGTTCGGATTATCGAGGACGTACCCGGTATCGCCAAAGGAGGTGAAGGGATGGCTCCGGACCTGGCCGAAGACCAGAAAAACCATGATTACCAAGGCGATACACCCAAGCGTTTGCGGGGATACGAAACGTGTTTTTCCCATGGTTATGAAGTACCGGTATTTCTATTTTTGAAAGATGGAATCTTCCCTGACTCCCGATTTCTGCAGGCGATATTTCATGGCCGTGGCCAGGACCCCGAATCCATACGTGACGCTTCTTGAAAAATTAATGGAGGAAGCATCCTCGAAATATCTCGTCGGACAACTGATCTCGCCAATCTGGAACCCGAAATAAACGGCCTGAACGAGCATCTCGTTGTCAAAGACAAAATCGTCCGAGTTCCGCTCGAGGGGGATCGCCTCGAGTACTTTCCTTCCGAAGGCGCGGAATCCCGTGTGGTATTCGGACACCTTGACCCCCAGTAGAATGTTCTCGACCAGGGTCAGGAACCGGTTCGCCACGTATTTGTAGATCGGCATCCCTCCCTTGAGGGTTCCCCCCGTGAGGATCCGCGACCCCAGGACCACGTCGTAATGCCCCGATGCGACCATCGAGGCCATCGCGGTAACCAGTTTCGGGGAGTATTGATAGTCGGGGTGGATCATGACGACGATATCCGCACCGAGCCGGAGGGCTTCCTTGTAGCAGGTTTTCTGATTGGCCCCATATCCCCTGTTTTCAGTGTGAACGAGGATATTGATTCCGAGGGTATGGGCAACCTCTACGGTGTTGTCCCTGGAGGCATCGTCGACCAGGATCACCTCGTCGACGTATTCATGGGGCAATTCCCCGAACGTCTGCCGGAGCGTCTTCTCCGCGTTATACGCCGGCATGACGACTACCAGTTTCTTCCCCTGGATCATCGGGAAAGATCTCCAGATTTTATCGCATGGATCTCGATCGTCCCTCCATTATTCAACAAATACGACTCGGCAAGTGAAAGGATCAGCGCCAAAGGAGCAAAAACGGGCAAGAGAATAAAGGTCCAAAACAACCCCCAACCCGTTCCACCGGGAAGTTGTTTCCTTCTCAAGGCACCCATTTTCAAGGAATCGTAGAACAGGTTTTTCCGGATCCCCGCCCGGTTCAGCAAGGTTTGGAGCCAGCCGAATATGTTGTACTCCCAATCGAATCTCCTCACATTTAGAATCGAAAAAGAATGTTTTTCAAGAAGGTTCGTCAACCCCTGCTCGGAAAAATGGTGCAGATGGTACGGTGGATCCAGGTGAAACCAGTCCCGGTTTCCGAAGGCGGCCTGCAAACTCAAGATGTTCGGCACCGAGACAACCAGCAACCCGTCCTTCCTCAAGGTTCTTGCGCATTCACGAATGGTTTCGACAGGCTCGTACACATGTTCGAGGACGTGATTCATCGTGATGACATCGAACTCCTCGTCCGGCAGCGCGCTCCTCATCCTCGTTTCCTCTATAACATCGATCCCATAAGTAAATGATGCGTTTTCGGCTGCTTCCTGTCCAAATTCAACCCCCGTTACGGTCCAACCGTGCGTCCTCATGATGTCGAGGAAGAGTCCGCGACCACACCCGATATCCAGGATCTTCCCCTTGCCGACGAATTTTTCAATTCTTTTCATTCTTTGGAGCCGCCAGAAGTAGATCACCTTTTCTATCGGTCCGTGAAAGCGCTTCCCTGTTTCGGAACGGTAACCTTCCTTCGAATACAATTTCACCAGGTCTGCGGGGGGAATGACCGGCGTGGTCTTGCCGACCATGCATTTGTCGCAATAATATATATCGTGTTGTCTACCAACAGCCTTCGCGTTTATTATGATGACGTTCAGTACCCTGTTTCCGCAGATCGTGCAGGTCCACTTCATGTCGTTATTACCATGAACCGTTGTATATTTAATCCCTCACGGGCACTAACCATTCCATTTTCATGAATGATTCGTATACTATACCATCTCCGGTCGGGGAGTCTTTCAGCTCACGACCGGACATTTATCGGGAAACAATACATGTAGATATGACAACCCGTGCCGGTGTTCCCCCTCACAGGAAGGATCCGCTTCATACTTCACTGCTGATCCTCGCGGCAGCCACCCTGCTCGTATACTCAGTCACTCTATTCAATAAGTTTGTTCTGGATGACGAGGTCATTATCGTCAACAACCCTCAAACGTTGAGTTTGCGCAATATCCCCCAAGTCGTTCTTGCGCCCGACATCATCAAGCCATATTACCGCCCGCTCAACCGTGCCACCTACCTGCTCGATTACCGGATCGCCGGCATGAACCCCGCCTGGTACCACGGCGTCAATGTCCTTATCCATCTGGGAAACGTTATTCTTCTTTACCTGGTCTGTATCCGGCTGCTGCCCGACAAAGCGGCGGCTCTGGTCGCAGCGCTGATCTTCGCCGTTCACCCGGCCAACAGCGAGGCGGTGAATTTCATCTCGGCCAGGAACACCCTCCTGGCGCTTTTCTTCAGCCTTGCGTCCTTCCTCGCTTTTTTGGAAGCTCGAGGAAGAGGGAAACGTCCGCCGCTTCTCTCCGCGCTTCTCTTCTTCTGCGGACTGCTCAGCAAGGAGACCGCCTTCATGCTGGTCGGGGTGATCGCCCTCTGCACATTCGTGCCTTTGCAGGGGGGAGAAAGGCGAATGCGATTGCCGGAAGGGATCTTCTTCCTGCTCCCTTATCTGGTCTCAACGGTGCTGTATTTTATGATGCGCTATTACTCTCTTCAGGAAATCGTGGGGACCGCCCTTCCGACCGATGGCGTATTCAGCCGACTGGCCCGGAACTATCACGTAATCCCGCAGTACATCGTGTTGCTTGTGTTTCCGGTGGACCTGACGGTGTTTCATAAAGTCCCCCAGGGAGGGTTGTTAAACCCTCCCTGGTTCCTCCCGGCATGGCTTTCGCTGCTGGCAGCGGTCGTGCTGGTCGTTCGCAGTTGCAACCGGGTTGCTCTGTTCGGCTTGACCTGGATGGTCCTCAATTACGCTCCTATCTCGAATATCGTGCCGATTCCGAGCGACCTGATCACGGAACGTTACCTTTACATGCCTGCCGTCGGATTCTTTATCGTCCTCGGAGTACTCTTTTCATGGATTCACACCCAAGGGAGAAGCAAACAGGCGCTGTGGGGAATCACCGCGGTCGTCGTAACGGCATGTGCCGTCTTGACGATCCAACGCAACCTGGACTGGAAGAACGATCTGGCGCTGTTCTCGAGCGGGACAAGAAATGACCCGATGTCCCCGGCAGCCCATTTCAACCTCGGCACGGCCTACCGGGAGAACGGCGACCTTCCATCCGCCAGCCGGGAATGGGAAAAGACACTTGCGATCGATCCGAATTATGCGGACGCCCTGACCCAAATGGGGACAATGGCAGCAGTGCATGGTGATCTTCATACGGCTGAAAAGTATTACCTTGCCGCATTGAACGCCCCCCAAGGGGTGTCCGATCCCGGCAAATCGATGGCGCATTACAACCTGGGAAAGATCTACGAAAAACGGCACCAACCGCAGCTAGCGTTGCAACAATTCCGGCGGTTCCTTGAAACGGTCCCACTCCCCTATATGGGATACAAAGAGGAAGTAGAGCAACGGATCGCGGGTTTAGTAGCATCCTCCCCCAAGGAACCAGCCAGATGACACCCGATCAATGCAGATCCGAAAACGCAACTACCACAAGGAAATTTTCATGAACGTAAAATCCTGGACTTGCATAGTCCTTGTTTCAGTAACGCTTGGAATCTATTACCAGACAAGCGATCATGATTTCATAGACTACGATGATCCTTCATACATTATTAATAACCAAAATGTTAACACGGGATTAAATATTAACAACATTACTTGGGCGTTCACTTCCATTCATTCCTCAAACTGGCATCCCGTCACTTAGCTGTCGCATATGCTTGATATAGAATTCTTCGGTCTTGATCCAAAGGGGCACCACATTGTTAATGTAATATTCCATCTGATAAACACCTCGCTATTATATTTCCTGTTATTTGGAACTACCAAGTCACATTGGAAAAGTTCTTTTGTTGCGGCGTTGTTCGCTCTTCACCCACTCCATGTGGAGTCTGTTGCTTGGATTGCAGAGCGGAAAGATGTTTTATGTGCCTTTTTCTTCTTTATTACGCTAAATCTATATCATATATACGTCAGTCACCGAAGTAATAGCAAATACATATTGGCATTAATCGCTTTTTCTATAGGACTAATGTCAAAGCCAATGATAGTAACACTACCTTTCATTCTATTATTGTTAGATTATTGGCCACTACAAAGGATATCATTCTCAAACAACAACCAACACGTATCTACAATAACAGAAAATAAAAATAATAATAAAATTCTAATTAAAATAATCATGGAAAAACTACCTTTCTTTGCCCTTTCCGTCATATCTTGCATAATCACATTTTATGCTCAATTCAGAGGAGGAGCGGTAGCAAAAACAAAATTAGTGCCAATAAGTTTCCGGATTTTTAACTCACTGGTCGCTTACGTAAATTACATATTTAAAATGATCTTGCCGATTAATTTATCCGTAATCTATCCATTACCCGAAACAATAACAATTTTACATGGGCTAGCAACGGGTTTGCTCCTGGCTGTTATTTCCACAATATCTATTCGAATGGGGCGGCGTCATCCATATCTTATTGTCGGATGGCTCTGGTATATAGGGATGCTGGTTCCTGTGATTGGCCTGGTACAAGTAGGAAAACAATCCATGGCGGACCGATACACCTATTTGCCACTCACTGGGCTATTCATAATAGTGACATGGGGTATTCCATCAATTGTACCAACGGGGCGTCACAGAAACAAGATTTTTCCCATTATGTCTTTGCTAATTCTATTGATGTATTCACTATTTGTGTTCGCTACTCTAAAACTGAGCCACTTTTCGCCGTTTGATACTCGAAAATTGAGCCACCCCGGTTTATCTCCCCGTATGGTGCTGGAGGACGTAACGTCTTTCGGCCTGGGGGGAAGAAAGGGATGCTCGACATGGTGGACGTGGAATACATTCGCAAACTCAAACTTGTGCAGCACTGGTCGATCCGACAGATCGCCAGTCCCCTCCGTGTCAACATGCATGAGACACTCGACTGTATGAAGTTTACTGAGCAGGGCGAGAGAGGATTGTAAGATGAATTCGATTGGTTCCGCAGTGGTTCTGGAAGATCGTTCCCGGGGGGTCGAGGTCGTGGCGAAGGCGACGCGGCGGCGGTATACGGCGGAGTACAAGTTCAAGATCCTGCGGGAAGCGGACGCCTGTCGGGA
>Ga0209431_10004013_pt1 | contig 11586 bp, 11 predicted proteins | sample RifCSP13_3_FD_184021 | JGI IMG/M metagenome (GOLD analysis project Ga0209431, IMG submission 184021) | Soil microbial communities from Rifle, Colorado - Rifle CSP2_sed 13_3 (SPAdes) (version 2) | ecosystem: Environmental > Terrestrial > Deep subsurface > Rock core/Sediment | place: Rifle...
TGGCAGCGTCGAACTGGAAGGAGATTTTTTGATTTCTGAGGGCGACGTTCCCGTAATTCACCACTCGGACTTTGAAGCTGTAAATTTTATCGGTTTCCTTATCTTCATAAAATACCTTGATTTTGTTTCTGATATCCGGCTTTATCTCGATTAAGGAGGTCTTGGAAAGCAGCTGATATCCCAATCTGGCTCTCTTCTCAAAGTGGTTGGTAATAAGAAAAGTGGCCGCGATGGAAATAACCGCGATTATGAAGGGAATTATTAATTTTTCAGCCAGCTTCGCCATCTATGTTTTATCCGGTTGGTTGGGGAGCTACTCTTGGTCCCCTCTTTGGCTCTGTCATTCTGATCCGCCTTAGGCGGAGAAGAATCTCGCCTTTTAAACTATGAGGTCCTTCACTTCGTTTACCCTGAGCACAGTCGAAGGGTTCAGGATGACTAAATTTTTTTCGTGCTTTTCTTCCTCTTCGTGTCTTCGTGTTACTTCTTTCCAGCCTTCATCGGGGAATAAGTACAATCGAGCAAAGCTGAAAATCCCTGTCCCGTATCCGACAAAATCCTGAATTTCACTTTTTTCCCTTCTTTATACCACATCAATTTTAATTTGAAAGGGGTTCCGTCTGGCATGGCCATTTCATTTACCAACACCAAGGTATCTCCTACAAAATTTCCTTCATAATTTGAAATCTCCCCCCAATTAGTATACCACCACAGCTCATACCTTTTCTCCATCATATCATAACCCAAAACCCCATGCCCTTTATAATTCCCCATCGGGCCATTATCCTCATGCTCCATAATCAGAAACATCGAGTCCAAACCCCAGTGGTTGTGAATCTGCCCTTTACCCGGACCTCCTTCACCCATGGGATTTTTATGCGTCATCAAATCCACGTCAAACTTGCCTGCCAGGAAATAAAGCTTGGCTAACTCCGGATTAAATTTCGGTTTCTGCATCTTCTCCGGCTCCGACTTTTGCTCCTGTGCCGGAGCTAAGTTAAGAGTCACAAGCAACCACAGCGTCGTCAACATCCAGCAGAGTTTCTTCATAAATTATCCTCCTTTTACCTAGAGTTTTATTTCGTTTCTTCCGCCGATTTTTTCACATCTGTATCTATCTCGCCCCTCTTCAAGCGCTTGGCAATTCGCTCTGATAGCGGCTTATACCCTTCTCCAAAGTCCGCCATCACTCGCAAGACCACTTTTTCACCTTGTTTGTGCCACAAAAATTTCAATTTCATAATTTTTTCCGGGGTCTGCATTTCTCCTTCCAAAACCAGAGTATCCCTGACAAACTCTCCCCGGTAATCTGAAGCCTCACCCCAGTTATTAAACCACCACATCCGATATTTCTTTTCCAGCTTATCGTAAGTCAGATAGCTGTGCCCTCTATGCCTTCCGGCCGGTCCAATTTCATCTACATTCAAAAGCAAAAAAGTGGAGTCCAGTCCCCATTGACTTATCAGGGTCCCTTTACCCGGACCTGGCTTTGACAAGGGGCTATCATGGATGGTAATATCTGAAGCAAAATTTCCCACCAAAAAGGATAACTCCCTCAGCTCCGAAGTAAATTTAGGTTTCGGCGGCATCTCCGGCTCGGATTTTTTTTCATCGGCTAAAAGCAGATTAACTGGCAGAAAAACCAAACCCAATATCAACAAAAGTTGTTTTTTCATATCTTCTTTTTTCTTCTCTTTTTTTTGTTTTCGTGCTTCTTTTTCTTCGTGCTCTCGTGATTCTAACTCTTCTCCAGCGCCGCATTCAATTTTTCTAATTTTTCTTTCCAATATTTCTTCATCTTCTCCGCTTGGCTCATATCGCCCAATTTGGCATGCTGCACCACCACCTGTGATTTAGAGCTTCCTTTAGCATAAAAGTTGACCTCCAGCCGGGTTTTCTTGTCATTCCAGGCGGCCCGGATGGATTTATTGGGGGTGACTTTGCTGACCACCATCCCTTTTTCTTTCAGCCACGAATTCCGAACTTTTTCATCCATCCAAGACTTATATAACGAGGTAAGGGGAACCGGAATGACTTTACTGACCGAAATTTCATACCCTCCCGATCTTTCATATTTCTGCCTCAAGCCCTTGGCCTGTTCATAATTGACCGCAATCATCTGAGCCCACCAGCCGTCCAATTTCTGCTTGTCATATAAACTTGATAAATAGGTGGCGATTTCAGTATGATTCATCTTTTTGGCATTGGCTTTATCCAATACTGCAAACCACCCCTGCCAGTTTTTGCCGGTTTTGGCTTTAACCGCCTCATCCCCGATTTTGGGGTTGGGGGATTTGGATTTATTGGGCATAATTATCCTCTCAATTTAGTCCTAAATTTAAGAAATTAATTTAAAAAAAACAACCTTTTCTGGAAATTTGTTTTTCTGTTCTCAAATTATTCTTTCAAAAAATATCCTCCCCTTTGAGGGGAGGGCAAGGGAGGGGTCAGTTTCGTCTATTTTGTTCTTCGTGTTTTCGTGATTCCAATATTATCTGCTTAATCCGCTAAATCTGCTGTGAATCTTCTATCTTCGTGCCTTTCGTCTTTTCGTGCTTTCGTGATTCAGCGTTTTCCGTGTTCAAACATCCAGATTCTTCACGTACTTGGCATTCTCTTCGATAAATTTCCGGCGGGGTTCGACCTGCTCACCCATCAGAATGGAGAAAATATGGTCTGCTTCCGCCGCATCTTCTAAAGTCACCTGCAGTAAAGTCCGTGTCTCCGGGTCCATAGTAGTTCTCCATAACTGCTCCGGGTTCATCTCTCCCAACCCTTTGTAGCGCTGGATATTGACTCCATCCCCGCCCATCTGCTTCAGGGCCTGCTCTTTTTCATCATCAGAATAGACATACTTTTCGGTGCTCCCTTTTTTGACTCTATATAAAGGCGGCTGGGCGATATAAATCATCCCCTGTTCAAACAGCTCTTTCATATAGCGGTACATGAAGGTCAGAATCAAAGTCCGAATATGGGAACCGTCTACATCCGCATCTGTCATAATAATGACTTTATGATAACGGGCATTCTCCAAGTTGAAATCTTCTTTGATTCCGGTTCCCAGAGCGGTAATCATGGTCCGAATCTCTTCATTGGATAAAACTTTGTCGATTCTGGCTTTTTCTACGTTTAAAATTTTTCCCTTGACCGGTAAAATCGCCTGAAATCTTCGGTCCCGCCCCTGTTTGGCTGAACCGCCGGCTGAATCTCCCTCTACTATGAAGATTTCACATAATTTAGGGTCGTCTAAAGAACAGTCAGCCAATTTTCCCGGTAAGGAAGCGGAATCTAGGGCCGATTTTCTTCTGGTTAACTCTTTGGCTTTGCGGGCCGCTTCTCTAGAGCGGGCGGCTAAAACAGTTTTTTCGGCAATCCTTCTGGCAATCCCGGGATTTTCCTCAAAATAGTCGATTAAATTCTCCCCGGTGATCTGCTCCACAATCCCTTTGACTTCCGAATTTCCCAATTTGGTTTTGGTCTGTCCTTCGAACTGGGGGTCCGGGACTTTGATCGAAATTACCGCGGTCAATCCTTCTCTGGTATCTTCCCCCTGTAAAGAAAGCCCTTCCCCATTTTTAATTAGTCCGGTTTTCTGAATATAGTTATTGATGGTGCGGGTTAAAGCGGTCTTGAACCCCACCAAATGGGTTCCGCCTTCGATGGTGTTGATGTTGTTGACATAGGAGAAGATATTTTCCACATAGGTGTCGTTGTACTGTAAAGCCATCTCTACATCCACTTTCTCTTTTTCCTTGTGGAAATAGATGGCTTTGGGATATAAGGGTTCTTTTCCTTCGTTGAGATATTTGACAAATTCGGCCAGCCCCCCTTCATATTTAAAATTATGGGACTTTTTGCTTCTCTCGTCTAAAATGGAAATCTCTAAACCCTTGTTTAAGAAAGCCAATTCTCTTAAGCGGGCCGAAACTACATCAAAATTGAAATCTATCTTAGGGAAGATTTCTTGGTCTGGTTTAAAATCGGTTTTGGTTCCGGTCTTATTGGTCTTTCCAGTCTCTTTAACTTCTCCTTTGGCATTCCCTTTTTCATATTTTTGATAATAAACTTTCCCATCCCGATACACTTCCACTTCGCACCATTCCGAAAGGGCGTTGACTACCGAGACTCCTACTCCGTGCAGACCTCCGGAAACTTTATAGGTCTGGTGGTCAAATTTTCCCCCGGCATGCAGCATGGTCATGACCACTTCCAAAGCCGACTTTTTCTGGGTAGGGTGCATATCCACCGGGATTCCCCGGCCGTTATCTTCCACGGTGACAGAATTATCCGGGTGGATGGTGACCGAAATCTTGGTGCAATATCCGGCTAAGGCCTCATCTACCGAGTTATCTACCACTTCATAAACCAAATGGTGTAATCCCCGGGTCGAAGTATCCCCGATATACATCGAGGGACGTCTTCTGACCGCCTCCAGCCCTTTTAAGACCTGAATGGTGGCGGCATCATAATGATGCCCCTTTAAGGTTGCCGGACCGGCTTGTAAGATATCTTTTTTCTCTTTGGCCATCTCTAAATCCATTTACCCCTCCTTAAGTTTTCAAATTTAATCTACAATTAGTCTAACCCAAACTTCTTTTTCGGGTAAGCCAAGGCACAATACCTCGACCTTCTAAAATTAGAAGGGGTTAATTTTAGAAAAGTTTGCTACTTTTATTTTTACTCCACTACTTCAACTGCCGAACTTAATTCTTTCGAAATTTTTTCGTGCCTTTCCCTTGCCCTGAGCAAAGTCGAAGGGTGTCTTCGTGATTCTAAGCTCTCTCAATTCACAAATATAATATCTTTTATAACCTCTGCCTCTACGGATTTATTCAATTTCTCCTTAATCTCTTTCTGCATAAAGACCAGCTCATTTTTCCAGACCGAATTCTCCACCCTCACAAACAACTTCTGCCCTTCAATTCTGACCGGCTTAGAGTTTTCGGCCACCTTGGGGCCGACTATTTTAGGCCAGTTAGCCAGGGCTTGGAACTCCTTTATCTTACGCTCCCAGCCCCTCTTTTTCAAGAGGTTTCCCAGGACTGAACTTAAGCTTTCCGGAGCTTTTGTGTATCCCATAAATTACTAGATATTATAATAGTATTACGTCAAATTAGCAAGCTTTTTTTAATCTTTTTGTAATATTTAACCTATTGTAGAACAATGGATTAGAAAATATATTAACTTTCTAAAACCTGATTTTCTCTGATATGAAATTTCTTCCCTTTGAGCGCCTTACCTCCCAGCTCCTTCTCTTTGGAGGTAGCGATAAAAACCTGCCCCTTTTTCTCCAAAAGACCGGATAAATATTCAGTCCTTTTCTCGTCTAAATCCGCAAAGACCTCATCTAGAAGCAGTATGGGTGTTTGTTCTCTCAATTCAGCCAGATAATCCATAGCCGCCAGCTTCAAGGCCAGCATAGCGGTTCGGGCTTGCCCCTGGGAACCGAACTCTCTTAAGTCGTAGTTATTGATTTTCAACTCAATATCGTCCCGGTGCGGGCCGATTAAGGTAACTCCCCAGCTTTTTTCCCGGTTTTCCGCCTCCTCAAATGCCAGAAGATAGTTTTGCTCTATTTCTTCCGGTCTTCTTACAAAAAAGGTGGGCTTGTATTCTAACTTTAATTTTTCCTTAGTCAACATATATCTATTATTGACCATATGTTGACTATTGTTGACCATCCCGGCGGAAATTTCTTGATAATATTTTTGGGCTTGGGGGAAAATCTGCTCTAAGAAATTTTTCCTTCTTTTGATTATCTCTGTGCCTAACTGGACCAACTGCACTTTAAATCCAGACTGTCCCTCCCAGTTGCTTTCTTTCTTTTCGCGGTAATCTTTCAAAAATTTATTTCTCTGCTCCAAGACTTTCTGATAATCCAAAAGTGTGTCCAAATAAACCGGATGGGCAAAGGATAAATTCAGATCTAAAAATCTTCTTCTTCTGGCCGGCGCTCCTAAAATTAAACCGATGTCATCCCAGGAAATGGATACGGCTTGAAAATAGCCGTATAAGTCGGTCAGCTTCTTGTGTGGTGAATCGTTGATTTTTAAATTTTTGGTGCCATCTAAACCTAGTGCAATTTCTACTTTGGTGGGCTGGGGGCAGAAACCTTCACCGATGACTCTTAAATAATTTTCAGAGGTCTTGATTAGATTGGCCTCTTCGGAAGCCCGAAGTGGTCTGGCAGTGCTTAAAAAAAAATAGCTTCCAAAAGATTGGTCTTGCCGGAGCCGTTTTCCCCCAAAATTAAATTTATCCTTGGGTCAAATTTTACTTTGAGGTGGGAATAGTTTCTGAAATTAAAAAGCTCTAGGGTTTCTAAATGCATTCTTTCTTTATTCCCCCTCTCCTCTGAGGAGAGGGCAGGGGTGAGGTCAGATTTATTCAGACAATCTCCAAAATTTTAAACTCTAAGTTTTCTTCTGCGCCGGTTGACTAGAACCATGAAAAATCCCAGAAATAAAAATATACAGAAGCCCACCAAAATTACATTTCCCAAAAGAATTCCCAGGGGCACCCCGATTCCCACCACCAGCCCCACAAGAATTCCGCCCAACACCACTGCCACTGTCGTCAGCACAGCTCCGATAGCCCAACCCAAAAATTTTCCCACAGCCAAAGCCAGCAGGAACAACACCAAAAGAAACCCGAAGAATAGTTTAAAAATTTTCGATATCATTGACATTCGCTTTAACTCATTTTATCCATTCGCTTGCCCTGAGCGTAGTCGAAGGGTGTCTTCGTGATTCAGATTTAATCCGCCAACCTCAAAGGCATAATCAGACAGAAATACTCCTCATTTTCCTTTTTTTCTCTGGGGAAAATCATTCCAGCCGAGACCGGAGTATTCAAAGAAAAGGTCACTTTGTCTCCGTCCATCTGCTTTAAGATATCTAAAACATAATTGGCATTAAACCCCATCTCCATTTCCTCTCCGTCGTAATCACAGGGAATGGTCTCCCGGGCTTCTCCGCCTAAATCAGTGTTAGCCGCCGAAAGCTCCATTTTATCTTTTTTCACCGCAAATTTAATCTGGTGGGTGAAATTATTGGATAAAATTGAGACTCGTCTGGTCGTAGATGCCAAAAGCTCTTTTTCCACGATTAATTTTTTATCATTATCCTTGGGGATAACCGCCTCATAATTGGGATATGGTCCCTCTATCAAGCGGGAAGATATGACCGAATCTTCCAGATTAAAAATCAGATGATTGTCTCCGAAAATCACCCCCACATCTTTATCTTCATCCCCGATCAGTTTAACCAACAAATTCAAAGCCTTGGGAGGAACGATGACCGAGCCGGAAAGCCCGTGAAATTTTTTGTTTTTCATACTAACTTTGGCCAAACGGTGCCCGTCGGTGGCCACCATCAGCATCGATTCATTCTCCGCTTTCCACAGCGCTCCGTTTAAAGCCGGCCGGGTTTCATCCCCGGAAATAGCAAACACGGTTTTTCTGACCATCCGCACCAAATCCTGAGAGGAAACTTTATTTTGCCGGGCGGTATTTACTTCCGGCAGTTTGGGAAACTCGGCTGCCGGGATACCGCCGATTTTGTAGCTTCCGTTTTCCAATTTAATTTCCAATCTGTTGTCGGTGGCCGTGAAAGTTATCTCCCCCTCCGGAGCTTCCCGGATGATATCCACAAAAGTTTTTCCCGGAATCGTAATGGCCCCTTTCTTGCTGACAGCCACCGGCAGATACGACATCATGGACATATCCAGATCCGTGGCGGCAATTTTTAACTGGGAGCCGGGGCCTTTGGTCTCTTTCCCTTCTGTGGTTTCCAGCAAAATATTGGATAAAATCGGCAAGGTGGAGCGGGTGGGCAGAACATTCAAAATATCCAGCAAGCTTTCTAAAATTTTACTTCTCTGGGCGACAAATTTCATAGCTCCTCCATTTTGGTTACGCCATCCCCTAGGAAGATAGCGTCAATTTATTATTTTTCTTTTTCATCTTCTTTAAATAATATAAAACCTAATAATAATACTAATACTGTGAATTTGTGGAAAAATATAATAAACTCTTGTCCAATAACAAAGTAAAATGTTGATAATTTGTCAAAATGTTTTTCATAAGTTCTGGATAAAAACAGGGTATTTTTGTTGACAACTTTTCCACGTTATGTCCACCCGGTTTAATCATTATTTCCGTGCTTCAAAACTCGCTAATATAATGAATTTATAATTTTATCTATTCTATTTTTTAAAGCCGGTTCCTTTTTCAGACCTTCTTCCACCAATTTGCAGGCATGAATCACGGTAGAGTGGTCCCGCCCTCCGAATTTCTCGCCGATGGTTTTCAGAGAATACTGGGTCAGCTTATGGGCCAGATACATCCCCACCTGCCTGGCGAAAGCGAGCTCTTTGGTTTTGCTCTTGGATTTCAACTCGGCTTCGCTCAAATTGAAAAACAAAGCCACTTTCTTCATTATGAGCTCTATGGAAACCTCTTTATTCCCATTGCCTAAGGATGCCCTGTGGGTTCCATTTTTTAAAACCTCTTCGGCTAAATTCAATGTGATAGATTTACTGGAAATGGAAGCGTAAGCCAGAAGCCGGATCAAAGCCCCTTCCAACTCCCTGATATTAGCGGTAAAGGTTTGAGCTATAAATTGGGCCACCTCAAAGGGTAGCACCACTTTTTCAGATGCCAGCTTTTTATTTATAATTGCTATGCGGGTCTCCAAATCCGGGGGTTGAATGTCTGTCACCAATCCCCACTGAAAACGGGAGAGCAATCTTTCTTCCAAGCCGCTGATTTCATGGGGGGCCCGGTCGCTGGTCAAAACAATCTGCTTGCCGGCCTGGTATAAAGCGTTAAAGGTATGAAAGAACTGCACTTGGGTGGATTCTTTGCCGGCAAAAAACTGGATGTCATCTACCAATAGTAAATCCACATTGCGATAATGCTCGGTAAATTTCTGCATGGTGGAGGTCCCGATGGCATAAATAAAGTCGTTGGTGAATTTTTCGCTGGTCACATAGTAAATTTTGGAAGTTTGGGCCAATTCTCCTACATAATGCCCGATGGCTTGAATCAGATGGGTTTTCCCCAATCCCACTCCTCCATAAATATACAAAGGATTGTATTTAGTCTTGCCGGGCGCTTCCGCCACCGCCAAAGCCGCAGCCCGGGCAAACTGGCTATTTTCCCCCACCACAAAAGATTCGAAGGTATAGCGGGAGTTGAAGTTAGGGATAGCTCTGTTCGACCCATTAGCTTGATTTATGGTTTGAGGTTTCTCCGGAACAGCAATTTCCTGAACCTCAACTAATTCCGGGGACATCCCCCCCTCACCCAGTTCTTTGAAAAGAGAAAAAGTAATTTCTAGTTCAGAACCAACGGTTTCCCTCGTTACCTCTTTTATCAACTGTAAATAATGCTCCTCCAACCATTCTGCCACAAACCCATTGGGGACAGCCACTTTTAGGGTATTGCTATCCGCCGGAACCCCTCTGGTGGGCCTGAACCAGGTATAAAAAGACTCCTTTTTGATTTTGGTCTGGATTATCTCAAGGCAGTTTTGCCAGAGAGCTTCATTTTCTTGAGGCATGGGCTAATAACAACTTATCCACAGATGTGGATAAGTTTTGAATTCAGACGATTTTTTTGGTTTTAGTTGGGAAATTTTAAAGGTTCCAACCTCAAAGCACCCTTAAAATTTAGATTTCGTATCGGTCGGGTTTAATTTTCCAATTTTTATTTTTTATCGTAATTGATTAAAAAACTTCCCCAAAAATTCATTTATGGTCAAAGCCTTGACCATTTAGTTCTAAAATATTTGTCAAATGGCTTTTGTCAAGAAATAAAAAAAGATTACTTCAAAAAAAATTTTTGAGCAGTCATTTGAACTGCTTAGCGAAATTTTATTTATGAGAAATTTCAAAAATGTTTTGCTGAAAACTTTTTTTGCCGGCCGGCCCAAAACCGCTTCCGCAACAAACAGCCAGATGCCAACTTAAAGAACGGCCAAGTAAAAAAGCTGTGGCGGCGTGAATTTTCCTCCGGGGATTTCTGATTTTAGGCGGTATTGGGAAAAATTGCAACGTTTTTTGCGGATACAGAAAAAACTTTTACATTTCAAAGCTTAACTCTTTTTGCTTGACTATGGCTGCCAAGTTTGTTTAATTTGAAATTTCAACTCATAAAACCCAAGGAGCTATATGAAAAGAACTTATCAACCGCACAACCGCCGGAGAATCAAAGACCACGGCTTCCGCAAGCGGATGAAAGCCAAAGGGGGCAGAAAAGTTTTGAGGAAGAGAAGGCAAAAGGGAAGACACCGCTTAACCGTAACGGTTCCAAAATTCTAGAAGATATTATGCCGGTACTCTCCGACACCGTCTTTTTTGAGAACCATCATAAATGAAAGATGAAAGCTTACCCAAAACATTAATTCTAAAATCAAAAAAGGAATTTGAGGAGATTTTTGAAAAGGGTAGCAGAAAATCTAGTGGCAACCTGACTATATATTGTTATGCCTCTGGCCAACCGGCAATTAAATTTGGATTTCTGACAGATAAAAGGATTAAAAAGAGCGTATCCAGAAACAAACTTAAAAGATGGCTAAGAGAAATAGTCCGAAAAAACAAGGAAAAGTTTTCCTCCGGACAGAAAACTATTTTTTTTGCCAAAAAAGAAGCGTTGGACAAAACATATTGGGACCTGTATGCTGACTTTGAAAAACTATTCAACATTAGATAACCGTAGTCGGGGATTCTTTCCCCGACTTAATTTATTTAAGTTGCCAAGCAATCAGCTTATATTTCTAATCAAGATTTACCAGAACACCCTTGCCCTAATTTTCCCTCGTTCCTGCCGCTTTTACCCTTCCTGCTCCGAATATGGCATACTGGCTTTGAAAAAATTCGGGACCGTGAAAGGTTCCTGGTTGACAATTAAAAGAATTGGCAAATGTCATCCCTTTCATCCGGGCGGTTATGACCCAGTCTGACGGAGTCGTGCTGAACCAGGGTCACCCTGAGGTATCTGAACCGGTTAAAAATCTAACCTCTAGCAAATAATTATGGATCGAAAAACCATCTTTGCTTTCCTATTAATCGCTTTAGTCATAATCTTTTATCCGGTCTATATGCAGAAATTGACCGGGAATAAAAAATCTCCAGTCCAAAAGCCGGCTGAAACGCAAAAAGAAACCCCGATTACTCCAACACAAGCACCTCTGCCGGCACCGGAACTTTTGAAAGAAAAGCCGACTGCGGCTATAACTGCTTTAGATACTATTGGAGCAGAAAAGATAATCGTAGTAGAAACCCCTCTTTATTCTGCCAAATTCTCCTCAAAAGGAGGAAGCTTAATCTATTTGCATCTTAAAAAATACAAGGATTATAAAGACCGCTTTGTCAAACTGACAGGTGAAGGGGAAATTGACACTTTAAAATATTTATCGATAATCTTTCCTGATTCCGGATTCAGTTTGAAGAAGTTTAATTTCAGCTCTGCTTCGCCGGCTAAAATTATTCTGGAAAAAAAGGACCAGACCGAGAAACTAATTTTCTCCAAAAAACTGAAAACCGGCCTGGAAATCATCAAAGAGTTTACTTTTTATGCTGATA
>Ga0209431_10004014_pt1 | contig 11586 bp, 11 predicted proteins | sample RifCSP13_3_FD_184021 | JGI IMG/M metagenome (GOLD analysis project Ga0209431, IMG submission 184021) | Soil microbial communities from Rifle, Colorado - Rifle CSP2_sed 13_3 (SPAdes) (version 2) | ecosystem: Environmental > Terrestrial > Deep subsurface > Rock core/Sediment | place: Rifle...
GGAGTTATTTCCACATATTTTTTCATTAATTCCGTATCTGATTGATTCATATTAATATATACCAAATATTTTAAAATTTATTTTTCCTCATCTTAGACAAATCCAGCTGGAATTGTTGTGATTCATCATAAAATTTTTTTAGGTCAGAATTAAATTCCGCTAATTTAAAGTAAAAGTCTGTTATGGCTTTTTTCGTTTTCTTTGGTGCTTCTTTGGATTCCTTTACAGCCTTTTTTGTTAATTTTGGCTTTGATGGTTCTTTTAAAAATTTATATTCCTTTCCAATTTCATCGCCCAATTTCTTTTTAACGAAAACACATTGTTTTGATTCACAGGTTGGACATGTTCCCTTTACAGAATATCTGTTTCCCACAACCAACACACCCAAGATTTTAGTTATCTTTTTTCCCTTACATTTGACACAATACGCAGAAACGGGTGGCATTATATAAGGAGGAATTCTCTAAAGCATTTATAAAATTCCTACCCTTAACACATTGTTGATTAACACATATAAAATTCTTACCCTTTAACACATTGTTGATTAACACATAATATTTTAGCCATTTCTCTTATATTTCCCATTTTTACATGTGTGGTATAAATATCAAACAAATCTTGAATTTTTTATTCTTCTATTTGTTAACTTTGATTCAACCATTGTTTCATCTCAAACTATTCTCGTAATATCTTTGTACACATTCATTAATAATGTATTTGTATTGAGATCTGGAGTTATTTCCACATATTTTTTCATTAATTCCGTATCTGATTGATTCATATTAATATATACCAAATATTTTAAAATTTATTTTTCCTATACAACTCATATAAATCCCTCTGTGTTATTTGTAATGATTCACAGACCTGATTTAGTTTGGAATTTAATTCCACTAATTTAAAATAAAGGTCCGTTATGGTCAAATCCTTTTTTTTTACAATCGAATACTTTGGAGTATATTGCAGACCAGGATAGTATTGCTCCCATTTTTCACGCGTTAATTCCATATGCGAATATCTACAGTTTTTTTCCCATTTACATTTCCCCTCTAAATTGAACCTGTCGCACGGCTTTTTAAACATTATTTGCGTCCCCGTATTACGCCAATTATTTTGATTCTCCATTTGCGTCCCCACATTACGCCAATTATTTTGATTTTCCATTATTTAAACAATTTTGTTTAATTAAAAATCATATTTATTTATTTTAATGTCGCTGAATATAAAACCATACAATTCAAAATGCAACATTGTTTATGGTGAAACCAAACCTTTCCAAGATATTTTAAGACGTCATGGAGCCTTGTATTTAAAAGGCCAAGGCTGGTTAATTTCAAAAGTAGGTTCTATCAACGTTCTAAATGCATTGCAAAAGCCTATTCAACCTATAAAGGCAACAGAGGATTTTATATATATATGTAAAGATCCAGAGACCTTTTACCTCTCTTCATCCTATGAAGAGGAAAATCTTTTGAATAACGATGGAACGTGGAACTCTGTTGAACGCTATTTAATGTTCAAGAAATATGCAGGCAGTTTCAAGGCTGAAGAGATTAAAAATGCCAACACCCTTTTTGATGCAAAGAAAATATATACAACACGAATTATTCCCTTTGCCACAACCTCAAAACAATTACTATTGAACAAACGAATAACAAAATTGGTCAATTCTTCCATTAATCCATCCTATGATGCGTCCACTCTCCTCTATAGTGCAACAAAGGAAAAATTTGAAAAGAATGAGAAATTAAAGGAAATGCTATTAAACACCGGAAATGCATATATTATAAATGATTGCTATGATGATATCGGCTATGCAGGCAATGAATTGGGGAATACTCTAATGGACATACGACAGGAATTTGGTGGCCCACAAACAGAACAAATAAAAACAGATCATCTTGTAATTGAACCCTATGACAACGATCGCGCCGTTATACGTGGCGATGCGACACAACAAATATTAAACAAATTACCCACAAAGAAAAACACTAATGAATGGTATATCCCAAAAGACCAGATTGACATATACAAAGAAATTCTCTATCAGACATACCCCGATAATGTCAAACTATCCATTGAAATGGCCGATTGGCGCGTTGAACTCGTCAAAGAGATTTTGGAAATGGCTGAAGCCTTAATGAGACTCTATAGACAGAGAATAGTATGTATCGAAGATATTACCTTTATTTTAAATAGCATACATAGTTTTAAAGTTGACAGTTCAGAGGCTTATCCAACTCAAGAATTTATTGAAAGATTGAATAACATTGCACATAAATTAAATATAACCATAACTCAACAGGTAATAGATATTCTATGGATTTGGACCAACAGTGTTATTGGCGACGAATCGCAGTATAAATCTCTCTCTGATATTGCGACCAAAAAAGATACAATAGACGAGAATATACTAAAAATTGTCGTTGAACCCAAATTCGAATTGAATGAACATGAATGGCTCTTTCTAATCTCTTTTATAAAAATTTTTAATCTTTTGAAAAGTAAAAGAACAAATACTACAAATATCTGTATTACTGCTCTGAATATCATCACTGGAATAGACTATTTTACAATCATAAGAGATATATACAGTGAAAGATCTCAACTTGTCCGCAAACGAAAAAAAAGCTTTATTTGGACCCTCAAAAAAACATTTAAAATTAAAACCCCCCATATTTCAACCATTATAAAATTATTACCCAAAGAATTAAATAAAAAATGTATCCTTTTATTCTTTATCTCCCTTGACTATATCTCCAGCCTCAGCAACACTGAAATCGTAAACGTTGTCAAAAGAATGATTCAATTTTCAACCATTGACAAATACGATATACTATTACGCGAACTCGAAAATAAATTAAATCCCAAATCCACCCCTGATACCAACAGTGACGAACAAGAACAGACAGATGAATCCCTTGAAAAAGAATTGATACAAAATGATGCCACCAAACAGCCTGAAAAAAACGAGGAGCAGAAAAAGGCTGACAAACAGCCTGAAAAAAAAGTGAAAAAAAAGTCTGAGAAAACATCAAAAAAAGATATCAATATTTTTGAAAAACACAAAACAAATGCATATGATGACCTCTAATGACTATTCCTTTTTAACTCTGTATTTTGATACATTATAAATATGTATCAAAATAATTTTTATAATTCATGGGTAGGAACTGGTGGAAAATTTCTTTTCAACAAATCATAGTTCTTTTTACAGGGACGTTGCAACAGTGGTTTTTTTTGATAGGCGTCTGTGCAAATTTTACAACAGTTTTCATATTTGCCGAGAGCGTCAGGCGTATACCTTGCACTAGGCTTGTAATCGATACATCTATTATATGCCCCCGAATAATCAAGTTTTTTACAGGAATTCATTTGTGATTTTCTATATTCAACGTTCTCTGGTATTATAAATTGATTGACTATCATGACTATGGAAAGTATGACTGCCAAACCTATTAATAAAAATCCAAGAAAGCGCCAACTTTTAACATTTGTCTCCTCAAGTTTACTTTTAGGTTTTTTCTTTGATTTAAAGAGCAAAAAAATTCCAGATGCTATTAGCAATAATATAATTCCAATCATAATTACTTCCATTAATAATTATAAATTTTTTATTTATAATTATTTTCTTAAAAAGATTTCAATATTTTCACGACAGATTTCATCCTGTTCAGATGGAATAGATTTACAACAAAAATAAATTTTAATATTTAATCATATGGCGTAACGGCTTAGGGATATTGGAAGTGAATCAAGCCTAAAACTGCCTTGAAAAGATTTCAACATTTTCATGCATTTCACGACAGATGTCAATTTCATCCTGTTCAGATGGAAAACCAAGAGATTTACAACAAAAATAAATTTTAATAATGGTCCATTTTTCCACTACTTTTTTCCCATCTCTTTTCACAGTTACATATCGTATACTTGGAAGTGAATCAAGCCTAAAATTGCCAATCTCAATTATTTTCACGAAATGTTTTGAATCATAATAATGCTTAAAAACGGATTCGCATTTAGCATAGTCTGGACAATCTTCATAGTCATGCTCTTCAAGACATACTATACATCTTCCCTTATACACAACAACGGGCGTCAACTCCTTTTTATACTCTTGACCATTGGGACAATCGCAATCAAAAGTCTGGACGTCTTTTTTACCGCAAAAAATACAACCATCAAACTCAAAATGGGGAATTGACATTACTTGTTGTTTGTGTGGATTCCAACACTATGGTTCCTAGAAAATCAGTTTTTGCCTAAGATGATCCATAGAATTGCGATAAAGAGTATCAGGAATACAATTCCCCCACCAATTATTGACCCATAGACTACCCATGTTGACCGACATTTTGAAAGTAGACAGGTTTCACTACTCGCACATTGAGAGGAATCTGTGCAACCGGCTACAGATGGAATGCATTTGCCACTTTGACAGACTTGACCAGTTGCACATGGAGATGTATCTGAACATTGGGTTGGCACTATACATTTGCCACTTTGACAGACTTGGCCAGTTGCACATGGGGATGTATCTGAACATTGGGTTGGCACTATACATTTGCCACTTTGACAGACTTGGCCAGTTGCACATGGGGATGTATCTGAACATTGGGTTGGTGAAATTAAACAGATACCTTTTTGACAAATAGTATTATTACTACAGTCAGAATCATTAGAACAAATTTTATCGCATCTACCAGCCGTATTACAGGAATAACCTGATGGACAAGGAAGGGATTGAGAACAATTGACTGTTGGCGATAATGAACAATTTTGTGATATATTTATTTTATCAGTTACAATATTATTTTCGGAATCAATAAAAACATTTTGAAAACATTGAGATGGACAGGATTGCCTATCCTTTGGAATAAAAAGAGAACTGGAACAGGCTGGATAACTACAATATGGTAATTTATTTATTTCAGAGATAACTATATTATTCTTTTCCGCTTTTTCCATAAAATCATCATAATATTTTTTATAAACTGAAGAATCCTGAAAACAAGGGCAAAGATTACTTTTTGGTACAGACGAACAATATTCCTGTAGATTAGTATCACAATCATATGCCGATGATGAGCATCGTTTTTTACAATAATCTGTTTCAAGATTGGTTCCTTTACAGTAAACATCAATAGCCTCTTGGCAATTATTTGACGCACAAAAATTCATACACTTTTCATCCGTATCAAATTTGTTATTTTTAGCCTGTTCAGCACAATAATTAGCCTTTGTATTTTTACAAAAATTATCTCCAATTGGAGAATCACAAAAGTCATTGCATTTCATATAATTTTGTATATCAAAAAACTTTTGTCCATCACAATATTGTTTCATTGCATCCTCGCATTTTATTGACATTGGCGTAAAAATACTATCATCACATATAAAAAACGCTGGAGGATCATCTTCTGCACAACATGCAACAGTTCCTGGATCTACTGACATTATTCTATACAAATAAAGTTTAAAATATTTTAAAGATTTTAAACTATTGTCGTTTCCAATTTGAAAAAAAGTTTTGGATACAGGCATATCGAATCTTTACAAGGATCTTACGAGAGGTCAACTGGAGCCCAATCCTTTAACCATTTTTGGCGCGGGGTTATCTCTCCCATACTATAAACCACATTTTTTGCAAATTTTTTCATCAAAATAAATGGCCTTTACCATTTCAAATGGTGGGCTGGTCTTTTTGAGACCCTTGTTTACCATATCATGAAATATAAAACTCCACAAAAATAATCTATTATTATCCAAAAGATATTCGTCCGTTAATGGAACATTTGCCAACAATTCATTTAATTTCTTTTTACACTGAACGCACGGTATAATCCCAGGCAAAGAATTTATGAAATTCACAAAAGACTCTTTCGCAGCAGGCCTATAGGAGGCCGCAAAACTATGAATGACCTTCCAAAAAAAAGGTCCCCAATACTTTGGATTTTTACAATTCTCAAAAAAATATTTCTCTGACAATGCATATTTTGGCGTTGGTTTTTTCAGTTTATTGTTCACATTATTGTGCAACAGAAATGTCCATAAAAACATATTCCTATTGTCCTTGAAACAATCCGCCCCAAATGGTAGTTTTTTATATTCCGCTAATAAATTCTCCTTACAGTTATCACACGGCAATAACTCTGGAAGAGAATGTAAAAAGGAAATCATTGAATACTTGTATGAAGGCTCATAAGCCGCAGCGACAATATGTATAATATTCCAAGTCGGAGGTCCCCAAAATTTTTTATCCATTATCTATCTATTTATTTTTAGATTTTTTTTGAAAAATGTTAATTCCATTTCCCAAAACTCCAAGAACATACTTTTCATCAGGCTTTGGAATATCAGCATTTAGCCTCTCAGCCAATGCTGCAATATCAACAAAAGAAACACCACTCTTATAGACTAATACTGGGTCATAATTATCTCCATAACTGAAATCAATAATATTCTTTGAACTATTTCGAATAGTTCCATCATGATTGACTATGATGTCCTCCATTCTTTTTACCAATCTCCTTTCCGCATAACCAGAGTCTCGCGTTTTAATCGCCGTATTAATAACTCCTTCTCTTCCCGCTTTTGCGTGCATAAAAAACTCTGCTGGTGTTAGCCCTTTTAAAAATGAGTTTTCAATAAACCCAAAACATTTCGGATGTTTATCATTCTTTTTAAAACACGGCAATGTTCTCTGCCCATCATCAATCTCAGATTGAATTCTTTTCCCCTCTACATTATTCTGTCCCAAATTCCCTGTAATTTGCAAAATATTAGTCTTTGAGCCCTTACTACCACTTTTTATCATCACCTCTAATCTATTATTCTTTGAAAGCCCATCAATTACTGCAGACTGTCCACAACCATTCAAAGTATTATTAATCTTAAACTCTTTTACAAACTCTGGGTCATCTGAATTTATAATCGTTTGAACTTCCATATAAGCCTTGTTTATCGCTACCCCAATCGCCTTTTCATTCTTCTCGGAAATAATAAAATCACATACCCCAACACTAAATCCATTAAATGATAACCATCTGTTTACCAAAAATTGTATTGTTGTAAGAAATTCGGCTGCAACGTCAAACCCATAATCCTTGTATAATTTATGAATAATTGAGCCATAAGAACGCCCAATTATATCCTTATCCATTACACCTTTGATTAAAACCCCATTTTTTATCTCTACAAATGGCTCATCTACCGTCGCATTATTTTTCCTCTTATAAATGAAATCCTCTGGAAAAAGAACTGAAAATAAAACCTTGCCATTAAACACATTCTTTCCATAAAACTCTTTCGCCCTCGTCAAAAGCGATGTCAACTTTTTTACATATTTTATTCCCGCCGAATATATACAATTTACAAACCAATTATATGGAACTGCAACGTCTTTTAACGTCATCAACCAACTTCCAATTTGACAATCCTGTATGACACCCATAATTGGCTTGCTCGCCTGTGGTGAAACAATCATTCTATTCACCGCCATTAGATTCTGAACCTCCGCCACTGTTCCATAATCCTGCGGAATATGGAGTTGCATTTCATCCTTTTTATACCAATCTCGATCAGGAATTTCCTCCTGATGTCATCAATCCTATTGGGGCTCATTCCAATAGCATCCTTTCGGATGGGAATAGACTGTACCTTAGGCTTGCTCAAGATGGCTAATCTCTCATTGCAAACCGACACCCGTGCGGTCGTTGAAGGAGTATCATCTCCTGCCAAATGGAATTAGATACTTTACCCGCGGATTGCCCAATTCCAAACATTATTACCGTCGGGTTCGGCTATTAACCGAGATCCTTTTCATCGTTTCCAATGAAAAGTGGGTAGTTTGGACTCTTAGGGGTTTCCCGTCGTTTTGAGGTGTCTCGCGCATAAATCGAAATATTTTCTTGAAACTGTTTTCTTCTTTTGAATGAAATCCTTTAATTTTGATAAATGTTCTTTTATTTGTTTTGTATTAATTGTATCATGTTTTGATAGATTTTCTGAGCCTTTGAGAGGAGAAAGATTGTACCAACTAAAACATAATTCCACTTGTTCTTGGTCTGTCAAGTCAAATTTATTAGTCGGAATTACGTGATCCATGTGCCAATATGTTCCGTGATTATCAACATTCATTTCAGAGGTAAAACAATATTTAAACCACTTGATAAGAAATAAGATACTACAATTGAGATACTTTATTGTTTTACCTGATTTTCGAAGTGATTGACTTTTGAATGCGTTAATAATTCTTTTTCTACAATTATATTTCAATTTAAATGAAAATTCAGTATGGTATCTCTCATTATATTTCTTATTTCTTTTTGGTTTGTTTCTCTGATACCAATCTGCCTGTAGTTTAGTCATTTGTTGTTTATTGTTTTCAGTCCATGTTTTTGCTTTTGTTTTTCCAATAGAACTTTGTCTATATAAACGACCATGGAGTCTTTCACATTCTTTGCATTTCTTACGGTTATGTCTAAACTCGGTGGTAGGTTTTTCCAAACCACATGGGCCTCTACAGACAAAATTACTGGCATTTGTTGGCATTTTGATTTCTCCAGAATCTATCTTTTCTTGATGAATTTTGGCTCGTTGTTTTCGTTTATTATCAGCTTTTTGTTTGTTGGTGCATGTTTTACATTGTGCAATTGGTTTTTCATATCGTATGGCAAACATTGATATATCTTTTTCTTCAGAACATTTTGTACAGGTCTTTTTTTCCATCCTAAAATAATAAAAATCGAATTTCATTTTTCAATTTTCAATTTATGCACTAGGAGGTTTCAGGCTTTTCACCCCTCCTGTTGATGGCAATTTGAAATCTGCGTTTTAGGGCCTACCATCAAAATCAGCATTGTAAGGGCTTGTGACTGATAAATTGAGTCGGAATGTTTTTGCGGGAAGGATTTTCACATAGTGGGCCATCATAGACCCTCTATGTAGAGTTGGTTGTCGATTAAATATGGCGGTATCGCCGTCCCGCAAATGTCTAAAGACAATATCGCCTATTTTTAGGGTAAATTTTTTGCCGGTTTTCAAGAGGTATCGGACCCGAACATTTTGGAACCCTCGTTGCACAGTATTGACCTTGCCATTGTTCAATAGGTCTGTCATTTCGTCAATATTAAATTCTGTTATTTTTTCTGGAAATGAAAGGATCTCTGCAATCTCCAAAGGAATGCCAACCTCATTGATCCTTATATTCGGATCAGCCGTAATAACATCTCTCGCAGAATTATCCACGCGTTTCCCCATTAAACGATTTCTGATGTGCCCCTCTTTTCCTCCCAAACGTTCAGAGATCCCTTTGTATGGCTTTCCAGATTTTCTCTTTATTTCTCCATTTGAATTATTAATAAAACTTGCAATATGTTTTTGCAGCATGATAAAAATGTCCTCTTTTAAACTCTCGTTTGCACAATTCTTTAATTTATCATTGAATTTAATAATATCCGAATAGGCGGTCGTCAGGTCATCATCACATCGGCTTTCCCCATCTATCGCTGGAGGTCTTGACATTGGAGGCATAATAGGAAAAAAGGTCATAATAAGCCATTCCGGCCTAAATGTCTTAATAACCTCATTTTCATTCTTGTTGTAAAATACCCTGGACAATGCATTAAATCCCAACATATTCAAATCCTCATCAGAAATGTTTATAAATATCTTTTGAATCTCTCGCGCAGACATTTTGCATTTTTCTTTTCCATCATAGGATTTATAAATTGATCCATTAATCTCCCTTACAATCGGATGAACAATTGAACACTCTCTACAGAATTCAACGCCCGCAAGTTTTTTAACAATTAGATTAATCTTGTCAGCAAACTTTATAAATGTATTATGCTTTGAAATATTCATCTCCAACTCTATATCCTTTTTGCTCATTCTCAATTTTGAACACTTGCTACAAAAACAATTCAAAATCAATACAACATACTTTAAAAATAAAGGGTTGATTATAGGCTCATTCAATTCAATAAATCCAAAATGACCGGGACATATGCGTAGATCCTCCATACACGTTTTGCATGTAATATTTGAGGTTAATGGTCCCATTCTTTCATCATATACTGTTTTATCAAACGGCGGCATCACACGTGAACTCTTTATTTCACATAAACTCATTCGTTTTATCTCATCTGGAGATAAAACCCCAAATTGTATTGATTTAACATTTGCTAATAATGGATTTATCTTTTTTTTGTTTTGCAATTCCTCAATTGCTTTATTAACAATGTCCAAAGATGAATCCATTATTAATTTAATAAAAACAAAAACTATATAATCATTTTTATTTATCTATTTTAATGGATACCCTATCAGGTCAACTAATCTTAATCATAAGCACAACTACTACTCTTTTAACCGCATGGGCTTGGGACAAAGTTATTAGACAATATCTAAAAACCTATCATAATATCGGTCTTGATAACTTTAAAAGCAATCTTATTGCAGCCATTATTATAACTATTTTGACCTTTCTCATTGTATTTGCAGCAGTAGAATTATCAAAAATTACCAAATAACTTGCTAAATAATAATAATATGTATTTTATATGCAAATATACTCACAACACAAATGATATTAAAATTATTAAATATTGCAGAAATATCAATGTAAAAAAATATCTCGAACAAAATGCCCAACAAATAATAGATTTTCTTGTCGGCAAACACGTTGCAAATCCCTATAAAGATAATACCCCAGACCTATCAATTCCATTGGGCTATTTTTTACGACACGATGGAGAATATAAAATTCACATTTTTCAAAGGCTATTAGATGGTAAAACAACCTCTTGTAAAAAAATATACTCTATAATAGCCACGATTACCCATTTTCATTTTATCCGTAAATCTACCAAAACCTCCTCTACCCAAACAAATTCCTTTGATACTCAATTCGGCCGACAACTCGCAGAACAAATTGCCGAAAATATCACCAACCAAATAAATGAACTCCAAACTCAAATCACCGAAACCTCATACTTTTTAGAAAAAGAATCTCTCACATCCATTGGAAAAAAGGCTTCCAACACTATTGAGAAAGAGGCCCCCAACACCATTGAAAAAAAGGTTTCCAACTCCATTGAAAAAGATATTTCTGATGGCATTGAGAAAGAGGTTTTCAACTCCATTGAAAAAGAGATTTATAACGGCATTGAAAAAGAGGCTTACAACTCCATTGAAAAAGAGGTCTCTGATGGTATTGAAATGAGTGGGGAACAATTTGAAGACCATATTAAAATAGCAATTCAGGAGGCGTTGCAGTCCGATAGTCAAACGGAAACTGGAGAGGATATGAGTATAGTCTTGCCGAGTTGTGACAATATAGTGGGTATATCGAGTGAGCACAAGAGTAAGGAATTTATGGCTTTGATAAAAATGCTTTATATTGTGTTAGATAGGTTAAAAGCCGTAAATATTCCACATCCAAAGGTTGAGATATTTGGAGAAAAATTAAATATATTATGGAGCAATAATGATGTATATTTCATATTAGACTATAATGACATCGAAATAAGATCCCTTTTTATTGATGATTCTGAAATAAAGAAAATGCCAGAAGATGAAAAT